>Ga0123352_10019631_pt1 | contig 10778 bp, 8 predicted proteins | sample TergutLab28metaG_FD_89700 | JGI IMG/M metagenome (GOLD analysis project Ga0123352, IMG submission 89700) | Labiotermes labralis P1 segment gut microbial communities from Petit-Saut dam, French Guiana - Lab288 P1 | ecosystem: Host-associated > Arthropoda: Insects > Digestive system > Gut ... | reverse complement strand
GTCCGAAATGATTTCTTCAGTGTACATTTCATTTACTATTTGCAGAAGGTCTTCTTTGGTCGTCTCCCATGTTTTCTTCAGGAATTCCAGACATATGCCGTCATATCCAGGGGCCTTATGGGGTTTCCCTGATTTTATTGCCTGATAATTCTCTTCCAGCGTGACAGGTTCCTCCAGGGCTAAGTTCTTTGTATCAGGAACCGTCGGCTTGTTGCAATCCATTAGACGTTTCATGCACTCGCCACTCACGGGTATAGTGTCGTACTTACTTTTGAAGTGTTCCGCAAAGACACCCAGTATGTCTAGTGAAGACGTCTGAGGTGAACCATTCTTGTCAAGAATCATGTGGACCGTTCTCTGTACTTGCCGTTTCCTCTCCTTTATTAGGTGGTGCAGGGAAGGATCTTCTTCTCCAAAACGGTCCTGTACTCCATTGTCTACCCACATTGATCGGTAGTATGTACTATTCAATCGTATGATCTTCGCCTTTAAGCTCTTTAACGCAACTGCTTTGTCACCACTGTCTCTCTCATCCTGTAGGACATCATACATCGCACTATAGTATAAATGTTCCTTAATCTCACGTTCTCTGCAGCGTTCCACTCCGGCGCGACTGAAGAGGAGACGGATCCTTCTCTTCACAAGTCTACACCACCACATCACGCGGGACGGGTAGTGGTGTGCATTTTTCCTTCACATTTCCCAGTGTTGTCTGAAAGCGTGAAGAAAGTGTTGGTCGTCCAGGTAGGTCGGGTTCATCCGCCAGTAACCTTTACCCCGTGTCGTGCAAGGGGCAGAAAGTGAAACTCGTAACATTACGGCCAGGTGGTCCGTGAAAGCAGCAGCTATTGACTCCACTCCCTGTTTTGACTTCAACAGTTGTCGCGATAATTATATCCTGTCCATTCGCGAAGCTCCCTGCGCCGTATAATGCGTGTATATCATTCGCCTCTGGTTCACGTCCCACACGTCCACCAGGTCTAAACCTGTTACTAGTCTTGTGAGTGCTCGGCTGACATTTAATGAACCCGTACAATCGGAGGGCGTAAGAACACAATTAAACTCTCCTGCCAGCACCATGTTGTCGCTAGAATGCGTAAGCAGTCGTGCAACATCGCCCCTGTAAAATCCCTCTCTTTCACGCTTCTTTTCAGAACCTGACGGGGCATATATTTTTATTATCCTAATTCCATTAAAATGTTCTGATATTCCTCGTCCCGTAGGTATGCGTTTTATGTTGGTACGTAAGTATCTATCCTTTGCAAGTATAGCGGTCCCACGACCCTCTGTCCCCATATTGATATATGACGTGTATCTTCGGATCGTAGTTATCTTAGAATTTGTGACTCCCTGTAGCAAGGCCAGGTCTATGTGATGTTTATATAAAAATTCCTCAAGCATGTGAATTTTTGTTGGCACTGATATTCCATTGATATTTAATGTTGCAATTGTACACGTGTAATCCATTTCTGTGGGGAGTAGTAGTAGTAGTAGGGTTGTACTGTGTGGTGGGTGGGAGTCTTCTTCTATTAAATTTTGTGTCTATTTTTGCTTCGTGATCTATCCCTCGTAGTGGAAATGTCCCTGTCCGTTTTGAGTTTCTTCAAACGTTTCGAGCTCAATTGTGGTGGTGGAAGTGGTGGGTCGTCGTCCGTCACAGGGGGTCCTTCGTCATTTGGTGTATGGAGGCATGTTGGATGTTGTGAGCATATTCCCGTTTTTTATGGTCTCCCGGTGTTGGTGGGTCGGAGTCCCTCCACATCTTATGTCAGGAGTCATTTCTTCAACCTCATCCACAGTCTCCATTTCATCGCTGACCTTCCGCGTGTCCTCTCTTCCACTTTCCACTAATTCCTGTGGTTTGGTACGCTCCCATCCTGTTTTGGGGAGATAGTGCTGGGCAGAGTTTCTTTTGTTGAAATCTGTGTCAAGTCACACTGGCTGTGCGTACCAACTACTCCGTCTGAAGGTGGAGATTCCTTTGCAGGGGGTTCTATGTCAGGTTCATTAGACACGTATGTTATGTCACGTCCTCCCTCTTCCTGTTGTTGTCTTGTGCCATGTTTCACCGCATGCGCCCACGATTCTGCCCTATTTGACGTGTAGGTGGGGGTTGACGACCTCCGATAGGAACATTCGACAGAGTGATGACCTTGCTCGTTACAGTTATAGCAAGAAGGTAGTTGTCCTTCATAAGTAGTGAGCACTCTATGGCCTGCTATAAACATATGAGAAGGCGCGTGTTTTTTTAGATTCAATTCCACAATTTTGACTCCATTCGATACCTTGTATCTATATTGGTTAGACCATTGTTCTTCCTGAATGACCTTTACATCGCCATATTTTGACATTGCGTCACGTAAGACAGGCTCCTTTACCTCTGGAGGTAAGCCCGCCACCCTGACTCGTCTCACTCCCATGCCATTTAATTCTACCTTCACTATGGACATCTCACCATTATCATGTTTGTATTCCTGTTGTCCCTGTATGTTCTGAAGTATCGACTGCATTCTCTCTGCCGAAACAATTTTTATATACACCCTTCTGCGTGGACCATCAATCTGAATCATTCGAATATTGTCTTCTTGCAGACGCAGTTGTGCGTGTATCCATTCATGTACATTGAAGGCGGTTATCCTCGGGCTTCTCATGTCAAAAATACAGACTATCGTATTCTGTCGTTCTCCCATTTCCATGTGATGCTGTCGAAAGTAAGTAACTCACTCACTTTCACTCAGCGAAGTATATAAACAAACGTATACACGAACACAGAACGACACTCCTCGCGTACAGCACGATCACTACAAATCGACCGCACTCTACCACTGCTAACAGCAGACTGAGGATCGAACCAGCGACCTTCCGATTTGTAGCACAGTGCCTTAACCACTGTGCCACTGCGCAAAGTATCTGAAAGGAAACCAAAATTTGCTCATGAGGAAAGTATGTGCAGATTACATTTGGGAAATAAAAAATATATTCATTCTTCACTCAGGATGTGATTGTACTGATCTGAAAATATCAAGATTTTAAGTACTGCATTTACCTGAATGCAAGATGGCCCCTGTCTAAGACGATCTCCCCCCCCCCTCCAAAAAAATCTGCCAAGAAAAAATACTTATCTGTTTCTTCAAACCCAAGATGACTTTCCCTAAAAAAAGTTGGCTGCGAAAAACTATTTGACTATTAATACCACACAGTTAATACGCACGAAACATTCAAACTCCAACTTCCTTTACCAATCATTATCGCTGTCTCCGGGACCACGGTAGTACAGTGGTTAAGGTGCTGTGCTACAAATTGGAAGGTCGCTGGTTCGATCACAGCTGGTGTCATTGGAATTTTACATTGACATAATCCTTCCAATCGTACTATGGCCCTGGGGTCGACTCAGCCTCTAACAGAAATGAGTACCAGGAGCATTTCCTGGGGGGTAAAGGCGGCTGGTGTGTAAGGCTGACAACCTTACCAACATCCTGTGCCGTTGTCATGAAATCTGGGAACCTTAACTTCCTGGAACCCTCTGGGCCACTCCAGGCCTGCTTTACCCTTTTATCTCGCTCTCTCCATCCTTGTTTTTCATAGTGTCCATTTCACAGTCAGTGCCTTCAACTTCCTCACACTTGCCACTAACATTCCCAACCTTTTCTCTGTCACTCCACAACATATCATCAATAGACCCCTCTATTACATGAACTGTGAATATGGTTTAAAGATTACAATTCATAAATAGAAGGCTACACTCAGGGAAAGAATAATTTAAAGTTAGGTAACTACTCTATAAAATCTTCTAAAATAAAGATATTATTGTCTTTAGTCTGGCCGCTTCTACCTGTTCATTGTAGGTGTACAGAGTGTTAGTTTCATCTGACCACCCTTAATGACACACACACACACACACATTCGGTAGGACTCCTCTGGACGAGGGATCGGCCCATTGCAGAGGCCTGTTCCTGCACAACACACATCATTCACAAGAGACAAAAATCCATGACCCAGGCGGGATCAAAACCCACAATCCCAGCAAGCAAGTGGCAGCAGACGAACGCCTTAGAACGCGTGGCAACCGGGATGGACAGTAAATTGCGTACCGTAATTAAATACTGAACACAAAACAACCTAAAATTAGACAAATACTAAAACATTCAATGCAACATGCTTGCATAACTTCAGGATAACTAAAATGTATAAGACTTCAGAATTACGTCAATGCCACTTATCCTTATAAATTTTGTCTCTCGATGGAAAAATAAGATCTCGCTTCTTTTCATAAAACTTAATCTTTCAATTCAACCTTCTGAGTATTTCTTATATCTGTTTTATTTGCTTGAGGATAGCCAAGTCAACCGAAACGTGTTGTAATGAATAGGAAGTACTAACAATAAATTTTATTTGTGAATTGACATTCATTCATTCCATTGGTATGTGCAGAATGTGACGATTCCTTGCCCTTCTGAGGAGCTTCTTCCAGTCCTTTCTGTTACGTACTTTTTCCTGCCACCCTTCTCCACCAACTATTCGTCCATCCTCTCTCACCTCATCTTGCCATCTATTTCTTGGTCTACCTCTCAATCTTGTTGTTCCCAAATTCATACTTAATACTCTGGTAATTCCATTTCCTTCCATTCTCTGTACATGCCCAAACCAACGTAATCTATGTAACCTTATTGTTTCTATTATAGTGGGTTTTTTTTAACTCTTGCATAAATTTCTTTATTGGTTAATATCCTCCAATTTTCTTTTTCATTTTCATATACTGGGCCTAAAATTTGTCTATACACTTTCCTTTCAAAAATGTTCCAATTGCTTTCTATCTCTGTCTGTTAGTGTCCAAGTTTCTGATGCACATGTTAATGTTTTGTCTGTTGTTGTATTCTTTAGTGTTAATTTTATTTTGTTTTACATGTTTTTATTTTTAAAAAAATATTTGTAAATAAATTATGTTTTGTTAGCATTTTTCATTCTTTCTTGCAAGTCTGTTTGGTTATTGTTATCTTCATTAGGTATAACTCCTAAATATTTAAAATTTTCTACTCTTTCAAATTTGTAATTTTTTATTTGTGAATTGACAGCTAATTTTATTTGAACACAAAGGTAGTTGCTTGAATTATGCCATCAACTGAATGAACTCTTTGAAAGACACACTGCAGTATTCTCTGAATTTCCTGTTGCTGCATATTACGTTCTAAAACCGTCTGGGGCCCAATTCTGTTTGATTTGTTTGACAGCAGTCATTCCGAATTTGTGGCAATAAATTAAAATTTGATTCTTCATGTTTCTCTTCTCTTCAGTGCAATATATTGCGCACTGGTGTTAAATTCAGGTATTTCCTGCTACCAGTCAAGTCCACAGTCTTCTGTTGTTAGGTTTACTGAGTGAAACATATATATTAAAGTCATAATTTTTCCTTGTTTTATGTGGGCATAACACTTCGTCTGCCACATTATGAGAAGAACATGGATTGAGGGTTTTTAAGAGCAGGGTGCTGAGGAGAAGATGCAAGCCCAAAAGGGGGGAAATTAACAGGACACTTGAGGAATCAGACAATGAGAAATTTTATGATTTGTACTCCACACTAAAAGTTTGGGTGATGGGTCAAGGAGGATGAAAAGGACAATACATATGGGCAAGTATGGGAGAGGGGAGAAATGCATACAGTTTTGGTTGGGAGGCGTGAAGGAAAGAGACCACTGGAAAGGCTTATTCATAAATTGGAGGATAATATTAATTTTTTTTTTAATAAATAGCATGTGAGGGCATGGACTAGATTGAGCTGGCTCAGAATAGGCAACAAGTGGCAGGATATTGTGAACATGGTAATAGACATTTAGGTTCTATAGAATGCAGAGAATTTCTTGACAAATAGACTATTATCTTTTCAGGCATGATTCTGCTCTGTGAAGTTGGTTAATTGGTTGGTTGGTTGGTTAATTGGTTTATTAGTTAAGTACAAGTGACAGGATGATTACCGTATCCTGGAATGCAATATGATAAAAATTTACCACTGTTTCGGAGGGACATTCTCCTTCCAGCTTAAGACCAGAGGAATTAGACATGCAGAGCAGAACAGAAGCTTACAGTGGTCTTCATAGTCACTGCCATGAGAATTTCAAGTCATATGTAATTCCACACTCTAAGATGCTCAAACTGGTACAACTGTGTCGTTAGTAAGAAAGCACGTCATGGAACCGTGTGAAGTTAAACATTACAAGAAAATGTACATGTAATTGTATAACCTTTGACGGTCCCAATTAAAACATATTCACTGCTCATGTTTATGCATAATTAAAAGCAAAATTACTGGTATATCCTTTTGAAATCTTAGATGACAATTATATTCACCCATGTGTACTCCTGTAAATTCTAATTATAACGCAACTTGAACCTGTTGCTAGCCCAATTTGTAACTTCAGATTTGAACTTACCACCTCTTTGCTGCAGTAAGATGTTGAAGCCTTGACACTTACTTCTGTGAATGTTATTTCTTGGTGTGCATTATAATAATGCACAAACAAACAAGAAATCTGTAAATTGCTTAGGGTAATTAAGTATGGCCGATCCCAGTAGCTGCACGGTCTAAGGCGTAGGTCTGCGGCCACCCGCCTGCTGAGATCGTGGGTTCGAATCCCACCGGGGGGCATAGATGTTTGTTGTGAGTGTTGTGTATTGTCAGGTAGAGGTCTCTGCAATGACCGCGTTGGGCCACAGCGTCACAGGAAAGGAATTAAGTATGAGTCACTTGTCATTGTAACTTTAAAAGGAAGACAATTTTTTAATTGATATTTTATCTTTGTGTCTGTTAATGAAATGTGATTAACAAAGTTCACTGAAGTGGAAAAATTTTAATAGCATATTTGAAGAACCAGCGTATTCTTCATATAGAACTTGCTTTAAAAACTGTTTTACTGTATTACTAGTATACTTAAGGAATTGAGTTTAAAGGTGGTGCTAGTCTTGTTAAGAATGAAGTTATGATACATATTTTGTAGAATGAAATGAACATTGTAGTAATAGATGTGTTACATTTATTAATGTTTTAAAGTTACAGTTTTGCAGATGTCAAATATATAATTAGGTCTGGATTATATATGGATGTATAAAAATTACTTTTTTGCAGAGGTGAGCTACGTAACATTTAAGTGTGAAGCGATCATCCACATGTTTCACCGTTTATAAAGGTACGAGCGAGGGTTAGTACTGTAAACGAAGAAGATTTTGTGTCAAGGCAGGCTGTTAGTGTTTTTTATCATCGTCCTGCAAAGTTAGTCCTTGATATCCAATTGTACTTTATATGAACTGTAAGCTGTTTTATAATACTCTATAAATGTACTGAAGTATATGTTGGTTCACTTTGAAATACAAAGTGGTGCTGCATAGTGCTAAATGTAAGGGAGCCAAATGGGAGTAAAACTCCTCTTTTATTTCAAAATAATTAAAGCTATTTCATTATTCAGAAAGAAAATTGGAAGACAATTTGAAGCATGTGTATGAGGTTAGAATAGGCTTGATATTAATGTTTGGTGGGCAGGAGGAGGAACCTGAATATAACTGGAAGTTTATTTTTATTCATTTTGCCAAGTGCCTCCATAATTCAATTGAACACAATTTAAACATCATCAGAGGCATACATTATTATTACTTAGCAAACTATAACAAGAACCCTATACATTTCAATTCCAAATGCTGAATCATTGTTAGGAATCTTATAGTAAAACCAATTAGATGCACTCATTTCTCAAATTTATTTTTGGAATAAAACTCTACATTGTTAATAAAAAACCAACCAGCTGCAACAGTATGCAGATATTTATTTACTGCAAAGAGTGACTTTGCAGTAAATAAATATCTGCATACTGTTGCATCTGGTTGGATTTTTATTAACATTGAATTATGATGCACAGAACCATGAGCTTAAAAAATACTCTACATGTTTCAGACAGTTTCTCTATCCATCATCAGGAGATTTTCACTGTACACACAGCAGTGGTATATTTCATACAGGTTTGCTGACAGCTTGCTTGCAAGCTGTCAGCAAACCTGTATGACTCTACACAGTGAAAAACTCCTGATTATGGACAGAGGAACTGTCTGAAACATGTAGAGTTTTATTCCAAAAATAAATTTGAGAAATTAGTGCATCTAGTTGGTTTTATTATAAGAATTTATCACTATGCACGGTTACCTGAACATCAAATTCGTTGTCAGGAATACATTTCAAACATGGATTATATGTGTAAAATGTTCCCCTGATGATTATACAGCCATTTGAAATGAAAAATGTATCCTCTTTGTGATATATGTCACTGATGATGATTCAGTATTTGGAATTGAAATGTGAAATTTTTTTTTTATATAATGTGATAAATGAATAAATGTGGGCCTTTGATGTGTTTAAATTATATCCTACTCGGAATATAACTGGCTACAATCAATAAATTCCACTAATGGCCATGCGGTATTTTATGTAACAGTATCACCATTTTTATGTTACATTATCATCATCATCACATTATTGGTGACAATACCAAATACCAATGAATAAACGTTGTATGTCAGTGTTTATGTGAATCTGACATACAGTTGCTAATAATGTTTCATGTACTGTTTGCATTACAAGAAACCAAACAGTAAAATAGACACATTTTTAGCACGTCATAGAAATAAATGTAAAATAAAGAAACATGCAAGTGTATCAAATGAAAGCAAGATTTATCATTTGTGTACTTTATGAATATTGTAAACAAAGTTATTAAATCAAAGCTAAATTATTTTCGTGTATTGCATGGAGAATCTGTAGTGAAGAAATGTGTATGCGCTCTTTCTACGGTACCTAACCTGTCAGGTTACATACGGTCTGTCCCAGTAGATGGTTTACATATCTTTGAAGTTGCTATGTCTACTAAATACCATAATAAAAACATTGTCCCTTACTAATAAAATTTGGTCTGTAAGAGAAACTTGCATGGTACTTGATTGTAAATTCATACTAATATCAGTGACCAGACAGCATTGCTACAAATATCATCCTTCTTATCAGCTCTGTCAGCTATATATATATTTCTTTGCTGTGAATTAGTATTTGTGCTGGCACATGAAGACATTTACCTGATTACTTATACCTCAATATACATTTTGAAGTGTGTAAGAAATGACACACAGTGCTACAAATACAGAAATCTTACAGACCTGAGAGGAAGCTGATATTTTGAGAGTGTGTCTGCTCAGAGCACACTTACTAAATATATTCAGCTACTGGCAGCACATTATATGCACTTTTCTTAACAAAAATTATCTTTCTAAGCAGTGAAAAGATACACGTTAAAACTAAACGGATGTATTCAGTGTAATTAATTAAATTATTGACTTGCACAGGTGATGAAACGCTATGTGGCATGGAGTGCAGAATGCAAATCAATGCTGTGCAAAGCCGAAGTTCCGTTGCATGGTATATAGATATGATATCAAATAGCATGTCATGGTTTATGTTGCTAGAAGGAAAACTGTTAACCAGTTATCTCTATTTCAAGGTCCCCCCCCCCCCCCACTGATGTCTGTCCTGTTCACGTGATAACATTGGAGATGGTTGGAAGTCAGAGGAAATATGGGTAGCCTAGTCTGATTTATAATTCTTTCATCATAAAAAAACTAGTACTTTGCAAGCATTTGTCATATTCTCGTGCGTGCTACGTGTCCAGTCTCATACTGCGCGGCAGGTGTACAAAGTGTGCAGCTCCCATGTAATTTCTTCTGTCTTTAGTTTCTTCTGGCGATCGGGACGAGCGGGACAGCGTAGTGGGTATAGCGATTCGCTGCGGGCTGGACAGTCCGCGGATCGAAACCTGGTGAGGCAAGATTTTCTTTCTTGGTCCAAACCAGCCTCGATATCCACCCAGTCTCGTTTACAATGGGTACTAAGCCTTTACCGGGGGTAAAGCGACCGGGACGTGGTGCTGACCACCCATTGCCTTCTAGCGCCAATGTTGCCTGCATGGACGTTACTTTTTCTTCTTTTATCTTCGGTCACATTATTTATACACGTCCTCCAACATACTTCATACGGGCTATTTGATGTAAACTCAGCATTTCACAGCACCTGATAAAATTACAGTTTTGTATACTTTATTCAGTAGATTTGTTTCTATGTAGCACCGACGTACAAAGTTTCTGTATGCAATGGTAGCAAAAATTCTTGTTTTATCCGTTCGTACCCTGTTGAAAATTATGGTCCGGGTAGCTCAGTCGGTATAGCGACTGACTACGGGCTGGACGGTCCGGGATCGAATCCCAATGAGGACGAGATTTTTCGCCTGTCCAGACCGGCCCTGGGACTCACCCAGCCTCCTGTAAAATGGGTACCGACTCTTTCCCGGGGGTAAAGTGCGGCCGGAGCGTGCTGCTGACCATTCACCCCCTTCTAGTGCTGCGGTTGTGGAAGAGTAGAGCTATACCTCTACCCACCCTCTGGGCCACACCGGGCCTGTAAAGGGATCACTTTAGCTTTACCCTTTTCCTTGTTGAAAACAAAAGACACCTGTTTCACTTCTGGTTCTGCCTGAGTGAACACAGACCGTGATTGTAGCTTGAATATGAACAGTATGGCTTAATATCCTTTTAGGATGGATCTCCAGGAGGTGGGATGTGGGTATGTGGACTGTATTGGGTTGGCCCAGGATAGGGATAGATGGCGGACGCTTGTGAGTACGGTAATGAACCTTCGGGTTCCATGAAATGCGGGGAATTTCTTGACTAGCTGCAAACCAGTTAGCTTCTCAAGAAGG
>Ga0123352_10019630_pt1 | contig 10778 bp, 8 predicted proteins | sample TergutLab28metaG_FD_89700 | JGI IMG/M metagenome (GOLD analysis project Ga0123352, IMG submission 89700) | Labiotermes labralis P1 segment gut microbial communities from Petit-Saut dam, French Guiana - Lab288 P1 | ecosystem: Host-associated > Arthropoda: Insects > Digestive system > Gut ... | reverse complement strand
TGGTAGATGAATGAATGAGTATGGAGCAATGGTGGAATGATACTGACTGGGGAAAACTGAAGTACTGGGAGAAAAACACTATACAGTGTGGGTGGTAGATGAATGAATGAGTATGGAGCAATGGTGGAATGATACTGACTGGGGAAATCTGTAGTGTTGGGAGAAAAAATTATACAGTGTGGGTGGAAGATGAATGAATGAGTATGGAGCAATGGTGGAATGATACTGACAGGGGAAAACGGAAGTAGTGGGAGAAAACATTATACAGTGTGGGTGGTGGATGAATGAATGAGTATGGAGCAATGGTGGGATGGTACTGACAGGGGAAAGCCGAATTACTGGAGAGAAACCTGTCCCAGGGCCACTTGTTCCATCACAAACTTCCATTGTACTGTTATGCTCACACCGTGCATTTTGAATAATAAATGTCTATTATATACCCAACATATGCATAAATAAGTAGCGTAAAATTTATATTAAATAACTCCGACATGTTTCGCTGTCAATACACCATCTTCAGACAGTTTACAGTTGCGTTAGCTAAAGTTATGAATTATTACAATGATAAAATACAGTATAGTATTGTGTGGTTATGAAAAAGTATTGATAAATGTGGCCGTATATATAATTGCAGTTTACTCCGCACCACGCACACACACACACACACACAAACACACACACACACACAAACACACACACACACACACAAACCACATTTGCCAATATTTCATCATAACAACACACTACTATACTGTATCTTATCATTTTAATAATTCATAAGTTTAGCTAACACAACTGTAAACTCCCTGAAGATGGTGTATTGACAGCGAAACACGTCGGGGTAATTTTAATATAAATTTACAGTACTTATTTGTGCATATGTTGGTATAACAATAAACATTTATTCTCCAATATACTGATGTTGGATGGAACGTACGTTTGTCTGATAAAAGGCCAGTTAGTGAACTGCCCGCGACTAGTACGACCAGCGATTTTCCTGACAAAATACATACAATATATTGTACATATGTATGTATATATGTATACACTACATATATAACAAAGTACGTCAGCAGGAACATACCAGGAGATTTAGCGTTTGTGATGTGACTCACAATGTCCAAACACTAAAGATCAAAGCGTGTGATTTAAGAGGTCATAACACAAAATACTGAAACAGAACAGACTCCCAACTTCAACACTGCACCATAAGACAAACACTTTCTTACCTGCTTCCTTCCTTATATTACAGCTGCTCTCAGATTAGTTCTGTCTCTTTCAGACCCATCATAGCGAACTCTACACACATGTCCCCCACACATCAATCAAACGTTCGACGTATCACACTGCTCTGTTCCCATATAACTCACTCAATCACAAGTGAATATGTCGATGTCTGAACAGACTGCACAAAACACACACCTGTACGATCTTACCAGGTGCTCATATATCTGTGTATAATGCTACTTGGAACGGCTTTCTGGTCAAGTGTAACAGAAGCAACTTTTCGTCTGCAGTTGCTAGTTTTGTTTGCCTGCTCAAACTTTCAAAAAAAAAAATTGTCAACAAAACTTTAAGCTGCTCAGTTTAACTTCTTTTCAATATACATACGGAAATATTTTTTTCTTCTTGCAGTTCGCATGTTTGATATGAACCCCAGAGTTTCCGCGTCTCTTCAGTTTGCAGTGTTTTGATACGAAATTTATGTAAGCAATAACGTAAGAATTTCAAAAAAAAAATCGCGATTCTCGAAAAGTACTAATGACGCTTTCTTTCGCACAAGTTCACAAGTATCTGGCCCAGAAATTTGTACATAATTTGGTTATGACTGTCATGTCCTTACACCGAACGGCGTCAGTTCATAACAATTCTTCTAATTCCGTGTTAACTTCATACAAAAAAATGTAAAGATACTTCGCGTCGAAATGTTATCTGTGTTAAATCCTTCATATATCCAGGTAAAAAGTTTGTTAGGAATTAACGAATTCTCGTACTTGAGCGAAAGTCACGGATAGAGTATGTTTATCTCCTGCGGGAAATGCAATAAGTCTGTCATTAACAGTTAGTGCTTAATTAGCAACAAACGTGACGTAATGTGCATATCAGATAACAAATACCTCACCATTTGTCACCAGTTCACTAAGATCACACAACGTCAGTATTTACACAGTATTTGTACTCGAATTTCTGATTAAAAGGAAACGATACATGAGAATAATTTTTTACACACAAACACGACAGTAACTCTTCTGATCTTCACTGTGTCAAGCGACGATTTAATGTCTCAAAAGTTCGGGTTCAAGAAATCCGTAAGATATATGTACACAGCTGACGACCAGATACCACACAAGTAATGGAAAATGGTTATTATGTCAACAAGTATCTTTACTTCAAATTCTTATCACTAAAAAACAATAAACCACTGAACGTCCTTACACGGCGTCATAACCAGCCACAGACTGCACAAGTTTTAAGTCACATTCCGACTGTATTTACAAAAACCAGCCAGCCAGCCACTCGCATCACGTGGTGCAGTGTTGCCACGCGGGATCTGACTGAACCTGTGTCGGAGAGACGTGCCGTTTTGTTCGTCCCTACCACCACCCGGCTGACGTCTTCGTTATTACGTATCACATGACGTCACACACAGATACATAAAACATTATACGGAACAACAGATGTGGACAGAGACCGGCCGGCTGGACGGCAGAGGAAGTTCAATGATTGATAGCAGAGAAGGACAAATGCGCACAGGGTGTCCTGCAATTTGTTACACCTGTGTATGTTATTGGTAGGCCAACTGCACGAGGAAGCAGCCCTTCTTTTGTTCGGTTTGTTTGTTAGCATCGCAGTCCGTTAAAGTATTCAAAGTCTTACACCATGCAGCAGAGTCCTTCTTGAGAAGCTAACCGCTTCTCAGCTAGTCAAGAAATTCCCCGCACTGTATTGAACCCGAAGGTTCATTACCACATTCACAAGTGCCCAACACCTGTCCCTATCCTTAGCCAGATCGACCCAATCCATACCCCCAAATACCAATTCCTGAAGATCCATCTTAATATTATCATCCCATCTACCCCTGGGACCTCCAACTGGTCTCTTTCCCTCAAAATTCCCTACCAAAATCCCGTATGCACCTCTCATCTCCCCATACGTGCTACATGGTGCGCCCATCTCATTTTTCTCGATTTTATCACCCGCACAATATTGGGTGAGCAATACAGATCATTAAGCTCCTCCTTGTATACTATTCTCCACTCCCCCGTTACCTCGTCCCTCCTAGGTCCAAATATTCCCCCCAGTACTCTATTCTCAAACACCCTCAGCCTACTTTCCTCCCTCAATGTCAGCTACCAAGTTTCACACCATTACAAAACAGCAGGCAAAATTATAGTTCTGCAAATCTCAATCTTTATGTTTCTAGATAGCAAACTGGAAGACTAAACATTCAGCACCGAATGATAGCAAACATTCCCTGACTTCAGTCTGCTCTTAATTTCTTCCTGAAGAGAATTTTTATGTGTTCAGGTTTTCCAAAAATATTTGAACTCTTCCACCCTTTCAAAGGAAATATTATCAGTCTTTATACTGTGACTTCGTCCTGCATTCTGATCTCGAGACATGGCCATGTACTTAGTTTTATCAGCACTTACTTCCAGTCCAATCTCCTCACTACCAACTACCAAAGCTTCTGCATTTTCCTTTACAGTATGTACGCTTCCTCCCAACATATTAACATCATCAGCATAAACCAAACCTGATGTGTACCGTTTAATTTCAAGCCATCCTGGTTTACCTGAACCCTCCTAATGGCGTACTCTAAAGCAAATTTGAAGAGCAATGGCGTTAAAGCGTCTCCTTGTTTCAAACAATTCCTACACAGTTTGTATCCGACCTATATTAGTTCCGCTTTGTGAAACTGAACAGATAAATTACGGAGTGTTTAACCTGATTTATAAAATATAATAACAACTTGAACAGAATAATAAACCTATATCTGTAACTACAAAAACCATATTTTTGTATAGTATTGCTTATTGTATATGTATAGGATAAGTATATAAATGTGCGTACAGTTTCTACAACACACACAATATGATACCATAGACCAAACTATTATTAACTTAGATATACATATAATAGCAGAACCCCCATATCCCACACCTCCCAACCTCCATGATACATACAAAATCTCTTGCCCACCTCACCTTCTGCCTCTCCCCTGTATACAGCCCATGTTAAGTCTCGTATAACTGCTTACTAAGTATTTCATGCACAACCTGAAGATGGCCATTGTCAAGGGCCGAAACATGTAGTTGTACCTTATGTAGTAAATACTAGATATATCTCTTACTTACTTACTTACTCCATGGTGCAGAGTCCTTCTTCAGAATCTAACTGGTTTGCAGCTAGTCAAGAAATTCCCCGCATTTCACGCGTCCGCCAACTGTCTCTATCCTGGGCCAGCCCAATCCAGTCCATATACCCATATCCCACCTCCTGTAGATCCGTCCTAATATTATCCACCCATCTACGCCTAGGTCTCCCCAGTGGTCTCCTTCCCTCCGGTTTCCTCAGCAAGAACCTACACCCCCCCTCTCCTCACCCATACGCGCCACATGCCCAGTCCATCTCATTCTTCTCGATTTTATCACCCGCACAATATTGGGTTAGCAGTACAAATCATATGGCTCCTCGTTATGCAGTCTCTAGTCATATCTCTACCATCAACACACAGTTGTGTCAGACCAGTACATACACTGCACTCTAGTTAGTTTAATGAACACAATGGGGATGACGAACCTTATGATCCTACACACTCAATTAAAATAAAATAGGCGAATGTGGATTTGAATCGTATTTAAAAATACGTGCAAGTAAACTTCATTTTGTTCATATTCTTGCAAGGATAACCAACACCCGGCTAATGCCACGTTTGTTATTAGGTTTTCGCCATTTTTATAGGCCACGCAGGCCCTTAGGTTGAGTAGAGGTATAGTTCTACTCTTTTCTAGGACCTTCGGCACTAAAAGGGGGTGGGGGGGTCAGCCCCACACCCCGGCCGCCTCTACCGCCGGGAAAGACCCGGTACCCATTGTACAGGAGGGTGGGTGGGCCCCAGGGCCGGTCTGGACGGACGGAAAATCTCGTTCCCACCGGGAATCGATCCCCGGACCGTCCAGCCCGTAGTCAGTCACTATACCGACTGAGCTACCGGGCCCAGACATTTATTTGTAACACCACTTTATTAACACTGTGTCACTCGAAACTGGCCGGAGACTGAAAAAACCTTATTCCAAAGCATTACGATATATCGATACAACAATCCACAAGCGGGATAAGTCAATCATATTTCACAACCCTCACTCGAGTTTGAAACCACACAAAATCCAACTTCTTCGATAAGCCGAGCCTCGAAGGGACCCCCTTATGGACATTTGAGAACAATTATTAATTCAAAAACATAACATGAACCTACATTCTACATGTTTGTACCGTGCATCACTGACGATTAAAACACTATACTATCCAACAGGTGCACAAATATATAATTTGTAGATACAATTAGCCAATACTGTGCAGTACACTGTGCAGTACACTGTGCAGTACACACTGTGCACCCCTGGGTAAGTCCTATATTATTCTTTCATTACACATGTTTCCTTTACATGTCATATTGTTGTGGCATTAATTTGACAAACGTCAGACCTCTAATGTATCTAATTACAGTAAATATGCTGCCATAACACCGACTACGTCCATATTAACGGACATGATACAGCCATTACTGTAAATTTAGCCAAGCACTGTATAGAGCTCCCTGATGATGGATCTCTTGTGAACCGAAACATGTTGGAGCAATTTTAAATATTTTATAATAATTCTAATGTTATCTAAGAATTATATATTTGTGCATCTGTTGGATAACAATGTGTTTTAATAAACTTACATCGATACGAGAACAATTACCAGGCGATAAGAACCCTTTGTTAACACTACTATATGACACACAATTAAGTCACACTTCTGACTGAAATTGCCCTTCCTTTCCCTGTGTAGTCATCCATCTACGCCTAGGTCTCCCCAGTGGTCTCCTTCCCTCCGATTTCCCCACCAAGACCCTATACGCCACCCTCTCCTCCCCCATACGCGCCACATGCCCTGCCCATCTCATTCTTCTCGATTTTATCACCAGCACAATATTGGGTGAGGAGTACAGATCACTTAGCTCCTCGTTATGCAGTCTCCTCCATTCCCCCGTTGTATACAGAACTACAATTTTAGCTTTCATTGTATATGGGTGTGAAACTTGGTATCTCACAACGATGGCAGGACAGGCTGAGGATGTTTTGGAATAGCGTGCTGAGGTAGAAATTTGGGCCTCAGAGTCAGAAGGTAACAGGGGAGCGGAGAAAGGTACATACAGGGGAGCTTTATGATTGTATCTTCGCCAAATATTATTAGATTGACCAAGTAAACAACGAGATTGGTGGGGTATGTAGCACGTATGGATGTCCGGCGAAGTAGATATAGGATTTATTGGTAAGACCTGAGGGGAAAAGGACGAATTGGCAGACCTAAGGAAAGATGGGAAATAACACCAGAATGGAAATTATATATTTCGGGAGGTCGCAAACCAGTTATACGTGACTCAGGATAGGGACAAATGGCGAGCTCTTGTGAATGCGGTAATGAACCTTCGGGTTCAATAAAATGCGATGAATTTCTTGACTAGCTGAGGAACAGTTAGCTTCTCACGAAAGGCTTCGCTCAGCGGAGTTACCATGGCTGCTGGTTATTCATAATCAATACTTAAAAATAATTCACTTAATATAATACAACTTATAGTGCGATGTTTGATATTAATATTAATGTATTTGTTGACTGCAATTGGGTTGCCACTCGGTGGCAGCAGTACAGCACACAGTTACACAAAAACAATACATAGAACAGCACAATGAAACAGAATACACAGAACGGAACATACATAATAATAAGAATACATAAACATAACAATAAGAGTACATAATTTACTAAATTAAACAGAAGCAAACAAAATATACAATTATAAAAAAATGGAACCAAAAGAATATGAAAGAATATGATAAACGAAACAGTCATATAAGCAGCAAACGTCATATGATCTGTATATCTTCTGATAACGTTAGACACACTGTTACTAAGACCTTCGATACACTTCACTACACTTCAACCAACTACACTTCATTCCACTTCACTTCTTACTATTTAAACTTCACCCAACTATACTTCACGCCTATTCACTACACTTGTCGACACTTCACTTCTTCCCATTTAAACTTCACCACACTACACTTCACTACCCTCTCATTTGACCTAACCCCATTCAAATTTCCTACCGCCCCATTCCACCTCACATCACTACACTTCACCCCACTTCACTGCACTTAACTACACTTGTCGACATTTCACTTCCTCCCATTTAAACTTCACCCCACTACACTTCACTACACTCTCATTTGGCCTAATCCCATTTAAATTCCCTACCGCTCCACTTCACCCCACATCACTAAACTTCACCCCACTTCACTTCACCTCACTTCACTTCACTGCACAATTAGACGATTTTCGCCACACTTCTATTCCTTTCAATTCACCCCGTTCATAGCCGCTTTCCTAACACTGTTTCTAAAAATCTTATGATTACAATGGAAATAAATATTAACCTTCTACAAGTTTCGGCACAGGGATGGGATTTTAATATTAATTATAGGGGTGCTGATAAGTCCTTAGCCCGACCAGGAAGGAAACAAGCTAATGTTTCTGTCAGAATGGCGTGAATTTCCTTCGGCGCCTTGCCTTGCAGGAAAAAAAAACATGAAGTCAGCTCGCGTCTCGATGTTGTTGAAATCGCGCGCGTCCCTCACATGCTTCCGAGCTTGTTTCCTTCCTGATCGGGCTAAGGACTTAGCAGCACCCCGGTATAATAATACGCATGGTATTAATAACATGACAGTTTCTTAGTTAGTTGGTTAAGGAGCACTGCCACAGTGAAACGTTTGAGGTACTCAGAGCGGTTTTGTTGAAGATTCAAGTCTTCAGGGATGTGACTCAGAGTTGCTGGGTGAGTGGTTGCTGACGTTAAGGACGAACCTAACCCTCCATATTCAGGGCTAAGCAGTCCAGGGAGACTACTGCATGGCCCTGAACATGAACCCTAGACAGGACTCCGATCTTTATTTTCCCACAATGTATTAACATTCACAGCTCTCTTACCCATTACCAAAGTGCATTTTGTATCAAGGATAGTTATCTTCCAACAGGTCCGTGTTACTGTACGTGACCGGAAAGTTACATTTGTGTATATAATTATTATATACAGGTAAATGCACCTCATATTTGTGTATGTATACAGATTATTTGACAAACGCCATCAGCCGGAAGCATTACTACAGTTTCCTGTGCGACTGAACGAGAACAGAAGATACTTTGCTGCACGTGTCTTGCAAGGGACAAATTTAGACCGACACTGAATGTCACGTAGTCTGTCACCATCACGTTATTTATAATCTGGCTTTGTCGTAAAATACTACAGAGATTTGTAGAAGTACGTGTCGGCAATGAACAGCTGTGTTCAGTTTACTGTTCTTATCACTGAATGAGATACAGGGTGATACAGGAGGAAAAAATCAATATTTTGGTATGTGATTGTATCAATACCGAACATTTCTCTAACAATAACCAATATCGAACTTTTTTTCACAATAACCCATAAGATCACCGCCCAATACATGGACCATTTACTCAGTTATTACACCAATCACTGCACATATATAAAATTTACACATTAAAACATTAAAAACGCTCCGACATGTTTCGATCGTAAGACCATCATCAAGGAGCTATATATTCCTTGCTAAAGTCACCCTAGAAATAGTAACAGATAAATTTCGCTGTATCAGTTGGGTATTGTGGCAGCATGCCGTATTGTGTAATGTTATGTTGCGAAGAGTGCCCTGCTACGGATGTGCATTCTGTGCTTCGTTGCGTGATGATTTAATGTGTAACTTTCATAAATTTTTTATATGTGCAGTGGATGGTGTGATAATTGAATAACTCGACAACATGCACGGTGTAACAATAAAAATGCATTGAGCTTTCCTCCTAAACAACCCTACAAGCGACCAAATTCCGTACGGTGTCCTCCGAATATCTGTGGGGTCTCAGCATTCAACTTGCCTTTTTCCACCCTTTTGGCGGCTAACATTTTGAGAATTTTTGAAAAAGTTTTCCACCCCTGCTTTAAAAATGCACGTGTTTCATAGGACTTCATAACGACTGTCTATAGACTGAGCAGTTGATCTGGTCCCTGCACTTCTCTTCTGCTCAAATGACACGTGACAACACCTAACACCAGCTTATTGTTGTTTCATTGTTATGTCTATGTATTCTTATTGTAAGTTTATGTATCTTCATCGTGTCAGCTGGCACTCTTCGGCTACCCTGACTGAGGTTTATCCGTGCTTTTTCCTTAATTGTAAGGCAAATGCCAGGGTAAAACCTGTAATGTTGGGGCACGGCCCGCACTCTTCCAAAATTGTTGTGTTGTTCTGTGTATTATGTGTTTTGTGCCGTTCTGTGTATTGTTTGTGTGTAAATGTGTACTGTACTACTGCCACCGGGTGGCTACTCAACTGCACTTAACAAATATATCATATCATATCACATCACAACATAACATATATCATATATCACATCACATAATATCAATTCATATCACATCACATCATATCATATCACATAATATCATATATCAAATAATATATCACATCACAACATATCACATCACATCATATATCCTATCACATCTTATATCAAATAATATATATCATATAATATATTAAATAATATATCGTATCATATCACATAATATCATATCATATATCATGTCACATCATATATCATATTTACAACAGTGTTGATGCACCTGGCAAGTCACAGTCTTTAGCGAGTGTGAGCAAGGGAACTGACCGGCGGACTGAAGCCTGGCAATTGAGCGACAGAGCAGCAGCCCAGTACATTTATACACAACAAAAATGTCACTTTGTTGCAAAGGATAAACAAAATTGGTAACGGATATATAAGGAAAACAAACTAAAAGATCGTAGCAAACAAACTACAATAAAGTATTATGTAACTTATAGCGAGCATATTCTTACAATCAACAGATCAACCCGAAACGCACCTTATGAAACACAGTTCATGACAACTATCAACACTGCTACATGTTTCGGCAGCGGGGTGCCATCCGCAGTGAGACTGCTGGAGCAAAGCAATGCAAGTCAAAAGCGCTAAACCCGGTCCTGAATCGCCCTCAATGTAATGATTAGAACATTAAAATTCCAAAATACATAAACATTACGAGCATAACGTTACAATGCTGTGACAACAAAAACATGTGACACTTAGCCACTTCTGGTTCAGCGTCGGTATCGTTTATGATCTGTACAATCAACTGCAATCAACTAGCACAATGCGCGTTGAAGCTCCAACGGAAATTTCTTGAAAGCAAATTGAGTTATAAAAACAAAACAATAACAATCACATATTCTCTCCTTTCCCTCGAATGGCAACACTGAATCAAGACGGCAATTACAGACCACTCTTACAATAACACCAACTAGATGCACTAATTTCTCAAATTTATTTTTGGAATAAAACTCTACATGTTTCGGACAGTTCCTCTGTCAGTCATCAGGAGTTTTTCACTGTACACACAGCAGTGTTATATGTCATAC
>Ga0123352_10019629_pt1 | contig 10778 bp, 11 predicted proteins | sample TergutLab28metaG_FD_89700 | JGI IMG/M metagenome (GOLD analysis project Ga0123352, IMG submission 89700) | Labiotermes labralis P1 segment gut microbial communities from Petit-Saut dam, French Guiana - Lab288 P1 | ecosystem: Host-associated > Arthropoda: Insects > Digestive system > Gut ... | reverse complement strand
CTTAGTGAGCCAGGAGGAAAGCGCCCAAGAGGTAGACCCAGGTTGCGGTGGGAAGACGGAGTGAAGGAAGATGTAGCAAAGCTAGGATGTAGAAATTGGACAGCAGCCGCCCGAAACCAGAAAGGATGGAGGAAACTCTTGAAGGAGGCCGAGGCCCACCCGGGGCTGTAGCGCCATTGGAAGAAGAAGAAGATTTGATGAATGCGGAATATATGATAAGTAGTGGACCTGCTGCGTCGAAATCCACATTGATGATCCCCAATAATTTCCTCTGTATATGGAGTTAACCTTGACAGCAGGATGTTGGCTAAAATTTTGTAAATAGTTGGCAAAAGTGATATGCTTCTATAATAACTATAATCTCTTTTATCACCCTTCTTATAGACAGATACTATGATCGACTCCTTCCACTCCTCAGGCAATGCCTCCTTATTCCAAACAGAAATAACAAGTTTATGAATCTCACAGTGAATTGTCTTACCCCCTGCTTTAATCAATTCTGCTGGTATTTGATCAATACCTGGTGATTTGTGACTTTTTAGCTTTTCAATAGCTAACTCAACCTCAGAGGCCCTTGGCTCAGGTATTAGTGGTTCTGCTGTGTGTATTTCTGACTGCCTAACATCATTAAACCCATGTACATTCAACATCTGGGAGAAATAGTTCCTCCACCTAGCCAAAATACTGTGGAAGTCTGCAACCAAATCACTGTTGTCATCCTTCACTATATTAGTTCCAGGCTGGTAACCATTCTTAAAGTCACTGATGCCCCTACACAAGTCCCTAATATTTTTGATCTTACTGTTAGTTTCAAGTTCCTCAATTTTAGCTTTCAGATATGACTTCTGTTTGCTCCTGAAATGTCTGCTAGCATCACGTCTTACATTGTTCAGATTATCTACATTGCTTTGGCTTGGGTAATCTATCTGCTGCATTTTAGCCTGCTTCCTTTGATGTAAAAAACCTAAACATTCTTCATAACCATGGTTTATGCTGCTTCAATTCTTGCAGACCTAGACTCTCTGTAGCTGAGGTTTTGACGATCTCTTTAATGTTCTCCCAAGCTCTATTTATGTCCTCGTCATCACTTAAGTTCTCCAAAGCTGCAAACCTGATTGTAATCTCAATCTGATACTGTTTCCTAACCTCCAGCTCATTTAGCTTCCTCATATTAAATCTTTCCCCATCAAACCTCGGTGCTTCTTGTTTACTTACTGCCAATCTTTCCCTAACTTTTGCAACCACCAGACAGGGATCGGTATCACAATCAGATCCCCTGAAACTTCGTATATCTAGTACGCTGGAATGCCATCTCCTATCTATCAATATGTGATCAATCTGGTTGTGAGTCTTCCCATCAGGAGAGGTCCAGGCATACTTATGAATGTTTCAGTGTGGGAACATCGTGCTCTTAACAACTTAATTTTTTGATGTGGCAAAGTTTACTATTCTAACACCATTATCATGACTATCCTGACATAGACTCTCATTACCAATCATCAGTTTGAAAATATTCTCCCTCCCCACTTTTGCATTATAATCTCCTAATAGAATTTTCATATGGTAATTAGGAAAATAATAAAAAACCCTACTCCAATTCCTTGTAAAAACTGTCTTTTTAATCACCACTTTTCTCCTCACTTGGTGCATGCACATTTAGAACAATGATATTACACCAGCGACCTCTCATGAGTTTATATAAAATACTCCCTGCTGTGAGGTCTTTGCTCCTCTGGGTTCTTACACAGCACAACTACCAACATATGCTGCATACCAACCCAGAAGAGCAATGATCTCATCTACACTGTGGTGGAAGCCTGAAATCTCGTACTGCCTGCTCTGTTTTGCTGGCATTACAGAAACTTACCTTTCCATTTTTCTACTGGCAAATCTATGTCTTCGAAGCTCTGGTCATACGGAGCAGAGACAGGTTCATCTGAGGGATCAGCATACTGTGCCAGGTACTTGTGTGCAAGTGCTTCTTCTGCTGTTATGCGTTTGTCTGCATCAAGCTCCAGCATTTTCTCCAGAAGATCAATTGCTGCATCATCAATAACACTGGCAAATTTCATGGCATTTCTTATTTAAAAATGTCTCATAAGAGTATGTGTCTACAAAAGTGTGTGTGTGTCTTCATTTGATTTGTTTCATTTCAAACGTTTAGCAGTATGTAATAAAGAAGACAAGGCTGCTGTTAGCTTTCCCCATATGTACAGCAATCCCAACTTAATGTCTTCCTTCAATTGGGGTTCAATTTCCAACAGTATAGCCCAATTATCTCCATTTTTTTTCTATTAATGTACTTAATTTCCAACATTTAAGGCTTTCCATTATTCAAGAGTAAAACCCACTGCCTCTGAAAGAAACATACACAGGGAACATGTGAAAATAATTTGACATCATATAAAAATATCTGGCAAAAATGAAGGATAACATTGCATCCAGAAGCCTAAATAAAACATTAAATAGATGTCAGGCAAATTAACCACAGAAGTACGAGGAATACTGTCTTCTGAGATGTGACGGTGGGTAGTCTGGCAGAAAAATAAATATGTTTTTGAAGTATGTGCTGCCTCCATCTTAAAGGTAAGATAGAGGCAATGTGTTCCTTTGAAATGCCAGTTAAGTCCTACCAGGCTACATGATGTCACAGAAGAGCCAGGATAGCATATTAAAATTACATGGCTACACGATGCACAACCACAGAATCATATTTTAATTCTAGGTAGGAGAAAAAGACATTTCTCTTCACCAAAGGGCCAAGAATGATTCTGGAGCCCATCCAGCTTCCTATTCCATAGGCACTGGGGATTTTGTCCTCAGGTAAAGGGGCTAGGGTAAGAGTACCCCTCTCACATCCATGTAATGCCAAGATCAAGAATAAGTGCAGTAATACCTCCACACCCTATCTTCCTAGTGCACACATGAACACATCCAAGATGACAGCATTCTTCATAGTCACTGGTGTGAGAACCTCAAATATCAATCACCAGGAAAACTGACACCACCATCTATAAAAGTAATATGGCCCTAAAATAGATGTTACCAGTTAAAAGTCTAAAAAAATGTTGGGAATGTGGGGAGCAGGAGAGCTCACCATGAAACGATCTGACCTAAAATAAGAAACACCACTTCATTTGAAAACGTAATAAATTAGAAAGTGTGCATGTGCAGGTACACATCATTACTGACTGAAAAGATAACATCATAACTGAAACAGCCAAAAAATTATAGCACTAATTTCTTTCACTTACAGGAAAATATGTGACAGGACTAACGTGTTTGGATACACTTCACTTACCAAGTGGGTTAGCTCCCTTGAATACATCCTTGAAGTCCTTCTTTCTAAGAGGGGGCAAAGACTGGATGTAGCTTCGAGCCTAAAACAAATCAAAAAGTAAATTACTCAAATTTATAATATAAGGCATACAGCAGTTCTAACATAGCTTCCATTTTAACTTATATGGGTGATGGGTGCTCCATGATTATTATTGAATGAGGAAAACTGATTACTCAGCTAATGGCACATTTACAGGAAAAACTACTAGCAATCACTTCTGTCCTGAGAACTGGGCTGTAAGTGAAAATATCAGTCTTCTTCTCTAATCTGATTCTCATTAAGATTTTCATTTGTTTCAAGTACGAGTCTCAAACAGGATTTTAACCATATTTTCTGATTCATGTTAACATCTACACATGCTTCTTAGGCTCAAAACAATTACTATTTCTGCTGCCCTTTCAGAAAGGATGTGCAAATTGTTGTCTTTTTTCTCTAGCTTCTTGTGGCAGAAACAGGCACTCAAAATTACTGCATTTCCCACCTCACAAGACACTGCAAGTGATAAGATGTGCTCTACAATTTAGCAGGGAGTTTTTGCAGATTTAAGAGCCTGCTTATGCTGGTGTTAAGATGCAGGGTGATATGTGGGGACAGTTTTAGTGGGGAGAGGAAGAGTGTCTTATGAGGGGGGAAATACGGTACATTCAGAGTCAGATGCACATCCATATGGTACAGGAATTGAAAAATACCCAGTGTTACAATGCAACAAGAAATGAAAAGCATCCTGACCATACAACACTTTCCCAAGAAATTTATTTAATTTATATATTTATTTTTTTAGTTTATTTTTATTAATGCAATTAATTGTGGGACTGACTCCAAAACTAATTTTTTAAAAATTCGTATTGGCTTCTGTCAGTTGCATATTCACCACCAATAACTATGTGCATTATGATGAAAGTGAATACATGTTCAGTTAATGTTGAAACTACATGAGAATGCCAAGCCCAGTTCCTGTGCATGCACGCTGACCAACAGGTCTCAAATTGTTCTGCATAATGCGAAAATGATAAATCAAATTTAAATGCAATGGATGAAGGAAAATCACTTCACTCTCTGCAGAAAAATGATAAGGCTGCCACCACAAATAGGAAGCGTATGACAAGGTCATTATTCTATACATACATTGGCAGCTCTCAAAAAGCAAACATGCTGTCACCACACTCATTTTTAACACCAGTTTGATAAGGATCCTCAATGAATAAATGTGTAAAAGCGTTAACGTTCTGTGTTCAATAAGGGTACCAGAAAAAACACATTCAAAGGTTGGAACAAAACTTTGTATCTCATATAGTGACTTCTGACATTTTACATTATTCATGACCACACATTTTGGCCACAACTGAGGCTATGTTTATAAAATTATCTCTGACAAGACAACCAAGTTGTTTCAGCTTCAAGACACTCGAGTGGATTTGAGACCCCTTGATCGATATACAAGAAAAAGCCATTACCTCTTCACTTGTTATTTTGGCAACTGTCTCCTTACTAGGAGTACCACAGAGCACTAAGATGCGTGTTAGGTGATCAATGTCTGGGCAACACATCATGTTAAGGAGTGCTCTAAGCCAAGTGACAGAACAGAGAATATGCTGATTATATGGTTTTGAGTTCTTTAGTTTCTGTGATGAACTATTACATAGTAACACATATCACTGCATGATAAATTTTAAAAGAATTCTGTCCATCTAGAAGTTGGTTGCTCAAGCTACTGTCAATGCTGGGAATTTCCCCTTATGGGCAAACTACAACAGCTACAACTTGTTAGCAGGCAGAAAGTGTGAAGAAACAGCTTTCTGATTTGGCATTCCTGAGCAAAGAGACAAATATGCCTGCTCAACCAGAAAGATGGCTTACCCCCTGTAGAATTACTGGTGGATTTCCTGCAGGGGCACTGTGCCCAACAGGTGGGTCACCATACTCAATGTACATCTATGGACTGACTCATCATGAACATTTTAAATGTGACCATACAGTCTTTCTTAACCAGTGTATCCCACACACATGTGAGGAATTGCATGGTTCATCACAGAGACAGGCTTGCAGTGTGAGGCTGGCACATCTGTCATGGACCACACTCCTGTTTCCATAACTACCCTATAATTAGACCACAGTTACAACAGCATACTGTGTGTCCTTTCCACAGAAATTGTGTAAAAGTAATGCATAATAGGGGACATAACTAGGTGAGAGTTTCTGTATACATTTGATACATTAAATCTGAAACTTAGGCCATCTACATTTAATTTTGTAGTAGTCCATTGTAACACAATATGAAGCTCAAGCTAAACTCTATCATTTGCTTGAAAATGATGGATCATTACAAAATGTGAATAGTTTGTGCACTGTAGGTAACAAGAAAAAAACAGTACATTTATTTCAGACATATTTGGTATGGTCTGTATTTACTGAAATAAAAAGATAAAATAATTTATGCCTGTATGCAGTCCGATATCAATACTGTTGACATACTGTCACAGTGACATCACTAATTGGATTCATGCTCTTGAGCAAAGAACTCCTGGCACAGAGGTGTGGACACTGACACATATCATATATATATCAATCCCTTTGAAATAAAAGAAACAATATTTTTAATAGCATTTGCACTAAATGTGATGTTACTAGTTGAAGAATAAAAGACCAACTTGATTTCAACAGCACAGTCACAAGCTCCAGATGATGGATACATTCATGTCCGAAACATGTTGAGTACATAAGAAGTGAAATAAAATAGCAAGTGACATCAAGTTGGTCTTTTATTCTTCAACTATTACAATGATGCACGGTCCAATAAACATATGACGTTACTAATTCTACTGCCAACAGAGATGTTAGATGATTAATATTTCAGACATCAACTACATACCATTAACTGATGCATCAGTACATTAATTAGTCAGACAATAAAATCAAAATAGGTACTTTATTACTGTTAAGATTAGAAGACAACTTTTGATGCATGAAGCCAAGAACGGTTGAAATTCTTTCTAATATTTTTCCAAGCTCTGCATGAAGAAAAGCCCTTCTTCAAAAGTTAATAGTTGCTCAGTCAGTCAGGAAACTCCTTATGTTTATGGAAGCTTAAGGTTCATTACCAGTCCCAACTGTGTTTCAAATGAATAAAGTGCTCACCCCTCCACACTGTTTCAACAACTATATTTAATAACGGCTTTCCATATATACCAAGTGACCTACTTACTTCAGGTTTCCTGACCAAAATCTCATGGATGCTACATACAACCCATCCATCACATCCTTTATGATTTGATCATAATATATGTGTGTGTGTGTGAAGAGTACAGAATATGAAGCTCCTTGTCAAATAGCTTTGTCAGGCCTTCCATTACTTCTTCTCTCTTAGGTTCACATCGATACAAAGAAACAGACAGATTCATCATTTGTGTATCTTTATCCTCGTATCTTGGTGGCAAATAAGAGGACAAAAATACTGAGCTAAATGGCAGCAAGCATTCCTTAGCTGAATCTGCTTTTAATTTCTTTATGATGTAATTCCTTTGGCTAGTGTCATTCCCAATAAATCCTGCATATATGCATGTTGAGAACTTCAGAGAACTCAGTAAGAAAACCTAATGAGACTGACCACAATATGCTTATGAAATATGCAAATCTCAGGCAAAATTTGGAATGAGACTAAAATACATACTGTCATGCTCAATTCTCCATTTACAACAGTTCTGAACACATTTCACCAATTCTATGTAGTGTGATGCTAGGTACAAGGGAAATTATCTTAATGGTACTACTGTAGTGTACACCATGGTACAGAGTGCTACTTCCATAGTAGAACACAGCTGATATGGCAACCAAAGGTTCATCAATGCCATCATAAAAGGCTACATTTCCTTGATCAATGCCAAAGAACCTGTGAAGTCAAATGCATTGTGCAACATTTTGTAAGGATTGGTTTCTTACAAGAACAGCAGTCCTATGCCTACCCTCCAAGCTGACTGGTATGCTGCTGAGTCAAGGTAGCCACTTAATGTGGGAGCAATATGATACTCTTTTTATTAAACAGAGGGAGAGAGGCATAAGCTACATCAGTCTCTCAGACATGCTGTTTCTGTCATTTATTCTTGGTTCATTTCATGATCCTACACCAACTTCATGTTACATGGCACTGAATGGCAAGATGTTGAATCAATTGGGAAGGAAGTAGTGATGTCTTATGCTAAGCCTACTCCTATAGCATATCTTGTTGCAGTTGGCAGACATGATTTCTAAATATTAGACAGGAAAGCTGGTGTCCAAATTTGGCCCTTCCACATTAAAAAAAGAGGAATGTAAACTACTACCCCAGGGAACAATGTTGAGTGCCATGCTTCTGAAATATTGATAATTAGTTTAAGGACAATACACATCGTTATCTTAAGAAAACTAAAACTAAGCTAGAACAAACAATAAGAATTTACAGTAAAACACAGCTTACAAATAAATGCAGGAGACATGCTAGTACAAGCATTAGGTAGCCACACAACACAATATACATGTCTTAAGCTGTAAGGAAACTAAGCGTGATGATACAGTGTACACTCAACTATCTGGGGTAATGGTGGGAAGGGTAAGTGCACAGATAATTGAGATATACAGATAATCCAGAACATACTTTACTGAGCCAAGAACAAAAAATAAAACTAATTTATTTACTATATACACAACACACACATAGCTTATGAGAAGACACTGGCTGTTTACATAGTAAATAATCCATGGTTTATGTTTGTATTGAGGATTTTATTTGAGCGCTTGGTGCTAAATCACGTTACTTCCCACCTTCATCATTAGACATTAGCAATTTATGATCATGTATGGATAATCCAGAGTACACTGTAACACTTAAATGAGGTTACAGTGTTGAATGGACCTAACAAGACTCATGACTACAGTACACCATGCATGCCTGACAGATCATCTCTTACCTATTTGAAAACTCATTTCATAATTCGGGTAACTGCAAGTTGCAGTTTCACTGAGAAGCATGCCACGAAATAGCATCAGTGGTTACAAAACAACTCACATATGAGTTCAGACAGTGTTTGTCATTTTCTTATATTTTCAAACATAATTACATCCATGTAATTATGTATTTTTCAGCTGACAATGTATCCACCAACAAGAAAAACATTAATGCACTGCAGACAAGAAAGAAAATAGCTATGTCATTTTTTCTCAGTTTTCACGGTGGTTCTGTGGGACTCCATTTTTCATTTTGGTGCAATGTCACTGTGTTGTGGTAACACAGTCAAAATTCTGGAGAAATCGGGGGTCTGCATATGCAGAACCAAGTGATTGATTGTAAATTCACCCACTCAGAGTTGCATAATTTCTCCACAGCCCCCTAATTCCATCACCCTCAAGACACGCAATGTTAATATCTTCAAATTATCAGCAAAGTAGTTAATAACAAACTACATGGAGTCATCATTAAAAAATATAAATATTTCACCGTTTTTAACTTTTATCATTCCGCACAGCACCAGCACTGAACTAGCAATATGCAAAATTACTGGCGGCATCCCCATTTCATGTTCCTTAATTTAGGGGTTTCCTTCACTTAATGTTCAACTTCTATGGTCAATAGCCAGTTACCTCAGTGTTGAGTTTTCTCCATTTAAATTTTTTCCTCAGCTTGGTGTCTACAGGTATAATGACTGCCCCCCTAAAAAAACATAATGGGGGGGGGGGGTCTTACTGCATACTGACTAGCTTATTTTGTGTTGAAGCATTCTGTGTTGAAGCTACTTTATACAGATTTCGTGTGGCTGCAGTTATGGTCTTCTCTGACAAAGCAGATATCACTACACTTAATCCTTCTGTGTCCTCCTCTCCATGTCCAAACAAAACATTACATTCTGTACTTTATGGCACCCCTACACATCCCCAATTAAGAACACATACTTTATACCATGAAGAGTTGACAATCCAAGCTATAAATCTATCTAGCATGCTAAAGCCTACCACTGAAATTTTTTAAACAGTTTTTCTTTATTCCCAAGTGTTAAATGCTAACAAGCATTCTCTCTTCCACACTGAAAGGCACAAACTTTATAAAGTTTATTCGTCAATTTTTGTGAAAACTCGAAACTTCCCTAGAACATCTAAAAGCATTATGAACTATGGGCTGCCCTGGATTCCAGTGATAAAACCAAGCGTAAATGTGATGCTAGGGTTGGTGAAGGATGAGAGCTGGAGGAACACAAACTGTCATGTACTACAAACACCAAGCAGCCATGCTAATCACTGTGAACAGAGCTATATTACTTACAGATTCGCTGGAAATTTTCTGCATGAACTCTTCATGGGGTGTGCCCAAGATCTCCATGATAAGATTTAGCTGGTGGATATCTACAATCACTGCTAAGGGCTCACAACAACAGAATGATAAGGGACTGTATTAAATGTGAAGTTTAACACAGCCTTGGACCAGGGCTCCCAACAAACAATACACAAATGTCTTATCTTCATTCCTTTAATCAGCTCATCTGCAAATATTACATATTGAAAAAACGATAAATAAAAGACTTATTTTTAATTATGTGATGGAACAATAAAATATGACATCTTTAGGTAACACATCCCTCTTGTGTTCAAACTAATAACTGTACGTAAAGGAGTTTCATAACACACAATACAGTTATATTTTTAAGGTAACTAGTTTATGCCCATTTTACAGGACATCATCAGACCTATATACCACAACCCAAGAAAGAAACTATACAATCATCTATAAAACCTTAGATCTAAGTATTTCAGGGAACAATTCGGGACTGGAATTTGATATTTCACATAAAAGTACATATTCTGACGTCATTATTCCTTTTAACTCATGCCACCCTTTAGAACATAAACTTGCCACCTTAAGATTTTTGACTAACAGACTGAAAATCTACCAACCGAGAAATGAAGCTATCAAACAAAAAATATTACGTATTCAAAATATCTTATATAACAATTTTTTCCCAATTAAATTTATCAGCAATTTTTAGATAAACATAATAACAGCAACAATACCACAGACGAATACAAAGACATAACACATACAATCAATAGAAAAATGGTGTACATTCTCTTTTTGGAAAGAAAACATATTATTTTACTAAGAGTTTTAAAGGATCAACATTGCAAGGAGATATAAAACTAAATGTTCTATTCTTAACATCTTAACTGGGTCTTTTCTGGGCTGCTGGTGTAACCTGCCCTGGGTATTTAAATTAAATGCCTATTGTTCCAAAATAAACGCCAACAAGATGACACTTATGGACTATCCTTTATTTCACGGTTAATCGTCCTTTACTCCACATGTTTCGAGCTTCAGGGAGCTCATCATCAGGAGTTCACTTTTTCTACACTGTACAAGCAGTCTCTGGCATACTGTATAATCTTTTGTTGTATTCCACCCGTTCTCCTACGTGTTCTG
>Ga0123352_10019628_pt1 | contig 10778 bp, 7 predicted proteins | sample TergutLab28metaG_FD_89700 | JGI IMG/M metagenome (GOLD analysis project Ga0123352, IMG submission 89700) | Labiotermes labralis P1 segment gut microbial communities from Petit-Saut dam, French Guiana - Lab288 P1 | ecosystem: Host-associated > Arthropoda: Insects > Digestive system > Gut ... | reverse complement strand
TTTAACTTTGGGCGTTGGTTGAGAGATTGTTTGTGGTTTGTTTTTACGCGTTGGGTGGAAATGGAGAAAGCATGTGTTTGTGTGTTTGTGTGTGTGTGGGTGGGGGGGGGGATTGTTTATGTCTGCCTGTTTGTTCGCATGTTTCAACCACAACAATAATTGATGGATGTACATGAAATATGGCGCACGCTTTTGTTGGGCTGTTTTCGTTCCTCTTCAAATTGATTGATGTTAGTAATTTTCAACACAACATACATTTCATACAAAATTTTTCCATTTATTTTCTCCCACCGTCCAGATAACACGTGTGTCAGCACCACGGTTCGCCTATGTACTTTTAAATTCAGTCACATGACTAAGGATTCATTAGTATTAACGGAAATATTACGTTATACGTACCGTATAAAGATGCTAAGTTCATCGTAGAACAGGACATGAAGACCCAGAGGGGAAGTAGCGGTATAGCTCTACTCTTTCTTTAACCTTGACTCTAGTTGAGGGAGGGTGGTCAATGTCAAAACACGGCCGCTTTACTCCTTGGAAAGAGACTCGATACCATATTTATAGGAGGAAGGGCGGGCCCCAGAGCCAGTCTGGACGGGTGCGGAAAATTTCGCTTCCAACGGAATTCGAACCCTGGACCGTATCCCGGCCCACATATACCATACACTAGTACATAATACAGATATGCGTCGCTTAACGATGGGGATACGTTCTGAGAAATTCGTCATTAGGCGATTTCGTCGTTGTGCGAACGTTTACACCTAAGCTATAAGGTATAGCCTACATATAGGCTACAAACCTGTACTGTGTGTTACTGCATTGAATACTGTAGGTAATTGTAACACAGTGGTATAATATATTATAATGGGACCACCGTCGTATATGCGATCTGTCGTTGACCGAAACGTCGTTTTGCAGCCATACCTGTACATTACAGCCTTTGAAGGTTACTTGACATCACGACCTTACTGAACACAGGCGATATCTACTTTTCTCGAATTTTGGACACTGCAATACCGACTGAAGTGTAGGTACTTATCATTATTACTACCGACGCCTGGTGAAATATTTGCAACTACAGACGACTGTTACATAATGAGAGGATAAGAACAGTACAGCTGCGCTTTGGCCTTCATGAATGTGGACGCTTTACTGCCGTTCTCGTAAGTTGTGACGTCATTAACTGTTCGATCATCTCTCCTCGAAGCTGTGCGCTGTCGACCCAGTATTTAATTCTGTAATGAAATGTAGGATAGTTTTTAAAGTAATCTGTAAAACTTTGAAGTTGCTATTCATGCGTACCTCAAGAGAAAGGTTTCTGATTTGTCGTTGGTACAAAACCTTTATAAGATTGTGTAATAGTCTGTTTAAAGAAATCAGAAATTTTACCTCTTCCATGGGCAGACATATTTGTATTAATGTGTTTTGTTGTGAATAAACAAGAAATTTTCAAACAGATTCATCTATACAGTGTTTTACAAGGTGTAAGTACCATTGCAAGTACCATTGTCAGTACCATTGTCCCGGAACTTTACTCTTCTCAGAAAAAAAATGCGTATTATATATATATATATATATCAGCACTTTTATTTAACACGTAGACTCACAAGTCTGAAGAATGGCAGTAACTTTAAGACGACACTTAAAACGCATTTTTCCTTTATTTTTTGATGTTTGTGTAATGTTTAAGAATGAATCGAACAATCCAGTTTTCAGCTTTATATAATTAACTAGCTGTAACATTTGCTTAATTGTGCAAAATACTTGCACTAATGTTATATTTTACTAGTTATATAGACGAGTTTGCATTTTTGTGACTTATTTCACACTCTGTGTCTTTGACTGGGCTTAGGATCCATGAAGTGTTAAATAATACCTGTACGTACGTATACATGTATGTAGGTATGTCTGTAATGTAGGTACGTATATATATATATATGTATGTTTGTACGTATGTGTGTGTAGGTATGTACAATGCGTACGTCGTACTGTAAAATGAAAAAGAGCCTTGAGAAATCCAAAGGCCTAAAAGTCCTCAAGGAATACAAGCAAGAAAACGCTTTAGTAGCAGTTTAACACATTCGTATAGATTTGGTGGACGGAATAAATTTGTTCGCGTTGCTTTTAATGTCATCTTAAATGCTTCCGATAAATTGTCAGAAGGGTTTGCAAATTTAATGGCAAGATTCGTTTCTAATTTGGGTAGCGGTAGACATCTACACGTCTGTAACCTTTCCTTTCAGCCGAATATGCAGGGACCACTTGTTTTCGTCTTCCTAACATTCCTCCACACCGCGTATCATCGTTTCAACAAGCATTCATTCAGACCGTTAGCAGCATGATGGTTGCACCACCACATGGAATGTGATTAAAATCTAACTTACCTTGTGTAATTATCAGTAACGTATTGTACCGCTTTATGATTGCGACTGTGTAAAGTTACCTTACAACATACCGTACCGAGCTGATTTATGCCAACGATAACGTATCTGACATATTTAAGAGGTACCCAATTACAATCTAGGCGTACGCTATCTTAGACTTTAGTCACTGTCTTCGGAGCCTTCACGCAGCTGAGTTACGAACCTGAGGCAGAATTCACGATCTCTCTCTTCGTACTTCGCTGCAGATAAAGCGTCAGTGGTCACTGTAAAAGGAAGCGTTCCCACGGCTGGTGTATTTGATAGATGCGTCGATTTTTGTTCATTTGTACAAGGAGCCAAGTGAATAGTTGTCATGCTGTTTCCACGACTGGTGTATTTGACAGTCATTGCAAGAACTAAGATCGCCTTGACAGTTAACGAAGTACTGGTGTTTGCCTTGACTTGCGCGACGTTTACCGACAGTCGGTGGGAAACTGACTAGTGACCAATATTTGTACAAGTACACTGTTCCCTGGACGTTTTATGTTAGCGACAGGTGAGAAATGTGTGTCCAATGTGTGAGTACCGGGGTTCTTTCTCGGAGTTAAGGTGGAAGGGGTATGAATTTGACCACTCACGTCCGACGAGTGCCGATCTTAAGTAAGAGTGGCGTTACATCTCTGCTCATGCTTTCCTTTTTTACGGCGTGGACAGGAAAACCTGTACGTTTTGTACAGGTCATGGTAACTCGGCTTTACACAGATGTTAAGTAATATTTGTATAAATTGTCACTGCGCCATTCAGTAAGGCACCAGTCGGTGAGTTGCAGTGGAAGATAAAGACGACTTATCTGTAATGCAGCCTCACGTAGTTTAGGCAGGCAGGTAGGTCGGTAGTTGCTGAGGTTTCGGAAAACCTATTGCCTCCAACACTTCTGTGACGTGCACCAAACTTCAGCGCGTCGTAATCCAAAGGCTATCCCCATAGGAAGCAAAATGAGACCCTCAAATATGACGACTGAGAGTGTTTCTCTTTAAACGCTACGTCTAGAAAGGCTGTTCTATTCACCAAACTTTTCTTTCAGTGAATAACGGTAAAGTACAGTAAAATTGGCTCTGTGGACCATGAAGGTGTATGGGGGAGTGTAAGTAAAACTCCACTAATTCTTGACATCGGCATTATGTTGAAGTGGGTGGTCAGCTTTACGTGTCTGCCACGTTACTGGGTTTACGCTGATTACGAGGTTGGGCAGGCGGCAATCCGGTGTGCACATTTTGAAGAAACATTCTCTTTTACCTTCCGGGAAAGGAACCCCAGTTCCTATTTACATTCTTTCATTCCTGTTGTCTAGTGCCGTATGGTTTGGTGAACCGGAGATGATCGTCTCAAAATTAACCTAGCATAACATCCCAGAAGAATATATTATGTTTTTCTGTAGTGTAAAAAACATGGTCTCTTTCACCAGGCGCAGATGAGTTTGATTCATGGGGGTGCGAGAATATTTGTAACTATGGGAAAGGATATGACAAGCGAATGGAAAAAATATTTAGCAAGTGGTTTCATAATATGTGCTTTTTTTCTTGTACACTGTCATTAATGTGGGTCAAACAAAAGATTTCTCCATGAAAGGAATAAGAAATGCATTAAATATTTGCTGGGATGTCGTAAAGGTTAGAAGCGACTTGGAAACTTTAGATATAACTAGGGAATAATATTACATTGTTGGAACGTGTAAATTTTGTGCAATATAGCTGAAGTTGGGATCCAACAGTGGGCTGTTGGAGGGAAAAAAGGAACCTTCATATCCTGTAACTGGCTGTTTGAGTGAGGATTGCTGATTTCTCAAGAATAACTGTTCTCATGGTTAACATGTTCTGTTGTTTACAAATAAATTTATATTATGCATGTCTTTTATTCAGGAAGAAATTAAGAGCAGGTTGAAGTCAGGGGATGCTTGCTATTATTTGGTGCAGAATCTTTCGTCTTCGAGTTTCCTATCCAAGAATTTAAAGATTAAGATATACAGAACTATAATTTTGTCTGTTGTTTTGTATGAGTTTGAAACTTGGTCTCTCACATTCTGGAAGGAACGTAGGCTAAGGGTGTTTGAGAGTAGGGTGTCGAGGAGAATATTTGGGCGTAAGAGGGACGAGGTGACAGGGGAGTTGAGAAAACTACATGGTGAGAAGCTTAATGATCCGTTCTCCTCACCCAATATTGTTCGGGTGATAAAATCGAGAAGAATAAGAAGGTTGGGCATGTAGCGCATATGGGTGCGAGGAGAGGCATATACAGGATTTTGGTGTGGAAGCCTGGAGGAAAAAGACCACTTGGGAGACCCAAGCGTAGATGGGAATATAATATTAAGATGGATCTTCAGGAAGTGGGATGTGGGGGCATGGACTGAATCGAGCTGACTCAGGATAGGTACAGGTGTCGGGCATTTGTGCTGCGGTAATGAACGTTCGGGTTCCATAAAATGCGAGGAATTTCTTGACAGGCTGAAAACTGGTTAGCTTCTCAAGAAGGCCTCTGCTCCATGGAGTATGTATGTCTTTTAGGTTTTGGATTTCGTTCTCGTTTGAACAGTTGCTTCCGAGTGTGTATGATACAGTCTGGCTGCCCAGTTGCGAGTCTCTGAGGCTTCAGTTGGATGATTGAAGCCGGAGGACCGCAGATAAAATGTTCCTTTTTTAGTAACTGGAGTGTGCAATTTTTTTAACAATTGTTTTTGTCGTGTTACTTTGTTTTCTCCAAACGACCATTACTATTGATTAATAGTGTTTTCAACGGTCCGAAATTCGTCCTGCGCATGCAAGAACGTGTAGACATGAAACTTCCATTTTCAGTCGCGTCTGTTCCTGTGTCAAGCTCTAGATACCAATAATGCCAATTAAGCTAATTTTGAGGCGCTCTGAAACATCCGTGCTCACAGTATCTTTGTCTGCATTCAACTTATTCCAGCCTCTCTAACCACTCCAAAACGCTTTCCAGTTTTGGTGATACAAAACGACGAGGTAGCTGACGATCAGCATGCCTATCGAAGTCTTGAGATCTACACATATAGTCCGGAGGCTAAAGTATTTAGTTGCGGTTATCTGCTGTAGTTCACTGGTTTCTGTATAGGATGGCACAGAATTTATGTGACAGTCGATGTTCATACGTGGCCTGTTGTGGCATGTGACTTTGCGCCAGCTGTATTCACCGATACGTCATGGGTGCGCAAATGTTGGGCGCCAGGTTGCAATGGTGGCGCATAAAATGTATGTGAATCCTAAGTATGGAACTTCTTTCGTGTCACCATTCTGGCGTCTAGAATTTTGAAGAGGATCTCAGGTTTTTTTTTAGTTGGGGCGGGGGTGGTGGGGTTGGGGATCTGTGTACCTCTATGCTACATTTAACATTTAAAGACTCGGGAATTTCACCACTAGCCCCACCCAAGAATGTAGTTTTGTGATGTATTTGGCTTAGACGATAGGCAGCGGTTATTTTTGTGTACAGCCTTAACCAGTTGATGTTCATAATTCAAGTAGTGTTTCTGTGCGAAGTTGAACTGAAGATTAATAAGCGTGTAGATTGACGTCAGTCTGTAAAGAGGTATGGAGTCTCTGTCTTGCACTTTCTTAAAGATGCATAATAATTTTGTGCATTGACGCCAGAAGGGAAAAGCCAGGCATCTGATCGTGCCCTGAATATTTAAAAATCATCTTGTAATTGAATAGTAAGAAAAAAATAGAAGCGAAAAAAAATTGTACAAAGAACTGAAATTATTTTCGAAAATGTCTCTAAGCTTCTGTTCTGAACTCAGTAGCCTGAGAGTTTGCTTCACGAACTTGCGGTTAATTCTTAGGCTCAAGTCTGTGGATAAATTTATGGCTTGCATCTCCACCCTCCTCCCAGGCCCACCTCGTCCGAAAAATTTCTGTTGACATCTCAGGTTTTTGTGGAGGTTCTGCCCTGTAGGATGATAGCTTGAATGACGAAATGGATAGGATATAGTGGATGGTAGTTGTGGCCTATTGTAAGGTGCTGTCACGGCTTTGCCTGGACGTTTACTTGTCTTCCCAGAAGATTTGTTAAAGGCATGCTGGCTCGTCGGGGCAGCTTGTAGTTCTAGAAGCCTTGCTTTCATAGTTTCATATATTATTAAAACATAATCCAGTTCTGTCAGCTCATAACGAGAGCTGTGTATATGCCTTAAATGATGAAGCTGTTTACGAAGTGAAGAAACGCCTCGTCTTACGGATAGATTTACAGGAGAAAAAACTGCGTTCCATAACGCCGAATACCTTCGCTCAGGCGATAACATTTCTGACTTTTTATTAGGGTGTCACCTGGTTTAAGTCAGGGCCCCAGTACTAGTAAGACGGGGTGATGAAATTCCTTAGTCCGACCTACTTCCCGATGTCGTAGGACGGAATCGATAGAGTCGTTGGAAAGAGGGATCTCTTAATGTGCTGAATTGCAAGTCTTTTCTTGGTACAGTGGATGAAAGGAAGCATGTCAGGCGACGTGGCGATTTCAACAACATGGAGTCGCGAGCTGTAATCGATAATTTTTTTTTGCAAGGCAAGGCGAAGAAGGAAATACGCGCCAATATGACAGAAACATTAGGAGAACATGCATCATCTTATGCCACCGTCAAAAACTAGGTGGCCCAGTTTAAAAGTGGTGATTTTTCCACCTGTGATGCGTTTCGTCCTGGACGACCCCAAAACAGTGACAACGCCGGAGATTATTGATCAAATTCACGGGATAATCTTGGAAGACCGCCGGATTTCGGCTAAATCAATAGATGAGCAACTGGGCATCTCACGTGATCGGGTTGGGTCCATCATTCATGAAGATTTGGACATGTGGAAGCTCTCCGCGAAGTGGGTCCCGAAATGCATGAACGCGGACCAATAACGTCAACGGAATTTTTTCGGCGCAATCCAGATGATTTCCTATCGCGACTGGTGACCATGGAAGAAAGCTGGTTGTATCACTACGACCCGGAGACAAAGCAACAATCAGTGGAGTGGCGGCATAGCGGCTCACCCCATCCCAAAAAATTCCGAGTGCAAAAATCCGGTGGAAAAGTTCTCGCCTCGATTTTTTGAGTTCAAGACGGCTTCCTCCTAATTGATTGTCTTCCAAAAGGCCAAACTATCAACGTGCTGTATTACGCATCTCTGCTGGTGCAATTGAAGGGCATTTTGAAGGGAAAAGGCCGCGGGACTGTCACCAAGGGAGTCTTGTTCTTGCACGACAATGTCCCGGGTCACCGGGCACTTGCAACGCAAAAGAAACTGGCTTTCGTGGGCTTCCAACTTCTTGATCACCCACCCTATTCTCCGGATCTGGCCCCGTCGGACTACCACCTGTTCCCTGGACTGAAAAAGCAATTGAAAGTTCGCCATTTTTCTTCCGACGCGGTGGTCATTTCTGCCGCGGAGACCCGGTTGGACGAAGAACTTTCTGAACTATTTTTGAGTGACAGCAACGGGCTAAGAAGTGTATTGAGCTTCATGGGGAGTATGTTGAAGATGTATCGAGATTGGTAGTTGTAGCTTGTTTCCTTCCCGGTCGGGCTAAGGACTTATTAGCACCCCCTCGTACATTGACTGAAGTTTCTTTTTTTTAATGAATTTCCTATGTTTCACCTTCAGTTGGCTATTGTATCTGTCTGCAACGTCTTTTGCGTTTCATAATTTACAGATTATTCGCTGTTAAATAAACCATTAATCTATGAGGGTTTTGTTTCAAATTTCAATAAGAACAATTGGCATTTAATTGTTCTGCTATCCCACCCCTTTTCCACGTATTCTCTGCCGCAACTGGGACATCATAAAGTGGGAATGGTTATTCTATTCCCTGTCGACATGAATCTGTGCCATTTGTTGTCAGCCGTCCTGTCACACCTGTTTCCACCTCTCGACGTTTCTTAAATTTGTGGCTGCCAAGATTTAACTTCAGCGCTGAAAATATACAGTAAACGCTGGGCGACGAATTGCTTTTGTATTTCATCATAATCAGTTGGTCAGTAATTATACGCCGACGACATTGAGACCTGCATCTTATAATTGTGCTGTTATTTCAAGAATTACGTAAGGTGGTTTCCCAAATCCCCTTTTGTTTAACCTTTTGACGCCTAATATCAACTATAGTGGTCGTACCGCACCGCTAACCTCTGAAGTTACATTTTATATATTTATTCAACAAATATAGGTACTGAATATTTTAAACATGGTATATACTCTCCATTTCTTTCTCTTCAAAATGCAGTTTGTTTCATAATTCTAACATATTGGGGGCCTGTATTATTCACATTTTATATACAGGGTGTGCTATAATTAAAAAAATAATTCCGGCGCCAAAAGGTTAAACAGAAACAACCTACATGGAACACTGTAGTTATTGTTGTTTGTTCTTCACAAATATGATTGTGGATAAAGCTGTGATGGAAGGACGGACACAAACAAAAACAAATGAAGAAAGAATTCAGTGGTAAACTACTTCACATATGTGCCATGGCATTGTCGTTTTAGTTCTCGCGAAGACCCTTTGAAATTCGTGGAGTACACGCAACCAGTTGGAATACTAAGAACTGCAATAGAGGGGATATTTCTTTTTAATCTGAACGGAAGTTACAAGAACGTATTTCCGGATCTTTTTGTAGATAAAATGAAATTGAAATGTGCTCCGAGCCACTACAGCGGTACGTACGATTTTATCGTTACGACGTAGTCTTTGAATTCAGATTCTTACTTGGTATTTTGTTGTGTGGCGAATTCAAAGAAGCCATTTCATTTGGTTCGAAGAATGAGAAGCCTTTGTCACTGCTAGTAATTTTTTTCTACGTCAGTTCTAGAGGTTGCAATGACCCTTGAACTTTAATGGTGCTTGTTTAACATCGTCTTTTAATACTGTCAGAGTTATGAACGTAGTGGTAAACACCACGTCACGTACCCAGCAAGCTGCTGGAGCAGTAACGCTCTTTGGCTTGTAGATGGAATTTCAATTGGGTTAGCGACTAACGTAGCTGTGCATCCACGGTGCCTCCGAACAAGTGTTAGTAACGTAGCTAATAATGAGCATGTCGTAGAAGTTTCCTTTCCCGTTTTTTCCAATTTATCCTTAAGTCCTTATCGTAGAATGTTCGGTTAATAAGAAATTGATGTTATTTGTTCTCGGCTACTGACAAGGTCGTTAAAAGAACCCAACCTGTGTTTTTGGTCAAGATTCTGGAATACGACGCCGTGAAGATTGATAAACCGTAAAGCGGAGGGGCACAAATCCCAGAAGCCAGATAGCCATGGTCACCAAACTTTGAGCTTTGACACCTAATATTTGTGGGTGTTTATAGTGGAATTTACTACCTGTCTCCCTTCAGGCACCTAGAATTTTGAGGGGACTTCTATATTTGTTGTAAACTTTGTGCCTATCTGCCATGTAGTTATCTGAATGTCTTTCTACATCTTCAGCAGTATCAAACCTGGAGTGTTTCTGGTTACTTGGATCAGAATTTGATACGTCAGCAGAGATGGTTTGACCATCATAACATAAAATTCTAAATCTTTATAGCCTGATTACTGTATACCGTGCAGAATACAGGCTGCGGTGTAAGGAGTCTGAAGAATTTGTCGTCATAAATTGCAACTTTTCATCGAATTAGCATAGTACTGTAGGAGCCGCCACTGATTGCACGAAACCTTGTTCACTATGTAATTCCACGGAGACAGACAAGCAATCACCAGCTTGCTCGAGTTCAAACAACACGGGGCATAAATCATAGAACAGAATTAAAGTGTAGAAGAGAATACAGGATAATGCAAGGAAGCAATCGTGGGAAAGAAGAAACAAATTACTGGGCCAGCTCAGCTTCTCTAAATGGTAATGTTTCAATCAGTAATGAAGTGTTCTGGGCCTCTAGGCAGCTGTAAATGTAAAGACAGTATTGTCAGTCTTGTATTTTCTGAAGTTTACATTCATATTATCAGTTAGAATGTTTATTTAAAGATCAGTATCGTAGTACTGACCCTTTAATGCCAAGTGATAAACGTGCCACCTGCTTGAACATCACACCTTTGTATTTTGTCCTCGCAGTGAAGTTTCTCAGAAAAAAAAGTAGCGTTATTTTTTTCCTTAGGTACAATTAGTCGTATGACCTATTTAATGGAAACATGATGCGTGTTCTGTGAGTTAGGAAATGGATGTGTAGGCATTGTGTATGTGAACTTCAGGCTAATGCGTTAATATAGGCCGCGTGTTCGTGGTAATGAAGATTTAAAATGTTAGGTCTTTAGGGTTGACCGCCTCTGTGGTCCAGTGGTCAGAGTTTCTGGCTACAGATACAGAGGTCCCGGGTTCGATCCCCGGCGCTACCAGATTTTCTGAGTAGTAGTGGGTCTGGAACGGGGTCCACTCAGC
>Ga0123352_10019627_pt1 | contig 10778 bp, 7 predicted proteins | sample TergutLab28metaG_FD_89700 | JGI IMG/M metagenome (GOLD analysis project Ga0123352, IMG submission 89700) | Labiotermes labralis P1 segment gut microbial communities from Petit-Saut dam, French Guiana - Lab288 P1 | ecosystem: Host-associated > Arthropoda: Insects > Digestive system > Gut ... | reverse complement strand
TCATCCGGTGTGTAAACCCCATTGATGTTTAAAAAAACATGGGTTTATTATTAAAAAATTTTTTTGGCGCCCCCCCCCCCCCCCCAAGCGAATTTAAAACTGAGATTTTGTAGACAAGATGATATGTGAGGGTTTACAGGATTACGCTTCAGCCTAAATCGACCGATGACTAGTACATTTCAATACTGAAAAATACAAGAGAAAGTTACGAATATGTCGATTATTTCCTTTCAGTATTAATTATCTCTGTAACTGAATTAGATGTCGGCTCGGAGATTTGGACATGATTTTGAAAACACAGTTTTTTTTAAATCAAACATAATTATACATAGCCTTAGGGTCAGCTCCCTCCCCAAAATTCTGGGTTCGCCTACGAAAGCACATACACTCCTCAAGACGGTTATGTCGGTAGTCTTACTTGTCACAGAAATAATGGAATGTCAGTCGGGTACCCTATTTTTTTCTCGTATTTTTTGCACATGGCGAGCGCTTAATGGACAATATGTAGTAACCAAGAGTAATCTGTGATACTGCCCAATGAACGTATTTCCTTGAACACCATTAGAAGCACACCGTGGAGTCAAATAAGTTTTCCGCGATGTCACTCACAAAACTGAACAGTCGTCCGCCGGTTGGATGAACGAAGTGGAAATTCCATGTGCTTGATCTTCATTGGTGGTCTTAGTTCAAACTTCAATTGTCAGATGACACATCATCACGAAGTAGTGTCGTGTGAGAAAGTGCATCGGTTTACCTAATTCTTGTACTATGTGCGCAAATAGATTAATATGTTATTTCGCTACATTAAAAGTAAACGCTTCCTTGTTTTCTTGATAATAACATGTGTAGCAAACGCCATTCACGGCGCTTTGAACATATTCAAAAGACCACTAGATAGTTTAGATATCAAGTATGGCTCATTTCCAGAAGATCTCCGCTTACAGATGTTGGCAGAGGCGAAAAAAATGTTTTATTTCGGTTATGATAATTATATGGCGTATGCATTCCCAATGGACGAATTAAATCCACTGTTGTGTAGTGGTAGGGGCCCAGATTATGAGAACCCGTAAGTAGCATGTTTTAGGTGTAATTATTTTACGCACTTTGTGTTAAATGAAATGTGATGGTTAATGGTTTCGTAAGAACCCAAGAAAAACTGACGTGCCATCGAAGTCAGACGTTTTGTTATGGTATGTATTGGAAGATCAAATTATAGCTGTCAAATAGAAGTGTCTTGTAAATTGAAACGGTTGTTTAATTTATTTGGTACAATACCCCCACAACCACATAACAGTTGTGTTGCTTAATATGTATGACAACACCAACAGAATGCACAGTATTATGATATACAAATTACAGTTAAGTTTTGTAATTTGTATATAAAAGCATTGTGCATTTTGTTAGCGTTTTCTTATATAATTATTAATTATTGCATGGACATGAAGAACATAAAATTGTATTGCTTTTTTGGGGTGAATGTGGACTTCCACGTTAAGGGAAATGGAAGGATTGAGGGTTTATGAGAAAGGGGTGATGAGAATATTTTGGACATGAGATAGAGAAAAAGAGAAGTATCAGGACCCCAGGAAATTGCATAATGAGCTTCATAATGTGTACTTTTTATAAAATATTGGGATGATTAAGTCAAGGTGATGAGATGAGTGTACTGTGCATGGTAGGTGAGGAACATGTACAGAAGTCTATTCTGAAAACATGAAGGGAAAAGGCCACTTGCAACATGTAGGCTTAAATGGTAGGGAGGTATTAAAATTGGATTTAGAGAAGTAGGGTATGGGAGCATGGTGGAGATTTAACATGGCCCAGGACTGATCCCAGTGGCAGGCTGTTGTGAATGTGATGATGAAACTTTGAGTCCTGGAATATCCAAGCATTTTTCTTGTCTAGTGTACAGACTATTATCCTCTTAAGGAGGGCTCCACTCCATGGAGTTAGAACCTTTGGTCATGCTGTACAATCCTGACTTCATCACCATCTTTCTTTCAAGGGTTAGGCCTTTGTTGTGTTCCAACTTCACAATGCTGACCTCTTGTTTCTGCCTTGGGATTATGCTCAAAGGTGATCTTCTGAATTTGTGATCTGCCCGTTCTTAGTAAATGTTCTACCCAGTGTTTCCTGTAGATATCAGTATTTGCAATTATGGGAGTAATGTTCAGTTCTTGTCTCATATCTTCATTGCAAAAGCAGTTCAGTCTTATACAGCATTTGACTGATTATAAATAAACCATTTCTGCAGCAGTTAGTGAACTATAATCTTTTGGTTCATTACTGATGTTTCACTACCATACAGTAAGGCAGGCACAGCTTTCATCTTGTAAAATCTGATTTGTGTTTCTTATCAGGTTTTGTTTTGCAGGGTTCTTATTTATGTGCCACAAGTGTTTAAACTTAAATTTCATTGTAATATCTTTATTATTATGAAGTGTGATACTTGTTCAATCAGTTTGTTATCTGTTACCATTTTTGTTTGGATGGGTAACTTTCCTTCGAATGCCGTAATCTTCGTCTTGTTAGTAGATATATTAAAATGTAATTTTTAACTATTTGTATAAGTTTATATACTGCTGTTTGGAGATCATATTCAGCTTTTTGAAGAACGAGGCCCTCCAGATTTGGGGTTGTGGAGGTGGACTGGTAAAGTCCCATGAAAAATTAGTATTTACGCATACACTTCACAATAGCACTAAGTTGGATAGATTTAAATCCCTGAATTCTGGGATTACATCCCCCCCCCTCCCCCCCTTGAAAATATAATCTTGTCAATATTGTGTGTCATCATACACATCAATATGGCAAACTCAAAGTGACAATGTGTCAGCTGTAGTAATTTTTTATACTATCAGTAGGTTGCAGTACATGCAAAATATGTTTAGACTTATGTATTTACAAGTCACTGCTTGCTGTGTTGTGTTATCTTGTTACCTATATTAAATATTTAAATTTGTAATTATGAGTACGGTAATGAACCTTCGGGTTCCATGAAATGCGGGGAATTTCTTGACTAGCTGCAAACCAGTTAGCTTCTCAAGAAGGACTCTGCACCATGGAGTAAGTAAGTAAGTAAGTAATTATGGCATATCATTGTGGAAACTCTGTATTGGATGGAAATAAGTTGCAAAAAATATTAAAGTAACACTTACATGTGGAGGAAGTGGTGGAGTGACTGAAGTGTAACTGCTTTATACCAAAAAGTAGGAAGCATTGTGACCAAAATTATTATGTTGTATGTATGAGCCTTTATCCACTGGGTAGCATGACAAGCAAGAAGACAGTACATTTGTGCAGGCAGTCATTTCCATAATCTTGCATATAGAAAGTGTGATTTTTTGTTGAAGATTTAAGTGTTTTGGAATGATACACCATATTGATTGGTAAATAGTCACCATTTACCACTTAACACTGCATAAAATCCAAGAAGACTTTGTTCTTCAGCATCACTACTGTAAGAATTTCAAACCTTGCATGTTTTTTTTTTTTTTCTTATTTCCATTACAGGTCTAATGTCAACATAAATGACATCCTAGGTGATTATTGTCTCACACTGATTGATTCACTGGACACTCTGGCTGTGCTGGGTAATGCCACAGAATTTCAGAATGCTGTTACAAATGTAATCCTGAATGTCAGCTTTGACAAAGATAATGTTGTTCAAGTGTTTGAAGTGAATATCAGGTAACCTACCAGCAGTGACCCTGCAGATAACCAATAGTTTTTAAGAGTATTTTGTTCTGGTGTTTTTGATAAGTTAAGTTACACCCTGAGCCACATAAATTTGCCATGATATACATGTGAGAAAATTGCGGTGACAGACTGGGGTGGAGGGAAGTGATCGAAGCTACAGATGGTCCTCAACCCATAACACAATAAAATAACACTCACGTGAACTAGCAATACTGAAAGCTAGAAGCAGAATATTTATATAAAAGTCAGTATTTGAGCAGGTAAAGTGGCGTTCATTGATGTAGAGGCACGTAGCTACCACATTTGCCACACTGTAATGTAAAAGTATTATATGTGGAACCCAACTTTCTGTGTTGTGGTGGAGTTGGCAACAGTGTATTGTTGAAGTAAATAGCATAATGAAGACCTTCAGATTACTGCTGCTGTGTCAGCTTGCAAAAAAAGAGAGAGAGAGACTTTCCAGGCATTAGCACTGCCGAGTAATGTCAGCTGCATTGTGACAAAGAGCAAGCTTACTGTAGAGACTGCAGTAGTGGATTAGTTTGGAGGTGTGTAATGATGGGGACTGTTCAGTTTTCATGTTCTGTTACAGCAGGTTTATTTGATGCAACTATACCTACCAAATTTCATCCCATTCGACATACTTTAGAACAAAAATTTAAAAATTTAAAATTTTTTAAATCTAAAACTATACTTGCAAACATACAGCTGTTGTTATAATTGCAGTCATTCTTAATTTGCTTGTATTTGTCTTTGTGTGGCTTTTTTGTGTCTTCCATTAATTACAGTTATTTATGCCACAGATACAATATATGAAGCAAAGAGAACAATATGGTTGCTTGATTTTAAGAAAACACAAATTAATAATGTTAATTACTTGTGATATAAGTAGCTTCCATCACAGAACAGAAGTGAAGACTATATTTCACTTGGGCACCTTACCCCAGTAAGGTGATTAAATTTTTGCTTTTAGTTTCTATAGTAAAACCAACAAGATGCACCATTGTATGAAATTTATTTTATTTTGAAATGACACTCTACATGTTTTGGATGGTCTTTCCATCCACCATCAGGAGTTCAAGACTGTACATACAGCAACAAGCTTTTGTCAAACAGATTCTACTGTCTCCTTACTAACAGGTACGGGATGGAACTCAGTTCCATCTCGTACCTGTTAGCAAGCAGTATGTACAGTCTTGAACTCCTGATGGTGGACGGAAAGACTGTCTGAAACATGTAGAGTGTCATTTCAAAATAAAATAAATTTGATACATTGGTGCATCTTGTTGGTTTTACTATAGAAATAATATTACAATGCACAGCCCTATGAACATCAAATTCTGCTTTTTGTGTTATCATTTATTTAGTGGGTTTCTTACATTGCAGTGTGCAGGAACCTTTTTGCATAAACCAATAGTGATCAGAGGTCATGTATCATTGCTTGAACTTCTGTCTTCCACACACACATATATAGTTGATTGCATTGCTGTAATTTAGTTTTTTAAGAACTGTTTAATAAATTTGACAGTGTGTAAATCTAATTTATGCATAGGCTGAAAAATGTGTAAGTATGCATATAGGAAGCTGTAATATTGTGTCAGTATTATGTAACATGTTTCTTGTTAGGGTTCTTGGTGCACTCATTTCTGCACACCTTCTCATGATGGATCCAGAGCAGCCCTTCGGAAACTTGCGTCCATCCTGGTATGAAGGTGAGCTGTTGCAGTTGGCACATGATCTAGCTTCGAGATTGTTGCCTGCATTTGAGAAGAGTTCAACTGGCATTCCATATCCCAGGGTAAATTATCTTATTTTGTTGTATATCTGAACATTAAACTTGGAGTAAGGTAATAAACAGAACCATGAGGTGAAATCTGATAATATTGCAGTTTACTACTGCATTTCCCAGCAAATTACAGATGTCTGATATACTTTTTGTAACCACTGTGGAATATAAACAACAAAAGTAACATGTTAAAATATCAAACATCAGATGCTGGAAGAGGAAAGCATATAAAAGTGTGGCGAAGAACCAAACATTTTTTGTAAATGATTCTGTCTTTGTATGGAGGGCATTGTAAACCACAAACGAAACTCATGTTTACTTGTGTATGTAGTCTGAAGAGCCAGTCCTGGTGGCCTTGGGATCTAAAGTATAGGTCTGCAGCTGCTCAATTGGTGGGATCACAGGTTCAGATTTTGCTGAGGGAATGGATGTTCGTCCCTTGTTTTGTATGTGTTACATAAGTAATGGCTTCTGGAACAAGCTGATCACCCATTCAGAGGAGTCCTACTGGATGTGTGTGTTTAAATTGTGTGTGATCTAGAAACCTTAACAGTGAGGTGGCCTAGGCCTCACTTTGTCTGTTGTGCCACAAAAAAAAATGGATTGAGCTGATTATTATTAAATCATAAATAAATAAGTGAATAATTATTTTCAGGTTGTATTTCTTATCCTAAATTTTCAGTTTCAAACTGGTGGGGGGTGGTAATTTATGTGTTGGTTAGTCAGTTCCTCTGCATTCTTGAAATGTCAAATGTGAAACATACTGTCTTTTTCAGTATTCAGTCTTGATTGTTCATTAGTTTGTATGACAAATTTCATCTTAAAACAACATTAGTATAAGTGTAACAGGAGACCCTTTCTCACAGTATTTTAGGCTCACAGAGTGAATTCACAACAAATATTCGATTAAAGACACAAGTGATTACAAACTGAGGAATTTATTATTAATAAATTCTGTAGTTACAAAGTGACTTAAATCAAGTTACACACATTCTCACCTCATTATTGTTACACTGATGAATATCCACTACATGCATAAACATTTGACACTTGATTTTAACAGAATGATGTGATTACAACATGTTTTGTTATTTCATATGTGAGCTTCATGAAAGTATTCTCCTTTTCCTTTGCATTCTGTGCCTGAAATTTCAATGCTGCTTTTGATTTCATTAAATTTTAACTGACACTACTCATGCTTACACATGGTATCTGTTGTTTTATAATTCACAGAAAGAATTTGAGCAAGTAGTTCATGATGTTTCAAAGGATTATAGTACTTTAAATTTCAGGGTCAAGCTGTCAACTGCTGGACCCTAAAGATGGAAGGCACTGCATTCCTTCAAAACAGCAGGAACTACTGACCCATTGACACAGTGTCATACCCCAGGAAACTTGAATCTTCAGCAGTAGTGCTGTGGGAACCTTCAACCTTAATTCAAGTTACTAGGGTAAACTGACGCATAGACATTCAGAATGTGTATTTTATATATGCTTTGTTAGAAGTTTATGAAGTCATATCCTTCAGCCATTTCACAGCTGAAAAGGTAAAGTTGGCCCTGGCCATACATGAAGGCATATAGGGCACGTGGAGGTATAACTGTACCTATTCTTAACTTCAGCACTAAATGGCTAGCCTCATGTCCTGGCCACTTTTTGCCTGGATAGAGAGGCCTCATTACCCATTGAGTAAGAGATTAGAAGGGTCCAAGAGCTGGTCGGGATATTTTGGTGAAGGGAAAAATCTCTTGCCACTGCCAGATCATTTGGCTTATGGCCTAGTTACTATACTGTGCTGTTGCCTGCCATGAACCATATTATGCTTTATATCTTACAGATGAAACATGAAATACTGTCTTCATAATTCTGCAGATTACTCCTTGTGCAGGTGAATTTACGTCAAGGTTTACCACAATCACCATCAGTTGAAACTTGCACAGCAGGGGCTGGATCTCTTGTATTAGAATTTGGCCTTCTCAGCCGGCTTCTTGGTGATCCAGTGTATGAAGGATATGCACGTAGAGCCAACAAGGTGTTGTGGAACCTTCGAGCAAAGTCAACTGGTCTGTTAGGTGTGTGATTTGATCTGTCGGCATGCTTGTGCAGAAATGCATGTGCATGTTGTGCATGTTTCAGCGTGAAGTGATGTTCTTTGTGTGTAATTAAAATATGATTTACATATGTTGTTTCTGACTTAGTTGGCAAGCTTCTGCACTCATCCTGACAGAAAATTAAAAAAAAAAAAAAAGGCAAACAATAATATGTGGACATATTAAATGCTGCTGAACAGTGAACTTCCAAATTAATTAATTTTAGTTAAAACTAAGAAAAGTAACATTCTGTTTTTACAACCTGAATTTGCAGTGCTAATGCTAAAACCAAAGCCTGCTGGAAACAAGATAGGCAGTTTATGCATAACAAAACATTTAGGCTTATTCAAATAACCATTGTTGTGGAAAGAAAATAAGTATTACATATTCTGAGTGTGTGTCTGTGTTTGTGTGGCCTCTCTGGCTCTACCATATTTTTCTACATTATCTCGTAAATTGTGTGAGTTTTAGAAATAAGGTATGGAATGTAAAGCATGTGTTTCGATTTTCTCTTAGTTTGCCTGGAACATTACTCATTCTAAGAAGAATTCAGTGAGATATTATGATAAAGGTGCATAGGTCTTCATGCAAAGTACTTATTATTCTTGTAAGACTTTAATAAAACTTGAATTTTATTGACAGATTTTCAAAAAATACTCGAATATCAAATTTCAGGAAGGTCCATCCGGTAGGTGCCAAGTTGTTCCATGCAGATGCACAGGCGGACAGACATGATAGTACTAATAGTTGCTGTTTGCAGTTTTTTTAATGCACCTAAAATGGATTCTCAGCTAGTTTTTCCACCTTCCATCCCCACAACTCGTTTTCATACATTACATATTGACGTTAATTATCCATCTTCTTCTTGATCTTCCAAGTGGCTGTTCCCAAAAGATGTTGACACCAAATTGTATATGCTTTCCAACAGTATATTATTCAGCACCAACAAACCTTTCTGAACAAAAATTAAGTATTCCATTGTGTTAAGCGTGAACCTCCTAATGCCAAATGTCATGCAAATCCATAATATTGTTTGGACAATGACATGTACAACAAGATCTCTGTATGAGACAATACATACAAAAGATCTGGAAAAGTATGTCTATTTGATGCAAGTGCAAAGTGTATGTAACAATCTGTATTTCAAGATGTAACACACATTTTCATCAGTTTTACCTTGTGGAACACCTGTTACAATTTTTACATTCTTATGTCCTCCTACACTCGGGAAACAACTTAGATGAAGGCTCAGAAAAGCAAGTGAATGCACTGGAATTACATGTCATGCATACAGATGCTCACTTATTTGAAAAAGTACTTTAAAAAATATATTTATGATATCACTGGCAGTTGTTGCTCATTTCAGTTTATATTAGGGGCAGTAATATATTGCAAGTCCTCCTGGACAGTTCTGAAACCATGTTTCTAAGTAGCTGTCCTTTGCACTTTGTGAATGTGCAATAGAAGATGGAAAGCTTTAAAATTATATATATTCTCATTTCATCATCTGTTTCTCTCATGAAGGTAATGTGATTGATGTGGAGTCAGGGCGCTGGATAGGGAGGCTTAGTGGTCTTGGTGCAGGTCTTGACTCCTTCTATGAGTACCTGTTGAAATCATATATCATGTTTGGTGAATCTGAGGACTATGGAATGTTTGAAGAAGCATATCGTGTTATCAAGCAATACATGCGTAGAGGGTGAGTTGAAAACTTAATACATTGCGTGACTTAACATTCTTATAGCAGTGATGACAAGGATCACCTTCAGGGGCATTACATGATATTGAATGATAAATAATTACCGATGTTTTATACGAGCATAGTGCCTTCAATTTTAGGGTTAAGCGTTCTTGAAGTACTTGCAGATTAAGTTGCTGCACTCGATAAAACATCTGTGACCATTTACCAGTCAGCATGACATGACATTCCAAAATACTTGAATAAACTTCAGAGATTTCTTACATGTGAATTTAGGCTTCAATTTATATTCAGTTTGATACAACTTCAGTACATTTTATTAGTTGATTTTATTCAGTAATGTAGAATATATATTAATATTATATGTGATTTCTTGTACAAAAGAGATGAAATGGCAGTTTTCAAAAAAAAAATCTTGCTGACAGCTACATCAAAATGTCACCTGGTTGTTAGTCCAAGAAGATTTCATGCAATTTTTTTCACTGTAAAAGCTTCAAGATGTATAAATATAGTAACAGTTTTATTAATTTTTGCAGTAAAGGAGAATTTGACCACTTACAAGTTGTACTTCATCCTTCTTCCATTATCCAGTTTTTCCACTGCAAACTACCACTCCGTAACACATAGTATTTCTCAAGCGCGTGTTTTGGTAAAATCAATGACACATGATCAGGTTCTGTCGAAAACTTTCCGATTTAGTAAAAGTTGACGTCAGCAGGGACCCTGAACCGATTACATGCTGTGCAGACCTTACAGGCTTGAGACAAATATTTGAGAGAATTATTTGAAACTAACGAGCGTCGATAGTGTATCTGCATTATAGGTACTGTGCAGTAGATGGGTAAGGAGTGAAGCCATTAAATATGAGACACTAAATGTGACCACGTTACTCACTGGATGAAATACAATAATATGACATAGTGAACTGTAAGTTTTAACTTACCTGTTGGGAGAGGGCTGGCAAATACTTTAAGCAGGAAATAATTAGTGCCTGTGTTAGGCTGTGACTGGTTAACTACAAAGTATGCACATGTAGGAACACTGTAATTAGATTTTGAAGGTTTAAGACTTCTGAGATGTTACACTGTGTCACTGGGTTACACAGTTACACTGTGGAATACACTGTAGTTTCACATGTCATCCGTGTGCAAGGGTCATTGTGATATGCAAAGTCATATAGAATTGAAATTTTTGGGAACCATTTACCCAAAGACACTGCATAACATCCTAGAAGACTTGAATCTTCAGCAACACTACTGTGAGAACCTAAAATCTCACATCTCACAAAGTTTTGTTATACTGCATTCCCCCCAGTCCCAGAAAATGCTTGGATGCTATTTAATGGGCTGTTACCACTCGTCCTACAAAGTAGCCATTGAATTTGAATTGTTCTGTCATCTGTCATCATTGTCAGTGCCTATTGAAAAATTGTGGTCAGATCAGAAGAACAAATGATGAATTCATTTACTGCTAAATGATGTTGAATTTTCCCTTAGAATAAGTA
>Ga0123352_10019625_pt1 | contig 10778 bp, 4 predicted proteins | sample TergutLab28metaG_FD_89700 | JGI IMG/M metagenome (GOLD analysis project Ga0123352, IMG submission 89700) | Labiotermes labralis P1 segment gut microbial communities from Petit-Saut dam, French Guiana - Lab288 P1 | ecosystem: Host-associated > Arthropoda: Insects > Digestive system > Gut ... | reverse complement strand
GGGTGGAGTAAAATTTTGTATATTGTTTTGTGGTGTCAAATTTGGTTTAATAAAAGGCCCGAAAATTTGGTTTGTGGTATCCTCTCTTTTTGAAACTGTGCGGGGCGCCCCCCCCCCCCCCTCCGCAATAAGATAAGGTACTGACTGTACACTGCCTTGAGTTGCATGTGCGTGTAACTCAAACTGAAATGAATTCAGATATTAAAAAAAAAGTTATCGTCAGGTATAAAGTAGGCATCTCTCAGACTTATTCCGAGGAGACACGTAGCTTGAATAATTCGCTGGGACATGGGTCGTTCAGACTGAGGTTTTAGTTTGTGTAAAGAAACTACAAGGGGAAAGTCTGTGTTGTATGAACTTATACAAAAAGTAATATTTGTGGTAATATACCAGAACTGCATGGGGTGATGGGAGTGCTCTCAACTGTTTTGTAGGATCCTCATTGTCCTGTTGCATTTTCAACTTACTTGAAATGTTAACAATAATTTGTACACTTAATATTGTGAGGAGCTGAGTTCATATATTTTGCTTGTGTGTAAATTAACTGTAACTGTGTACTTGATGCTTATTACCATGCATGTAGATGAATCATCTGCCACCTAACTTTGAGATACTTTTGCACAGTAGACCCAGTATAAACACACTTTAAATTAGATGGATCTGCCCTGACATAACCTAATTTGGAACCAAATTATTCTATCAGATGGACTGTTTATTTCTTTGAACTTTTACTGTCATCAAGTGTACAGTTACAACAATTCATTTCAGAGGCTTTGCTTCCATCTTCAGGTGCAAATCCATCTAGTGGACCCCTTAGATAGACCCTAAAATGTAGTGTTTTAATTGTACAATAGGTGATGGACAAAGGCTGAAGAAAGAAGAGTGCTTCCGAATATCATAGACCATTAAATTGTAACTTGTTTGATGTTGATTAAAATTTGCCACCTACAGATGCAGGAATTCTTGAATTGTGATTCTTGAAGTAGTTTCCCAATAAAATGGGTAAGTGGCATTCTCGTGAAACTGTACAAACTGACTGTTAGTTAATTTTAGGACTGTGTTTTGTACTTATTGTATTAAACAAGCTGGTCTATGCAGTAACTGGGAGACACCTAATTTTCCCAGAATACAAACTATTCTGAGTTGAGGTTCTTTGTGGTTTTCCTCAGCTCATCGAATAATATGTGAGGACAGTGCCACAAATTAGGCCACATTTGCTTCCTTCTGCATCCCTTCTGATTAAAACATCATACAGTCCCTTAGTGCCACATATTGTGAATTGCTTGCAGCATTGATAATTAAGTTAGAAATAAATAAACAAAATAATAATAATATTGTTTAATATTTCAGCTGTGTCAAGCGGAACATCATTTGTACTGGCTTCAGTTCTTACTGTGCTGCTGTTTTCCGGCATGCAGATGTACCGACAGTGGCTTGCTTCATCACAGCTACATACAATACTTGGAGGATATTTGGGATCTATTCTCTTCATCCTTGTACTTACTGTATCCTTTCACTGCATAAGAAAGGTGTATAAACTACAGTAAAATGTAACTCAATTGGAAATGGGTTAGTCATAACCTGTGTTTGTGAGAAATTTTCACTGCTTCCATGAATATAGAATAAGATCTGAAGTAAAATTGTGTTTACTAAATGGAAACGATTTAACACTGTAATGGAAATCTTTGATATATTTACAGCAGTAAGGATGAATATTACCATGTACTTAGATGTGATGGCATGTAATGCAACAGACAGTGCCAGTGTTATGAAACAGGCTTGCTCAGCATGAAAGAGTGTGATGGCCAAATTGTAAACTAGAAGTGTTTTGGGCCATGGTCTCATATTTACTTTATGATAATTACATTAGCTAAAGGTATGAAAATGTTATGGATTATGTGAAGCCTTTGCTCTTCTGTGATATTATGCAGCATATATGGGTAATTGTGTACTGACTTTTTGGGACAGCCTATCAGTCCCATCTTCAAGGGCTTTTGGTAAACAGCTATTAATATATGCTGCATAACATCCCAGAAGATTGCAGTCTCACCTACACCATGGAAGAATCCTGAAATCTGGATTGTGCATTTTGTGTAAATAACACAATGTGTTGTAGTAATTATTATGTCTGTTATTAAATTTGAATGCCAGTGCATTGTTTTACTATTTAAATTTGTACGAGCAGGAACTTGGTAACTAAAAAGTTGTTATTAACACTTTGGTTACTTTGGTCATAGGTCTAGTAGCTTTCAGGAGTGTTGTTGGGAAAATTTGTTTAATGTTACTCAGAAATCATAGTGCCTGATTTTCAAATTGGAACATAAGGTGTAACTGTAACTGAGCTGGTGGGGGGGGGGCAGAATTTATTTTTGAGGTTGCATTGCTTATCAGAAAAAAAGTTACTTGACTTTGATCATATCGAATAAAATATTGATCCCCTCAGGTACTTACAATTATTGTGTGTGTAGAAGGTGGTGCTTCTGAGGTCCAGAGCTGCCCAGTGCCTAAGGGTATGTCTAGGCCGCCTTGTCTCTGGGGTTTATAAATACAGAGACCTGGTTCTTCAGGATGGGGTTGGGCGAGGGGCTGACAGCCTCTCATTATAAAACATCACATGTCTTGAAACCTGACGAACAGGAGGCCAAGGCCCAATACTGGGCTGTTGCACCATATGTTACCACATAACTTTGATGAAAAATATAATATTGGCTAAATTGTTACAGATTTAGCTGCTTAAGCTTGTTACTGATGTCCAGTTTTGCCCAATCAGGATGTTTGGCTTGAAAGTGTTGACAGTTTGTAACTGCATACCCACAATAAGAACGACCAATATCCAACTTCTCTTGGGTGCCAGTAGGTAACTGTCATACGATATAAAAGTAAAGGTCAGCCAGTGGCCCAGAGTGGATAGTGAGGCCCTGACTATAAGAGTTCATCATAGAACTGAGCTCAACCCAGAAAATATTTTGTGTTCTCAATAATGAGCAAGCATGTCAACACTGAGCTCCAACTTTGTAGGGTCTAAGTCGTTTATTCATGCAAATACCAACTGAGTGCTTGCTGTATCTCAGCAGAAGTGACTACCCACTGACACCGCACAAAACCACCTTCCATTACGGGGAAAAGAACCTGACTTAAGGTCACGCCTGTTACCCCTTATTCCATCCATAATTGTGATTCTCTGTAGATAGGTGAGGGACCCTTGCACTGTTAGTTTAAGGTGCTAATTGATAGTGTGTGCTTTTCTGGTAAAACTGAGACTTAGGTCAGAAACACATAATTATAGCATATAAAATGTGCATTCTCAGCTTCTCTTCAACTGGTGGGTGTAAATTTAAGAATTCCTTCCCTACCAAAATAGTTATCAATCAGAATGATAGAAATCATTCTGATTTTCATCTGGGGATGGCAGTCCTTGGATGTAAACTCAGGCTTCCCTGCTACAAATTGTTGTATTCCTTAGGTACAAACACTGTTTCTCAACAAACAAGGCACAAAATTTTGTCTCTGGTAAATGTACCCAGGTATTCATGTGTCCATTCTGGATTAAATACTCTTTTTAGATTACATTTTTTCTAACTCATTATGACTAGGAATCAAACAAAAAATGTATTTATTAAAATAAATGCAAACTGACATAACACACTACCAAAAGAAAATCACTATTGTAACCAGTCTTACCCAAAATAATACCGATATGTTGTGGACAAGAGTAATGGGGAATGAGTAAATGGGAATTATGGCGTGCCCAGCCAGTAATGTTCAAGATGGTTGGAAGAAATACGAGTCTTAATTAATGACTTTATTACAGTTAGGATAGAATTTAAATAAGTAAAATGTGAGTACCTCTATAAGGTAGAGGTACTTGCTGCTAATTTAAAATTATCCCTGTTCTGTGCAGTAAGACACGTCACAGTATATATTGCAACACGTGCAGTGTAATTAGATACAATAATATGCAAACATGTTTTGGCCTTTTCAGGCATTTTCAGGGAGGTACGTAAAAAGCCATTATTTTATATTTCTTTGTTGATTACCTCCCTTAAAGTGGCTGAAAAGGCTCAGACATGTAAGAGGATTACAACTTATTTGTATATTATTGTATCCAATTATAGTGCAGTTGTTGGAAGATATAACGTGAACCAACTTCTGCTGTCTCAATTTGAGGATAGACAATGGCTTTACATTGTTATGACTAATGTTACATATAGTAGAAGTTTAACTTGCTGTATTTTTTCACAAACAACTAAATGAGTATAATATAAAATCAGTAAAGTGGTAAGGTGGACTGGGTAAGCTAAGAATGTTGTACAGGATGTTCCAAACAAGGTGTACCAGATTTCAGGATGTCATTTTATGAGTAATTTTGAGAAAAAAATGTTTTGTCAATATTTGCCTGATTATCAACTGTTGCAATGTTACAGGCATTTAAATGTACATTCAGGGCCATAACCAAAAATGGGATAAATAACATGTTTTATCACACTGTACATGTGAAAATAAAGTTGTGTGTCAGATAACACAAAAAAGGCAGCAGTTAAGTCTTACCTACTGTATGTACAGTATGAAGACAAAGGTATCTGTCAGATAATATCATAAAAGAAAGACATCAGTTTTTGGTTATGTTACCCAGTTAGTTCACATAGTTATGTTACAGCACAGAAGAAGAAGATTAGTTTTGATCAGATAATACCAAGGAAAGTCAATTTTAAACTATTTTGCATTCACTGTGTTCAAAATAAAATCTTCTGTTCTGTATGTACAATTCTGCTTGCCTAAAAAGAGAATTTGTTGCCTTTCTGATAATTTCATCATTTCCTTTTGCATGGTCAGCTGGTCTTCATGATTCACTGCAGTAACTACTGCAATTTTTGCTGTCCCCACAAGAAATAATCAAGGGTTGTAAGATCTGATAACTTTAAAACTATATATATGTATTATAGCTAGGAATCTTAAAAAATAAACCCACATTCATTGACAGTTTGTGATTACTGTGGAGTTTAAATTGTATATAAATCTCAAATTGACATATAAGTAGGCTGATGCATAATTGTTACGTTGTAAGGTCGTTACATTCAATGTTAAATTGAATGTACAGAGTTGTTGGGTGGATTTATTTTCATATTATTCCTTATGAAAGAACAGGCAGTTGGGAATTTGGAGTCTACACTATTCGGAAAGGGGTTTCAAACGAAACTTTTTCCAGAAAGTAAGTGTACATACTTGCTGTGTAGTTCTTGTGTCTGCTATCTACATCCCTATCTTCTGGCACTAAATTGTGCAAGTAGTCATCTGCACACCCAGCCTCAGAGCTAAAAATATACCAGACAACTAAAAGTCTACATACACATGCACAGGCAAAAACCTGTGTAGGTGCGTACAGAGACATACATTTAGAAGTACATTATGAGTTTGATTTGTGAATCAAAATCACTGGTTCATTTATTATTAATCATTTCAGATAAATTACTTTTACAGTTTTTGTAACTTGTAATTAATATTTTTAATAATGTTCATTCCATAAAATATAATATGCTTCAGATTATTAAAAACCAACAATTTGCATATGCAAAATATATGTAAAAAATACCCATACTTCATTCCTACATGTTTTGGCATTCAACCACCACCCTCATCTGATTTTGCTGTAGACTGGCTTCATTAGGTTTTAAATCAAACATGTTTTAGGTGCTGCTCTTTGAAGGTGGCAGTCAACTGGCAAAACATGTAGGAGTGAAGTTTGTGTATCTCTTATGTATATTTTGTATGTGGAAATTGTTGGATTTCAGTCATGGGAATTATAATCCATAATTCAGGTGAAAATGAATACAAACATTTGCATTACTAGTACTCTTTGAAATCAGTGATAGTTTAGACATCGTGATGCCTATATGGTGGACATTGAAACGATTCATTTACCATTATTTTCCAGTGTTCTGTTTCTTTACAGTGAGTGTATTTCTTTTGTTTCAGTCATACTTTGCTTGGCCATTGCAATGACAGCATCTGGAATGGTGCATAGAGTGTGTACTACAACATGGTGAGTGTGACTCTGACCATTTGTGCCTCATTGTTGTGCAAGCATTTTTCTGTCCTTCCTAATTGACAGCACAGTAAAATGCCACCACATCATGATCAGTTTATGCCTGCAACCTTATGTGCATTTTAACAGCTGGATAACAGAGGAACAGGTAGAAAAGAATGTGGAAATGGTTGGGTTGCATGCTATACATTTTAACATTTAACTTGTACATCTAATTATGAAATCAGGTGCACTTAGAACTCCTAGATTATTCATACCACAGGTAACATGAATTTAACAAGAGAATATGTTCCTAATGTACTGTTGGAAAAAAGGGTTGCCTTGCAGTGGCACTCACATTCACTTACCAGACATGCAGTTTTGTTGCAAAGCACATTGTATTAAAGTAGGATACTGTATAAAAATCATGAATTACTTTTTCCTTGCATTTTATTAAGTTTAAATCAGGTTAAAAGTACTTAAAACAAAATTGTCATGTGTGTGTGGAGAGAGAGAGAGAGAGGTGTTTTATTTCATGACATTGTCCTTTACTGAGGTTATATGGTGATGATGGCAGAGTGAGGTACTTGGAGAAAAACTTGTTCCAGTACCACTTTGTCCAATGTAAATCCCACATTGACAGACCTAGGATGAACCTGGGTGTCTGCAGTGAGTGGAGCTTAACATAAAGGAGACAAATCCTGTCGGCCATGCATGAGCTATAGACTTATTACAATTTGCTGTATACAGACATTTTTATAATGGACCAGACTCCAGAAACATACTTAAATATAATAGCTGCTGAATAACATCTGTTGACCCACAGTTTCACTGCATTTTTTGTGTGCGTATTTCTGTACTCAAAAGTAACAGCCATTAACTCAACTGTAACCGACTGGCAAGTGTGTCTGGAGCTACATGCCCTATAATTGTTGTGTAGACATACCAAGGTTGATTAAGATGGGATGGTTACTTTTAAAAATTAAACATCGGAAGGACAAGCTTAAAGAAACTCACCATTATGCATTCAGTAGTGGTATAGGTAAGGCTCCCCAAAGGAGGCCTTTTGTATCAGGGGGCTCCAGTATGTATAAAATAATTTTTTTTTGGGGGGGGGGGGGGGGAGACTGATTATCTGTGCTGCTGGTATTCAGTCTATAAAATTTGCTAAAAGATTGCGTAATAAGGGTTAAAGGGTGACAGATGACAGTACAGTGGAGCACATTGAAATAATTAGGATTATGATGATGTTTTCACTATATATACTCAGGTACACAGAAACTGACTATATGGGTATCTGTTGACTCATTCATTCCTGATTTAGTGATTGTAACCCTGAGATGAAATTGTCACCAGGTAAGAGCTTTTGTGTATCATACATCTCTGCATTAATGATTGTGGAATGTTTCAGCTTTCTCTTCTCATTGGTGGGGCTGTACTATGTGAATCGCATCTCCCAGCAGACCCACACTGTGTCAGTACCGTCACAACCTGTACCAACCAAGAAAAAGAAGTAGGGAGGTAAGCTTATTGAAAATTGGTGTTTCTCTAAGCATATGCACTTACCTTCGTACGTAACATCATGGAGCAGAGTCCTTCATCTGGTCAAAAAATTTGTCTATTACAGAACCTACAGGTTCTTATCTGAAGAGTACAGGCCACTATCAGACCCTCCCTTGACAGAGATGAATTCAGTCCACATTCTCTCACCTTGCACATTTAAGGTCCATTTTAATATCATCCTTTCATTTTATTCATATCATGGAGAGAAAAGAAAGTTACAAAAACCAAAATCAGACACAAGATAGTTCTAATATGCATAGTTTTTTTTTGTGTGGTTAATGTAATGATGATTTCAAGAGAGCTAAGAATATATAGCATTGGATGGCAGGAAGCTGTGAATGCTTTTTTCCTAATTCATCACCTGGAAAATTGGGAGTCATCTTCAAATTGCACACGGGGGAACATGTTCTATGCAGGTATTTTCATGAAAATTAAAGACTGCGAGGACATCATTTTATGTTTAGGTACATATGGTGAATAACTAAGCATCACACGTTTGTGGTCATCTATACCACACTGTACTGTTTGGCCATTTGTGCACATGACGGAACTTGAGAAACACTGAACAGGTTTTTGTGAAATTTGATGTTGAGTTCTACTATATAGTGTCAAACTGTGTCAGTTTGCATTGACATAGGATAATTTATGACCCATTTGTGTAAAGATTAAGGTGCATTTGTTTGGGAATTCTGAATGAGCTCACTAAATATCTACTGGGGCCAACAAAAAAAGTTTCAAATAAAAGTTGTGGAGAAGAATAAAACATACTTCATGTCCAGTATACTTCGTCCATTAGCGTTATTTGTGATCTTGTATATTCACTAAACTTCGTACATACACAAAGATCACCTTGTCTCTTATTGTTGGTAATAAACTTCTCCCAACATGAATTTCTTGTTTAGTTTTGAATTTTAAATATTTTTAAAAATGTTTGAAATTTGAAATTTTAAGTGGAAGAGAAATAAAAATAAAAATTACATGAGAACAGCTGGTAACACAGTTCAGAATGTAATGGAGTAAGCACATAATAGCACAATAACAATAATATTGTACTCACGGTTTTTAAAAACAATAACTTTTTAAGGTATGAGATCTTATAACCATTAAAAAATAAACATGAGATAATGTAACATTTCCTCAATATATGAAGGATATTCAGAAAGCTGTGGTTGTATTTTTACTCCCAGATAAGGCATCAAAATACAGCACAACAAAATATAGCTCAGAATGTGTACTCTGTTTCTATACCAAATTTTTCCACATAATCTCCCTCTTGTTGGATACAACACTGCCAGTGGTCAGCAAGTTTTTTGAACCCACGGCTTTAGAATTATTCAGGCTCTCTTGCAACCATTTTCCTATAATAGCTTGAATTTTTTAATCACATGTGAAATAAATTTCTTTGAGATATTCTTTGAGAGATGCAAATAACCAGAAGTCAGGTGGTGCCAATTCCATGCTGTAGAGGGTGTGGAAAAACTTCAAATCTGGTGTACTCTGTCACTACTGAAGTGGCAGCACTAGTGTGGGGTCTGGTGTTATGGTGAAAGAGCATCTGTTATTGTCTCCCTGACAAACATGATTGATTTGTTGTTTCAACCACTGTATGGTGTTAATGTAACAGTTCATTTTCTTCAATAAATTCTTTGACATTTGAATTGTGAGTTATGGTAGCAGGCTTTCCAGACTACTGCTGGTCTTTCAGATCCATATTTTTACCACTGTCCCTTGACTTCTCTCCCTACAAGGCGCAGAACTTATGTCTTCACCATAAAAGTCCAATAATCACTGGTGAATTTTGAACAGGATAATAACACGAACCAATATGTTTACCAAGCCGTACCCCACAGCAAACCGAAGGTCAAGTAACAATGGACTATATCGGACAAGTTCACTTCAAGGTCACACGAGTTGTGCGAGATAACTACAGAGACAATACTTCCTGAACACCCCTCATGCTTCTATAAGACATAACATGATGGTGTTGTCATAAGCCAAACCATGTAGCACCTTATTTAAACTGTATTAAAATAAATTATGAATCACAACTAAAATTTTTTATTGTCATTATTTACTATTCATTACAACATGTGTTAAGTCAGCTTGGACATCTTCAGGTAATACAAAAAACACCAAATGATTGGGAGGTTAGTGGCAACATTAAGTTCTATTGAAACAAATGAGACCTAATTTTGCACAAAGGGTAGTAAGTCATAAGGATCATGTTTTTGATAAAATTTTTGTAGTTATGCATTCTTCAGGTATCCTAAAAGTATGCAAGATTACTGCATTGAAGTTCTGGCTTTTGTACAGTACCTTCTAGGATAGCTGCAATATATACAACTAAAAAAATTATATAAAAAACATGGTGTTTATGAATTACTACCCTTTATGTAAAATGAGATTTCATTTCTATCTACAGAAATCAATGTTGGAGTTAGTATTTTGTATATTTTTATTACCTGAAGATGAATGTCATTTGTGACTGACAGTTTATTTTAATATCATTTATATATTATCACAATGGGATGTAAAAAATAAGGTAATGTAGCACAAGATTGTAAAGAAAATTGTTAATGAATGAAAGAAGTTGTGTTGACTTAATTGAAATTCATTTAATCTAAACAGATATGTTAATCATACTTTTATCATTTTGTTCTTTTCAATTCCAGAATGAGCCATTACCATTTCTGGCATAGAATGGATCTTCAAGTCTCAATCCCAACATAAGAAGACAGAAGACTGACAAATTTATGTTACTTTTTTATGCAACATCTACAATCTAAAAGTAATAAAATATTTCACTAAGCATTTTGTGGTGTAGTATGGTAACATGACGTGATGAGTGGTCGGTCAGGCTGGACATAGCGTGGGCCAAAGTACTGGTCTTTGGTAAAGCTGCATATGCAACACTGTTTATTCAAGCAGCTAAGAGTAAAGAGATGACTACAGTAGAATCGAAGAACAAATGATGACAGCCTAGGTAAGCCATGATAGTCGGAGATCAAGTACAGTGGTACTTTTACAGCGCGACTGACACTTCCATCTCTTTTACAATTCCGTTAAATCTACTATATACAGGGTGTCCCAGGAGGAATGTGCCAGACTTCGGGAGGGTGTTCCTTATGTTAAAGTATACCGATATAACCCAAAACACCTATGTCCAAAGTTGAACGGTTACGGAGATAATGGC
>Ga0123352_10019624_pt1 | contig 10778 bp, 8 predicted proteins | sample TergutLab28metaG_FD_89700 | JGI IMG/M metagenome (GOLD analysis project Ga0123352, IMG submission 89700) | Labiotermes labralis P1 segment gut microbial communities from Petit-Saut dam, French Guiana - Lab288 P1 | ecosystem: Host-associated > Arthropoda: Insects > Digestive system > Gut ... | reverse complement strand
TTTGGTCTGTTGTGAAGTGTTGTGTGTTATCAGGTAGAGGTTTCTGCGACGAACTGATCACTCGTCCAGAGGAGTCCTACCGATTGTGATGCGTCGTTGTGTGTGATCTAGAAAAACCTCAAGCATGATGAGGAGCCAGAATAAAGCAGGCTGAACCGTTGGACGACGCCTGCAGCAAATAGACAACGTAGCAGTTTAGGAGAGAATAAAATACCTAGTTAGTCTCCAAAGACTAGGTGGTATCGTGAAAGAGACAAAAAAAAATAGTCAATCAGCTACTCAAATTCCCTACAGTTTATGCAACTCTAAGACCCATTTCTGTGTTCACATTAAGGTAACATTGGTCACTGCCCTGAACCCATTGAATTCGTTCCACAATATCACGGTCTATTTTTTTTAAAATTCGCGTTTCTTTCTACTCGGTGTATCTCGCAGCTGTACCGTCGTTTATATTCGAGTTGGCCACCCTAATGCGTATGCACACTTATACACAGGCACATATGCACTCTTGCGTACGTACATAGTGACCAATCCTGATCCGGAATTCAGGTCTAGCGGGAAGGTACAAAATGCAGCATGGTACCGTTCCGCTAGACTTGCCCGCCAGATCAGAATTCGCTACTGATAAATGTAAAGGTAAAGGTAAAGGTAAAGTTCTCTCTAGAACATGCCACGAAGGCCCAGAGGGAGAGTACAAGTATAGCTTTACTTTTTCTTTAGCCTCGGCGCTAGATTGAGTTGGGTTTTCAACGCCACGCTCTGTAAGTTTTACTACTGTAAAAGATTCGGTTACCATTGTATAGGAGGCTGGGTGGGCCCCAGGGCCGTTCTAGACGGGTGCGGGAAATCTCCCCTCCCACCGGGATTCGATCCCCGGACCGTCTAGTCCGCAGCGAGTCGTTATACCGACATTCGGCACCGATACGTACATAAATACGTCACTAATACATTCCATGAATCCAGAATTCGAAGTGAAAATAGGGTTTGGAATGAATCATACAATGCAAAATATATATAATTGGTACAATATAATAATTGTGTGTTTCCGTGTACAGTGTTCGTTGGCACACTAAATACATTGTAGGATACAAAAGAGAAAATAAATTTTCTATTATTTTACACATTACAGTTTCAACACAGCAGAAGTGGGAATTTAAATTTTACCTTAATATTCCTTCCTAAGAAATTTGAATTTACGTGTAATTGTGTTCACTGTCTTGTTATCAACACACTGCGTTCCTTTGTGAATTAAAAATTAGAGTTCGGCAATATGAAGTGAAGACGGCAGTTATTTCATGTATTCGTACCATGTACAGCTTCATTTGTCTGAAAGTATTCCTCTTTATTGGTAAAAATTTAATGATAATATTCACTTACGTGGAAAAGCTAAATGTGTGCAATCCCTAAAACTGACTTATGCATGAATTTCTAAGTACTGCACCAATTGTAATTCTGACAGTGTTTTTTATAGTACCTGCATCTTTATTATTAGATAAATTAGCCCCATATTTATTTACGATGACATTAGAGATCTAAAGAAAACATATTAGTTGTTTGGGGAATGTCAGTGCTGCTGTTATGAAACACAGTCATTAAATAGGTACTGCACAAAACTTTGGAGGTATTTTTTCAATACTTCTCTTCCAATTTGGTTAGTATTAATTAAATAAAAGGGCATTGTATTTGTAAGTCCTTTTATACATTTTTAAACCAATAATTTATGTACATACTTACTTACTCACTCCATGTAGCAGAGTCCTTCTTAAGAAGCTAACCGGTTCTCAGCTAGTCAAGAAATTCCCCGCATGTTATGGAACCCGAAGGTTCATTACCGCGTTTACAAGTGTCCACCATCTGCCCCTATCCTGAGCCAGATTGATTCAGTCCATGCCCCAACATCGCACTTCCTGAATACCCATCTTAATATTATCTTCCCATTTACGCCTGGGTTTTCCAAGTGGTCTCTTTCCCTTAGGTTTCCCCACCAAAACCGTCTATACGCCTCCCCTCTCCCCTATACGTGCTACATGCCCCGACCATCCCACGCATCTCGATTTGATCACCCGTATGATATTTGGTGGGGAGTGCAGATCATGAAGCTCCTTATTATGTAGTTTTCTCCACTCCCCTATAGTCATGTCCGAGGCTTTCTGTGTGAACGATTTGTAACATGAAACGTTTCTACAGCGAGTAACTGTCAGAATCACATCCAACCCCCAACCTGGAGGATCACCCCTTGTCGGCTGACTGCGACTGCTTATTCAATATATTCGCAGCTACCCTCCATATTGGAGGCCATTCATCCATCCGCAACCTGAGGATGCGCCATGCTGTGGTGACAGGAACCCAAACATCACGCATAATTTAGGCCCTTTGAGCAGTGTTGTTCTGTTTTAATTTTGTTAAATTTGTTTGTGTATATTGATGGCCAAATTACTGACAGACACTCCGTGTCTATTTTTCCCAGGTTCAGAAAAAAATTCTAAGAATTATTAAACGTTTTCCATCATCTTTGTGTTATTCCCATCCGTTGATTAGAATGGAACAAATATGCACCTGCTTGTTGAAAATCGAAAAATATAATTTATCTGGCAAGATAGGGTCATTTTCACTGTTACAAGCTTTGGCCAAATCCCAGACATTTCCTTCAAAATGCATACCATTTTTCATTAGGTCTGAGTACAGTCTCTGTGAGCTTGTAGACTGCGTTTTCAATAGATATCCCTTTCCCAAAGTCCAGTCATTCTGGGATCAATATGTTATTTATGCATAATAAATATATAACAATATATAATTATATATAACACTACACAGTAAATGTCAATTTAATGTATTGTGGGTAACTTTCTAAAGTGTTTTAGAAGAAAGCAGTCAGCAGTGAAGTAAGCTTAAACATATAATTAGTAACCTCATTTTGGTGTCCTTGATATACAGTATCATCTAATGATGATAATGATACGGAAGTATGGATGTATAAACAAGCTACTTTAAACATCACGTTCTACTTCAGTGTACTTTCCAATACATATGACTTCCATTTGAATCTACTTCTTATTTTTATTCTGGTATATTTTGGGAATTACAAAGTTATTTTGTGTCGTCACGTTGTCGTCCGAACTGCATATTTAATGTCCCTCTGGGCTTTATGTGCTGGTTATCTCTTTGCGCTGCAAAGTTCCTCCAATTGCAACCAGTTAACCTAATTTATGCTTTGAAATTCGAGGCTCTCAGATTTAATTTCTAACGGCAAAAACAGCCACGCCTGCTGGGAATGCCAGACCAGATGGCGTTCCTTCCACTCTCCGATGTCTCAGAATCAGTAAAATACATTCAGTTACTTTTGTTTTTCCTTCTACCTGAATTTATTCAACCGCAAATGACAGTACAAATATCAGAAGCGTTCGTTGCACTGGTCCCACGTTCAGTCGCCATTCCTGGAATTTCTTCCACCTGTAATGGGCTGCTACACGTAAAGGTTGGCCGTCGATACGAGTTTTCACGCGTTTTATATCAAGGTTTAATATCCCTTTTATCTTTTTTGAAATTTCTTTCTTTAATTCTTCCTCTGTTTCTTTTCACGTCTTGGTTTTCCTCTTACTGTATTTTTCTCATGAGATGTGATGTCTTTGCTGCTGGAACAAAGAGATAATTTTCTTGCCTTGTGTGACGCCGTAATCCGAAAAACAGATATCGACGTTTCGGAAAACCTGTTATCTACGACACTTTTTATCTCATTTCTTATTTGTTTCATTTGTAATTTCTTTGTGCCATCTCTTTTTTTTTAACAGGTACCGATCGCAATATTATGGTACTAAAAAAAGAACTGATTTTAGTAGCTGTTCTTGGACTCGTCAGCAGGCTTTACGCGAGAAGTTGGGTTAGTTGGCTAACTGCAGTTACAGAGAGCACGCCTGTGTGTTGTCTGCTTTAAACCGAATAAAGCTTTGTTCTTAGCTTTATTCCAGTGGCCACGGGGCCTAGGTCGTGGGTTTTTGGCTGTTCGTTTGCTGTGATTACTGGTTCGAAGTCCGCCAGAGGCATTGATGTCTCGCTCTTGTGAGTGTAGTGTGTTGTCAGAGAGATTTCTCTTCGTCGGGCTGATCACTCGTCCAGAGGAGTCCTGCCGACTGTGGTGTGTCTGAGTGTGATCGTGAAGCCTCGACAATGAGTCCTTGGTCCACTAGGGTCTGTCGTTCCGTTAAAAAAAAGAATTTATCTTCATAAAACTCGACCACTCTCCTTTACGAATAACTAATGTTATCATTTGTCTCCGACTGAAGAAATTATGTAATGTACTAAGTAAGACCACACACACGTGTTTTGCAAAGGCAGATGACACAGCTGTAGACATGTTTCCCTCCAAGGTACCTCCCAGTAGCCACAAATCTTCTGGCTGGCTAGTACCCATTTTGTAGAAAGATGGGTGGACTTCTGAATCCTCCTCGACGCTGTGCGAGGATGTGTTCCAGGAGTCCAGTCCCCATTTCCGAAAGTCCATTCCACTACACTTATTGAACCTTCTCCCCTGTAACTCAGAAACCAAAATACGGTTGTGCGTCCTAGTCTGTATTTAACCTTTTAGAGCCTACTGGTTACGTGATGCACCAACAGGTTTGACATTCAAGAATTTTACATTCTACCATACTGTAGTTATGTGTTTTGTATTTATCTCAGAACAAATAGCGAAATTTACCCATATTTCATAAATTGATCGGTCTTTATAACCGAGGTGAAAAGTGTTTACTGTGCGGTAAGTACTGAGTCTTTAAATAAAGGAGTCTGTGCTTCGTCTTTACAGGGGCTAATCTAAAGGACCGTGTGTGAGTGTGATTCTGTCGGTCAATTGATTGTATTGACAGATCCTTCTTCGGTCTTCACTAACATACAAGAGGAAGTCCTGGACATGTTAGGTCGGGCCTCCACAGTTCCACGACTTCTCTCGTGGTTCACATTCCTATGTAAATGAATTGCAGCCTTTTCTCTTCTTCTGCTGCTAGTAACGAGTAGAAATAATAAAAGTACGTTTTTATAACACTCGCTGTACATCTGGCTATTTGAGTCCATCATTATGTATGGTAATAGCTGTCCAATTAAAGTGAATTATAGTTGTGTTGATGATATAAATGCATCATAATCGAGAGGAAATTAAAGCACTTTTCACCGCATGTTGCGCATTCCTCTTTCTATATACCTGTCAAAAGCAACAGTACCAAATCAGTTTTAAGTACAGACCTATTACCAACTTCTAAAAATAATAATGACTATAATAATGACTATAATTATGACAAAAATGTAGATTCAAGGTGGCGGCGATAAAACCTACGGGCAATCCTGGCGAGCTTTGTCTAATTTGTATCGAGAGTACCGCAGGCAGATTTCGGGTGCTCTGGAGCCGTTGCTTGGCCGTTGGAGACCCCGCATTGAAATTTCGGCGCAGAGACTGGATGGAATACCTGGCTGGAGTTTCATGGCTAATACTTTAAATGACGCTACAGCCCTCTTCGTCTGCGTCCTTTCCAATTAATTATGCGTTATAATTTACGAGGTCAGGGAAAAGTGAGAGCGGAAGATGGGGGTAAAGCTAAAATTTTACTTCCCCATATTACCTACAAGAAAAATATTATATCAATCACAGCTGCTGCCTTAACCTTTAGACGCCTAACGTCAGCTATAGTTGACGTACCGCACCGCTAACCTCCAAAAGTTGCATTTTATATATTTATTCAACAAATACAGGTACCGAATATTTTAAACATGGTGTATACTCTCCTTTTTTTCCTCTTCAAAATGCAGTTTGTTTCATAATTCTAACTTATTTGGTTCCTGTATTATTCACATTTAATATACAGGATGTTCTAAAATTAAATAATAATTCCGGCGCCAAAAGGTTAATGGGAGAGAAACGTGTGTGTTTTTGTTGTTCTTTGTCATAATTGATACTGCCACTGACTTAAAACATGTTCTACGGGAAATATAGGATCCACATTTTAATAAAATAAAGTTCAAAATAGACCAAGTACTAATAAAATTTGATTAGTTGGGAGTGGTAGAATGCATGCAATAGCGGCGTTGCTGCAAGACAAATATAGAAACACCTGTGTTCATTTTTTCTGTGACTCGAATCTAATCATATAACAATTATTAACGACAAAGAAATAGTCTATGGCAATTTGGGTTTCTTGCAATGGTGTCTGTAATTAAGCCGTTTAGTCTGGTAGGCAGGTACTGATTAATGTACGAATATTAAAGGAGTCTTATGTTTATTGGACCGTGCATCATCTTGATAGTTGAATAAAGAGAGACCAACTTGATGTCACTTGTTTTATTATTTTATTATTTAATGCTCAACATGTTTCGGATGTTAATACATCCATCCTCAGGAGCTTGCGACTTATTTGATGCGTTATTACATGGGTTGTATTGTTCTGGTTCGATGTGTGTTGGTGTTACGTTGTGGTATGGCTGGGGTGGTGTGGTATCGGTATGCAGGCAGAAACTACCACAACGTAACACCAACACACATCGAACCAGAACAATACAACCCATGAAATAACTCATCAAGTAAGTCGCAAGCTCCTGAGGATGGATGTATTAACATCCGAAACATGTTGAGCAATAAATAATGAAATAATAAAGCAAGTGACATCAAGTTGGTCCCTCTTTATTCAACTAGCACAAATTCCTGTTTTATAATAAGTTTATTATATGCCTCTACATGTTTCGAGCACTGTGTGCTTATCACCAAGAGGTCAAAATTGTATTATACAGCATCTGGTATCATCACACCTGTAGGTGGCCGTCCGGTGCACAGTCCTCTCTCAACCTGTGCACCGGACGGCCACCTACATGTGTGATGATACCAGAGGCTCTATAATACAATTTGACCTCCTCATGATGAGCACACAGTGCTCGAAGCATGTAGAGGCATATAATAAACTTATTATAAAACAAGAATTTGTGCGTTAAGTTGGGTTAATTACAAAGATATCAGGGAGTGTGACAAGGATGTGGTTATCACAGAGGCAGAGTAGGAGCGGAGCTAGGCCTGATTTTCCGGGTCTTTGTAACTGGATGTGAGTAAGCAGTTTCACGCTTCGGCTGCTTTAATTCCCGGAAAACGATACAAGTCGGATAGCAGTCTGGGTGAGTCGCATTCATTCTGGATGTGATGACGAACAGAGAGAGAGAGAAAAAAAAGTGTTCCGTGCCGAGAACTGAATCCCAATTGTACAGCCCTATAGTCAGTCGCTCTACTGAATTATCCCGCATCTAATTGTAGGGAACGTAATTAAAAATCGGACAAAAGAAACCAATCTGTAAAGTTTCTTAGGACACAATTCACGTTAGAACAACGACACTTCACTTTATTCTTAAAGCGATAACAATCAATGCGAAATTTGTATCGCCTCACAAATACGACCCTTTGCTTCCCCGAACCCAATCCCATGTCTTTTTCATTGTTCACCTAGCTTCTTTCTCCAAACTTTTTATTCCATCTTCTCGCCCCCAGGCCTCCCGTCATGTCCTCTTGAAAAAAAAAAAATGTAAAGAAAAACAAAAAAAAAAAAACCAGCTCACGATTATCAGTAGCAGCTTGCACGACTTCTTCTCTCCGTGCGCTCTTCTTCTGTTTCATTGTATTGTTCAGAGGACCAGTGCCTCTCTTTTGTTTTTCTCAGTCCTCTACAATATCTGGATCCCACAACGGAAATAACAAGAACTTAAGTTCCGAGCTGAAGTAGTAACACCTGATTTCCTGTTGCACAGACTTCATACCTATTTGTTATTCAAAAATTATTCAAAAATATTATCTTTACAAAAGTTTCATATTTCCCCCATATCTGTTGACTCACATTATCTCAAGACCCTGAAGCAAGTAATGCTGTTGCCGCTTTAATCTGGCTAGTTCGTGCGTCAGCCATGTTGTTACAGCAAGAAGCTCAAAAAGTACGGAACTTGGTGTGCCCTTTGGTGGTATGTCGTTCACACTGGTCGCCTGATTTCGAAATTTTAAGTGAACCCGCGCGATATATATATATATATATATATATACATACATACACACACACACACACACACACACACACACACACGCGCGCGCAGTATGACGATGTTGAGATCCTACATCTTGTCCTCTTTAAGAAGGAAAACAGACCAGAAATTATGTTTTCCTGTGTTGTGTAGATTTACTGAGTCATAACGTCGGGCCTAGTAGCACCTGATGTTGTTACGACATTTGCTGCGTACATCACAGAGAAAATATTATTTCTGCGAGTAAAGTCATATCACTGTTGCTGGATTCCGGACAAGGCTAAGTTGAAAGAGATGCTGAGCCAGCAAATAAGACAGTGTTTGTAATTGGCTGTACCGGGCGTTGCTCACACAAGCCAGACCATAGTTGTTGCTACTCGACATCACCATTCCGTAGTCTGTCCTACGGTAAGTCCATAGCCTTTTCCAAAGCGAGTTCTTCACAGAGTCCGATCTGGTGCGTCCTCTTTCAGTTCCCAATATCCTCTCGTTTCCTTTAGGTCACCCAGCAGCTGCTTACTTCTTCTTCCTAGTCTCCCCGTCAGTTTTGCCATTACTGTTGTTGTTACCGTCAACATTTACGGAATAGTTTATCACTGTCGCTGCATCAGTCTTGACGATCACGTCGTAATGCATTTCGGTATCCAATTAGCATGGTGATTGCTATGTTGCACCAGAGACGAAGTCTTGGTCCCTTTGTTTTTGGAAATATTAGGACAGTAGAGAATATGCCTGGATTCGACGGATGGGCTTCTGCGACGGTCAGAGGTAACTGCGACATTGACGGTCCATTCCGAAATTGCCTCATTAATGTAAAATTGTAATGTTAGAAGTAGTCCTTAACTAGCTAACTCCATGGAGCAGAGTCCTTCCTTAGAAGCTAACCGGTGCTCAGCTAGACGAGAAATTAACCGCATTTTATGGAGAGCGGAAGTTCATTACCGCATTCACAAGTGTCCGCCACCTGTCCCCGTTCTGAGCCACATCCATCCAGTCCATGCCCCCATTCCAATTCTTGAAGATACATTTTAATATTATCCCCCAGTCTACGCCTGGGCTTTCCACGTTGTCTCTTTCCCTCACGTTTCCCCACCAAAACTCTATATGCGGCCCTTGTCTTCCCCATACGCACTACATGCCCCGCCCATCTCATTCTTCTCGATTTTATCACCCGATTAATATTTGGTGAGCTAGTACAGATAATTGAGCCGCTCATTACGTTGTCTTCTCTACTGTTACCTCGTCCCTCTTAGGCCCCAATATTCTTCTCAGCACCCTGCACTCTCAATGTGAGCGACCCAGTTTCGTACCCATAGAAAACAACCGGCAAAACTGTAGTTCTATGTATCATAATCTTTATATTTTTGGGTAGCAAACTGGAAGACACGATATTCTGCACAGAATGATAGCAAGCATTGCCTGACTTCAGTCTGCCCTTAATTTCTTTCTGAATGGAATTTTGGTTTTTTGGGGTTGTTCCCAGATATTTGAAATGTTATACCCTTTCAAAAGATTTATTATCAGTCATTATATTGTGATTTTGTACTGCATTCTGATCTCGAGACAAGAAGATGAACTTTCTCAGCACTTACTTCTAGACCAATACCTTACTAGCAACTACTAGAGCTTATGTGTTTTTCTTTATAGTATGTAGGCTTCTGCCCAGTATATTAACATCATAGGATATAGTCATTTAGCTGTGCCTCGTTTCTAAAAGCTGAAGTGAAGCACTCCAGACCCGCGTACGAGACTTTGCCATCCAGTATAACCAGGCCGCACCACACAGCAGGCGCCAGGGGAAATCCAGCAATCTCCTTATGGTGGTGTCAGTATATCTAGGTCTTGACGGACCGGAGATAACCACCCCGCCTCCGGACCGATCGACTGTTCGGTGCAGAACCGATAAATTACACATATACCACTGCATCACGAAACTAATTCCATTAGGAGGGGGGTTATCGAAGTCTAACCTGAAAATTCCACCAAACCCGTGGGTACACGTGTCTACAACGGCCAGATTTGAGATCTTCGCTCTTCTGGGATGTTACGCAGCGTAGATTGGTAGTTAGTTGCCGACGTTTCGGGACAACCTATCGGTGAAGATGGGACCGATAGGTTGTCCCAACATGTCGGTAACTAACTACGAATCTACGCTGCGTAACATCTCAGAAGAGCGAATATCTCATTTACACCGCGGCGGAAGCCTAAAATCTCGCATATTTATTGTAAATGAGGGTGGCTGGTGCGTGTACTAACCACACTGCTTGAAGGTGTTCAGGCGATGTGCAAGTACTGCCGTGTATTCCTTGGAGTTGCTTCGTGTCCATGTTTAATTACTTTAGTTTATTCTGATTTCGTGTCATTTTTATGTTATATCGCAGTGTTTATTTCCCAAGTTACGTGTATAAAGTTTAAGTCAATCTGTACAACAAATAGCCTAAGCACGTTGATTATTTCAGTGGTGAAGTTGTTGTATCCTGCGCGGTCCCGGAGGGGAACGTATCGTGGATGTTCCAGGAGGGACGAAGCTCGAACTTCAGGTTAAGAGGGCGAGTTCGGCAGGCCGCACACACTCGCAATAATCCCCACGTCAAGTGTACTGGAGTTTAGTGTGCATAAACAGTGAATAACGCTGATACAAATTAACTGTATTGAGTTCAGTTCTCGGGACCTTGGGTCACTTCATTAACACTCAACGTCCAGTTTCGTTCAAAGCTGCCGGTCACCGTTCGAGATACTTCTGCAGA
>Ga0123352_10019622_pt1 | contig 10778 bp, 7 predicted proteins | sample TergutLab28metaG_FD_89700 | JGI IMG/M metagenome (GOLD analysis project Ga0123352, IMG submission 89700) | Labiotermes labralis P1 segment gut microbial communities from Petit-Saut dam, French Guiana - Lab288 P1 | ecosystem: Host-associated > Arthropoda: Insects > Digestive system > Gut ... | reverse complement strand
TCACGTCTTGTCTTGTCTTGTCTTGTCTTGTCTTGTCTTGTCTTGTCTTGTCTTGTCTTGTCTTGTCTTGTCTTGTCTTGTCTTGTCTTGTCTTGTCTTGTCTTGTCTTGAAACTGGAACCCTCAGGGTCTGTCCAGGACAGTACAGGGATTGCTTTACCTTGACCGTGTCGTACAAATCTGTCCTGGACATCACAATCAAGATGTGATCAACGTGTTGAATTGTGCCTGCTAAGAGGCAAGTACAAATTATTAGGTGTCTTGTTACGTAATTTTCCCAAGACTGCAGTTACTTTCTCGAAAGAAAACATGTTTTAACCATCTAACGAACGAATGCTCTTGACGGCTTCACGAATCTGACATGCTGACAGGTGACGGCAGCCGATACTTTCAGTCAGACCGAACATGAAGCTCCCACTTGGCTTCTTCTCGCTCATCAGTAGTGCAGATGAGAAGGAACAAAGTCCATCACTGAGGAAGAATGTACACACAATTCAGTCTGGGTGTACAAAGTAATAACCAAAAGGCGAAAACTCGCTAGTTAAAGGTAATTTCATAACACTTTCCATAGAAATATTTATAGACACTTCCTGTGAATCTAAGTCGAATGACTTGGTCAGCTTTTGTACCGAATGGATACGGACGGAACAACCCTGGGTAAAACTTTCCGATCACTGAATGCAAAACACCTCTGTGGCAAACAACCAGGATCATATAATACTTTTTCAGCGGCAGTTGTTTTTACAAGCAAAGCGGCCGAAATACGAGACTGACCACTCACCTCTATCTAGTACCGATGTTAAAGATGAGAGGAATTTTTGTCCACTTCTCCATAATACTTCATGCCTTGGTACTTATGTTAACAAATGGCTTTACCTTCGTGTTTACTCTCAATTCACGTCATGTTGAGTGTGATTAAATGGCTAATAATAAACTGTTCTTTTATATATGAACCACTCCTAACATTTATCTGGACACCACTCCGATTCCATTGTTTGTTCTACGTGTCTTGCATGAAATATAATCAAACTTCTCAATATGAATATATAATTTCCGGTTCTTATACATTTTGTTAGCTTTTCTATGCCACTGTAGCATATCGCTGGGAGTGGCTAATAATAAACTGTTCTTTTATTTATGAACCACTCATAGCATTTATCTGGACACCACTCCGATTCCATTGTTTGTTCTAGGTGTCTTGCATGAAATATAATCAGACTTCGCAATACGAATATATAATTTCCGCTTCCCAGACATTTTGTTAGCTTTTCTATGTCACTGCAGCATATCGCTGGACTGCTCTGTTTACAGGCATCTCCAGTGAAGGTCATATCCCATTGTCACCCAAACCAGTGCAGCGAGAATACAAAACACAGGGATAAAACTTTAGATCCTTAGATTAAATATGAGGAACAAGTTTTTCTAACACTTCAGACCTGAATAAACGAGTGTGTTCTTGATACAGCAATATAACAGTGTTCGAGAGCATGACGCCTAGGCTTAAGTAGGTAGGAATTTGGGAACGAAGTGTGTGGTGGTAAAACTGTAATTTGCGAGATACTCACTGCATTCTCTTTCTGGTTTCCGTCATTACAAGGACGCGACCGCGCCGACACTACACGCCTGGCTGGATTAAATATCTTCTACAGTAGCACCATAAAATACGATACTACCAAGGACATGTTCGCCGCTCTGCAATTTGTTTTAAACAAATGTAATGCGGTACTGAAATACGAAAACTCTATAACTTCCAGTAAGGAATGAATTCGAAATATCTCTAGACCACTGCTCGCTGGGAAGACATGTTACAACCTTCCGTCCCGCCGTACAGTAACAATGGTGATCCATTTACAAGGCTCTCAGAGGCGCAACACAACAACACCACAGGTGTGTCTCAGGAAGTTGCGAATTGTGCAATACGCGCATAGCGTTACAGTTCTGCTGCTTTCCCTCCTATTGCTAAAGCCTCTACATTTTCAAGGTATGAACGCTGATGCTGACTTTTAATCCTCTATAATGAACAGAGCGGAAGTGACGATTTAAAACAAAGATAAGTGTCACTATTTTAAACGTGGCTTCCCTACTCTTACACAAAACACGTTGTACCCGTAGGTTTTCTTCGTATCCTAGTGACAGAATTACAACTAACCAAACTCTACTGTAGTGCAGGTCTTCCTTAAATGTGAAGATCACATAATGCGTGATTTCAAGCTTCCGCCGCGAAGTAGATGAGAACTCCGCTCTTCAGTGTTATTACCCACCGATGTTTCGGGACAATTTATCTTTCCCTCTGTGACCCTTGAAGATGGGTCCGATAAGCTGTCCGGAAACGTCGGTAAGGAATTACCACTACTCGCTTCGTAACAGCCCAGAAGAGCGCAGTTCTCAGCACTTTAAATGTTTGTAATACCAGCTGACAGGAAACTTCGAACTTGTGCTTCTAACAGATATCATACTGAAAACCAGCAGAGAAAGCTCAGTCGATATAGTGGCTATAATGTGGGACGGAAGATTGTGGAGTTAGTTCGGTTCCGTGCAAGGTACAAAGCTTTATTTCTCCAAAATGTCTAGAAGGGTTCGCGTGCCCAACCAGTCATGTGTTCAAAAGGTACCGGAGACTGGTTCCCACGTGTTCAATCGGCCATGATTGCAAGCTGATCACTTCTTTCAAAGGAGTGTTTAGGATAAGAATGCGTGGATCGGCACCATCATTGTCGTATGTGCACTCATGACGTGGCGGCAAATTAAGAGGTATTAAATTACGAACAGAAACAACTTTACATTTTACTACATTAAAAGAATAAATAAAAATTGTTTTCAACGAAACTTATATCCATTCAAAAGTTGTCTTGTGTCCTAGTTTCGAGTGATGAGCAAGCAGGCTTACGTAGAATGGAGACAACTGCAGAAAAATATAAATTTCTTCTCGCAGAGACTCAGTTGCGTTTAATATTTTCGTTTCAAGTACCAAGTAATTGAAGTTATAAGACATACGACGTTACAGTCACTTTACTGCGACATATTTCGGCATAACAATGCCATCTTCAGGGAGTACATATCAAAGCTAAAACCGTTTACAGTAGAATGGATTACTTTACTTACTCCATGGTGTAGAGTCCTTCTTGAGAAACTAACTGGTTTGCAGCTAGTCAACAAATTCACCGCATTTCACGGAACCCGAAGGTTCATTACCGTACTCCCAAACGTCCGCCACCTGTCTCTATCCTGGGCCAGCCCAATCCAGTTCATATACCCACATCCCACCTCCTGGAGATCCATCCTAATATTATTCACCCATCTACGCCTAGGCCTCCCCATTGGTCTCCTTCCCTCCGGTTTCCCCACCAAGACCCAATACACCCCCCTCTCCTCACCCATACGCGCCACATGCCCAGCCCATTGCCCAGCCCATGCATACATATATATCCATAACATAATAGGAAATTCACCTATTTTATCTACATAATAGCTTCGAAACTTATGAGTTTCATAGACGTAATCAATTTTACTATAAATGGTTTTAAGCTTTGTATTTACTCCCTGAAGATGGCGCTGTCATGTCGAAACATGTCGCAGTAAATATATATATATATATATATATTGTTAACTGCATTTATTTGATATATGAAACAAAAATATTATACAAACTGCAAGAAGTAAATAATTTCAAAATATTATATTTGTTCGAATTCAACGAAAATTGAAAGGTGTTTACCATTTTTTTTATTAATTCCCTCGTATCGAGTGTTGTGAAGATCTGTTCAGCGGTTTCACGGCTATTATCCAGATAATGGAGCCGACTGTCGAAATGGACTGGCTGATTTTAAAACAGGTTTTGCGGTGAAGAGGTACACCTCATACAAAGTCACATGTTGCGCATATCGATACTTGTCCTAAATACCACCACGCAGGGATTATACTTCATATGCCCCAGTTATGATTCCAAAACAATTGTACGCGTATTTATATTCTGTATAGAAAATATCGTCACAGCTTACAACTTAATTCCCCCGAGTGAGCCATGGAAATTTTAGGACTGTAAAGTACAGTGACTCGGGGAGATCTAGGCGTAGATGGGTGGATAATATTAGAATGGATCTCCAGGAGGTGGGATGTGGGTATATGGACTGGATTGGGCTGGCCCAGGATAGAGACAGGTGGCGGGCGCTTGTGAGTGCGGCAATGAACCTTCGGGTTCCGTGAAATGCGGGGAATTTCTTGACTAGCTGCAAACCAGTTAGCTTCTCAAGAAGGACTCTGCACCATGGAGTAAGTAAGTAAGTAAAGTACATTGGCTCTTTGTTGATTGGAACAGTGCTGTAAGAACTGGAGGTATATGTTAGCTGTCAATATTAGCGGTCAATGGCCAAAGGAACGCTCACTCCATGATGTCCACTAGACAGAAGGCGTGGTCTGTAGGTGGAAACCAAGACATCGTTCCTAAGTGGCAATATTATTAGTTGGATGGCTTCCGGGTTTGAGCTAGGTACAGGAATAAATATTCCTGCAGCTGTCCTAGCACGAGGATTCTCCTACAACCCCCAGACTGACTCATCCTGAAGATATCTACTGCAACGATTCCTGAGACGTCAAGAAACTTTTGGTCTTCTTACGCAGCCCAATCCGGAAATCTATCGCATAAGAGACCTGCATTCGCTGCGAATTTTAGTTTCCGATTTTCCCTTTCAGTTCAGCTTAATTAATTTAACAGAAAATTCTCGATGTGTCGACCTCCAGTTTCTGACCAAGCCTCGCCCTTCCGAAAGTATTTCCCGACGAACAAGCACGGTCTAGCCTTGAAATTTTAATAATTTCTCTCGAATTATTCTTCAATTCATATGAAGGTAATTAACTATTTTCGCTCCCTCTTCTATGTTTAATTTCCCGAATAATGGTGGCAGTATTAATTCAATGTAACGGCCGTAAAATGTTTCTTCGAAAAACACGGGCCATATAATTTTCGCGCACTCACTAGACTTTAGGGTCATTTAAACTCCATTAACTACACGAAAGTTTTCGTAACACCACAGTTTGTCGTGTTGGCAGTTCACAATCTTTTGTGAATTACTTTTGTCCACCAATGAACATGTTCTTTTACACTGCACTGCAGACTCAGCACTTTGCCAGTATCGCTACATTTTTTTCTTGGTACATATATACTTCGCGAAGGCATGGCAAATGAACACCCTTTGTTCAGCAGAAAACATTACTTGCACGCACTTAAAACCTACTCTATACGATTACGAGCAGGAATGAACGGTCACATCATGTGTCAGCGCAAATACTTTGGCGTAACGCTCGGCTGATTTCCCCTGCTCAAAGAATATCGTGTTTCCTTACGATCGGAAATTCGATTGTAGGTGCATTTTATGTGCGAAATATAACAGTCTCAAACACGCAGGTCGTGATAATTCTCACGAATCTTCTTGCTGTTTATATATAATTTGGTTGGTCACTTGCATTCCGAATTGGAAGTGGACTACCACAACCTCCTTTCTAAGTGCTACTGAACGTACGAATATAAAGAGCAATTTGACCACGCACCTCAAGCAGAACTAAGACTGCCAGTAACTTCTGGCTTCGTACCCTTACGCGTTAGTTACTGAGCTGGTACAAAATTTTTTGGCACGTTATACTTCTTCGTGTAGAGCAATGAGCTTAAATTATGCATTTACGTAGCCAATATAATTTTACTTCAATCCACTACAAGGAAAAGTTATTTCACCATTTCCCACAGTACAGAATACGCTGTTTGGCAGCCAGCTGTATCATTTGCGTCTCTTGCAGCAGAGAAGAAACAATTTTTTTAAAAAAATGTTTATATGTTCTGCTCTTTATTTCCAGTGGTCTGTAAGCTTAATGCATTCACGCGAAAATTACCTCAGTGTCTCTTCAGAGCTGTCACCTGAGGATACAGATACATAACCTTAATAAAGGACCAAATTGGAAAAGTAGTGAGGTACAAAAATGAAGGAATGTAAATGTGAAAAATTTAAACGTAAAGCTATCCCTGTGCATGCCGTCAATATGCAGATAGCAAGAGTATATGCGCATGTGCACTCATTCTCATACCCAACATTAAACGGTGGTCAGCGGTAGACTTCACGTCCCGCTGGAGCTGGGTGGGCTCTAAATTTTGTATCATGCTCGTCAATGTAATAAAAGATTAGGAGAAGAATTTGATATAAAACTCCTTTATAAATAAAACATTAAACTTGAAAGTAAATTAATAGAACGTTTGGAAACATAGAAAAAATATGAAACAGCTTCAACTAATGAGCACAACGACACTATATTCGAGGGAAACCATATCACAAAAGTTTTAACCCTTTTGATGTAAACAGACGAACTGCTTAATTTGTGTTGCTGTTGTCGTTATTGTCTTTGCTTCTGTCGTTGTCTTCTTCACTTATTATTATTATTATTATTATCATCACCATCATCATTATCATCATCATCTCCTTTATGCAGGGTATTTATACTTATATTCCTGAGACAAACTATGTCCCTAGGGAACACAGTGTTGCAGCTATTCTGTTGTGACTATTCATGGTGCTTATATCGTTAGTTTCAGTGTTGAATCTATTGTAATTTTAAATTAGTACTTTCCGAAGTATGTGTGCAGTGCCCAATATGGCTGTTTTCTGGAGTTCCTTGACTTCATGTTTACCCGGTATGTTGCCCACGTATTTTCTGAATGACTTTGAAATAGTCCCAGTCGCCCCTATTGTTACTGGTATCACCTTTGTTTTTACATGCCACATGCGCTGTATTTCTATTGTAAGGTCTTTATATTTTAGAATCTACTCGGCTTCTTTTTTAATCACATTTCCTTCTCCTGAGATTGCAACGTCTATTAACATACATGTTCATTTTTCATTATCACGGATTATAATGTCTGGTATGTTGTTGGGGATAGTTCTGTCAGTTTGTATTTTTTGGTTCCACAATATTGTTACTTTTATTATTATTATTATTATTATTACGAAGAAGTTCATAAACAAACATAACCCTTCACTGCAAAAACACTAAGCAGGTTTACGTAGAAATGAAACAAAAATTGGTTATCAAATTCCCTATACAGTACAGCTGGTGACTATTAATTTCAATTTTTCAGGATGCTGTCACGAACCTGAGGTATTTTGGTTCCAAATGTATTCTGCCAGTTAAAAAAATAAATCAAATTTCAGGAAACGGATGTTTTGAGTTAAATTACACGATATTTAGATCTGTACTTACTACATTCGAATGGGCTGTTCGCAGAGAAATAGGCATATATATATATATATATATATATATATACGTACATATTAAAAAATAAATAAAAATTAGAATTGGCTGCGCTATAACCCAAACGGTTAGCTGCTGTCCTGTCACTCCGGAGCTCGGGTTCGATTCGCGGCCAGTCCATATTTATATGTGGTGCACAATGTGCCACTGGGACAAGCTTTCTCTTTTTACTTAGTTTTCTCCCCTGTTAACCTTCTAAAGCCTGCTGGTTACGTGATGCACTAACCGGTTTAACTTTGAACAATTGTAGGTTCTGCCCCACATTGTCTTTATGTGTTTTGTATTTATCTCATAACAAACAGCGACTTGTGCCACTTACACCATAAACTGATTGGTTTTTTTATAACCGAGATGAAAAGTGTTTACAGCGCGGTACGGACTGGGTCTTTAAATAAAGCAGTCTGTCATTCGTCTTTAAAGGTTTAACATTATTCACTCATGTGCAACACTCATTTACTCATGTCACCAGCGCTATACGATGTAGAAATTGATAGCGCTGTGAAAGAACACACTTAAGACATCAGAATTTTCTTCCTTCTTTCAACAGTTCGCTATTAACTTAACAAAACTTTGGTCTTCGAACGACAACGTACAGATTAAACAAAGAATTATTTGTGTGAGTAATATGGGTTGTGATATTTATTATATAACAGTAATTATTGATTGTAGTCAAGTACGCATTACGTAGCCGATCCCCGTGGCAACGCTGTATAAAACGTAGGTCTGCGGTCGCTCGCTTGCTGGGATTGTGGGTTCGAATTCCGCCGGGGGAATAGATGTCTCTCTCTCTCTTGTGAATGTCGTGTGTTGTCAGGCAGAATTTCGTCGACGGGCGATCAAACGTCCAGGGGAGTCCTAACTGTGCGTGTCAACTCGAAACCTAAACAATAAGGCGTTCTAGGCCGGAGTAGGGCTGTTGCGCCAGAATAAAAGGAGTAGATGACGTGATCTCATTTTTCAATAAGATTGTCATTAGGAACTTTATATTTCCTCGAGTGATAATGAATTACCCTTCTCGCTGTCTTCGTGTCCACCAACGTCATCACAAATGTATGTTGCAGAATCTTAAATGCTTATTCAAAATCAGTTTTTTCCAGTATAAACCTAGAATTACCTCAATGGCATCTTCCAATGAGGCCTATCCCACATCAATTTGTTTGTATTTCTCAATCAGTCCATGTACGCTACATATCGCATCGAATTCTTCGTACTTTATTAAATCAACCTAACAATATTGTGAGGGTAATTGTGATATATGATTCATAAATTACTAATATAACTGACGCGTGAAGCATTGTGCATTAATTTTGTAGAAAGTAAAAACAATGGAATTTAAAAAAAAAAAGATAAATCAGATTGTGGTTCAAATCCAACTCATTTTCTACAACAAAGCGCAGCCGATAACAAGTAAACGATGCGGAGTAATTTATATAGTGACGTCACACGTTCAAAGCTGCAGGATGTGAATGAACGGTGGATGTAGTAGTCTGGGGCTAACTGCAGCGAGCCAGGTAGAAGAGGAGGTTCCTTTGTGAATTGGGTGGGTCAATTACAACATGCTTTACTGTTCGTTATTGACCTAACTTTGGCTCTGAATGTGGATGCAATTGTTGTGAGGTAATTGCTGGGGCAGCACGGGGAACAATTGAATAACAGCATCAATCATTCAGAGCGCAGAGTGGAAACGTTTTCCAATTTCCTAAACCAACTTGCAGCTGCGTGAATGTGTGGATGGTACTGCTTTACTTCTGCTGTACTGCCCACATCACCATCAGAGTACAGTACAGCCCAGCGGTGTCACGTGTTTAACCATTTAGAAGCTTAAACAACTTGGGCAGCTATACTTTTGTAAATGCTTTCACAAGGAATCTTGAAGAAACTGAAAAAAACTCTATTTTATATTTCACTTCATAACATGAATTACAGAGGCGGCCACAACAATTGAATCTTGGGCTAATTATCCACTGTCGTCAGATCTACGTTTCCAAAGTTTACGCTACGAAACAAAGTCAGAATAAAACAATAAAGGAAAAAATATATCAAAATACTTTACAGAATACAGGTACAGTCGCAAGAATTCAAGTTTTGTTATTCAATACCTGAAAAAACTCCACCTAAAAGAAAACATTTTCTGCCCTTTGCCAATATGTGGAAATGTGTCTTATTTCGAAGTTCATCAGTTGTGGCCGGGCTGTATGTTATGCTAACTACATACAGAATTTTACACATAAATACAAATATTCATACGTGGCTACTGTCCGGCTGTTAACGCACAAAATAATCTAAAACAAAATGTGTAGGCATCCACATATTTCCTTTTTTTTTAAATTCTCTCAAGGACACTTTCCCAACTGTATGGGTTGTGCATAGTGTGCCAGAACAGAAAAGTTGTGAATTATGAGCTGGAAAAGAAATTGAACAATAAATAATAAATAGTGACTTCAAGCAAAGAGTGTAATACTTAATTCAGTCTAGAATTGGAAAGCGTGAGTGTAGCTCTTTCAAATGATCCTTCGACTTAGTTACCCCGCTGCCGCAAGATGGAAGTTGAATCGCTTTCTAAACGTACATGGTAGTCTATAGATTAGTTGCTGTTTCTTTTTCGAAAGTACCTGATTGCAATCTCTTCCCAGAGACCGATGACTCTGAGGTATTTTGTAGATATCTTCAATCCCACCAAGCAAATAACAGGGGGTATATCATCTTTGGTTAAGAATGTTTCCTCCCACATTCACTTAAACTACTATTCACTATTCGTCCCTAGGTTCACCGCTGCATAGCCTCAGCTGCTGCAATATCGCCAACTAAACCAGAAATAAATAAGAGAAAACAGAAAATAAAATAAGCTTCCGAAAAAAATTATGTCCAATAAACTGCAACTGATTACAGTTATGGCACCACACCATCGACAGGAACACACGGAAATCAGTGACCGTTGCTGAAGTAAGTATTCAGGTTGTTGAAAAGAATGGTGGCCTGTCATTAGGTACTTGACATGGCACAAGCTTATGCTGCGGCAACATAACATCCGTACGCTAATACAACTCGTCTGTATCACCTTAAAAATCTTTTTGTTTGTTGCGTGTATAACATTGGTAATCGGGTGTGATGTCACTCACAAACCAAGCTCGATATGTCGTTACCCTGGATACGTCTATCGTAACCACCATTGTCCTAAACGGGAATGAAGGGCGACAGAGTATTTGAAAACATCTTTTAATAAGGAACACTAATGAAAAAAATGTGGTTAAATATAAACTTATATATAAAACTATAACTAAAATTATTTTTAAATCAGTACCTCACATGATGAAAATTTAAACATTTTTTGAAGACATGGAAACATGTGAATCTTATGCGTATTGAACCGTGCATCATCTTGATATTTGAATAAAGGTTGACCAACTTGACGACACTTGCTTTATTATCTACTGCTCAACATGTTTCGGATGTTAATACATCCATCTTCAGGAGCTTGCGACTACTTGG
>Ga0123352_10019621_pt1 | contig 10778 bp, 5 predicted proteins | sample TergutLab28metaG_FD_89700 | JGI IMG/M metagenome (GOLD analysis project Ga0123352, IMG submission 89700) | Labiotermes labralis P1 segment gut microbial communities from Petit-Saut dam, French Guiana - Lab288 P1 | ecosystem: Host-associated > Arthropoda: Insects > Digestive system > Gut ... | reverse complement strand
TGAGAACAAACAGCGACTTGTGCCACTTACAGCATAAACTGATTGGTTTTTATAACCGAGATGAAAAGTGTTTACAGCGCGGTACGGACTGGGTCTTTAAATTAAGCCGTCTGCGCTTCGTCTTTAGATGGTTAAACGTATGCAAAGCATCACAGTGTGTGCTTATTGGTATTCTGCGCAATGTGATGTCTGCAGTAGACAAACATCTGTGATTGACAAAGGCAAATGTTTTTTTGCTTCCATCCGGATTTCCGCTGCAGAAAGTAACATTTGCAATAATCCAGATTGTTTTCGTTATTTTTAGAGAGCTTCTATACCTACGAATAAATTTGTGTACATCTGAAATCTCTGCTTTGACTTCTATGTATTCTACACATCTTACTTCACTTTATGGGATCGCTGTAATAACATTGGTTAAAGTAAAGTTAAAGTGATTCCGTTACAGGCCCGGTGTGGCCCAGAGTGTGGGTAGAGGTGTAGCTCTACTCTTTCATGACCGCGGCACTGGAAGGGGGTGAGTGGTCAGCAGCACGCCCCGGCCGCACTTAACCCCCGGGAAAGAACCCGGTACCCATTTTACAGGAGGCTGGGTGGATCCCAAGGCCGGTCTGGACTGGAGAAAAATCTCGTCCCCACCGGGACTTGGTCACGGACCTTCCAGCCTATACCGCTATACCGTCTGAGCTACCCGATCCACAACAAATAAAGTTGAAAATCACAGGGTTCCTCGTTATTAAATTCTTTACTTGGTTTCTCTTTCATATCGAAACATTTTCTTCAGCAACACCGTCAGTATATTTTTACACACACAATTTTAATATTATATAGTATTATTAGGTACCATAATTCTTGCGTTTTTCAGCAAGAAACAGACGTGGCAATTAAGGTGGAACTGTCAGCAATCTTTAATTATTTATAACAATTACATCTGTAACATTACCAAAGATATACAGGGTGTTGCAGAAGGAATTTCTCATACTTCAGAAAAATATTCCTTAGGTTAAATTACATCGATGTAACCAAAAATACCAATACGCAAATTATACTGTTACAGATATAATGACGAAATAAGGTGATGTCAGGTTTCCGCCGCAAAGCAAATGAGAACTGCGTTCTTCTGGGTTATTACGTAGGGAGTATTGGTAATTTCTTACCGACGTTTAAAGACGAAGGCATCTTCAAGGATCTTATCGGTCCAATCTTCAAGGAAGCCCTTGAAAACGAGACAGATAATGTGTCCCGAAACGTCGGTAAGGAATTACTACTACTCGCTCTGTAATAACCTACAAGAGCACAGTTCTCAGAGCCAACAGGATTTTTAAAGTTTGAAAATGTTTATACATTTATTGGTTATCAAATACTTAACAAAACGACAAGGAATATGCATTTACCATAATGTTAAAACTTGTTCTTGAAATCTACTTGATATGTGAGTGACATAAATACATTAAGTAGAAGATCTCATACAAATTTCATTAAAAAATCGCCCTTATATTTCCAAGCACTTTACATAGCACACTCAACTCTGTATGACTTGGCTCAACGACGGGCCTGCGCAGTTTACGGCGCAGTCTTGTTACATAGGGGCGAGACGCAGAATCGCGACAAGACCACATTTCTCTCTCATCATCGTCTCAGTAACTGTGCGACTTCTGATATAAACCTCTTTGGTAATATCGTCATAAATTTACCTAAGCAACGCTCTCATGAAGCACGGTAGATTCCTCCTGAAACACCCTGAGCAACTTTTCGGGTGAGATGTCCCCGTTGTTTTCAGTAATCAATAGAATATGTGTCAAATTGACACAGTCTAACATAACTTTATATTAAGTAATTACAATTAAAAGATAAATTATTTATAACATCAACATGTTTCGGCTCCTCTTATAGAGCCATCTTCAGGCTGAGTACTAAAAAAGTGTTATATGCAATGAACAATGCTCTATACAGTAAAATATCTCGTTTACATGTGACTGATGTACATCGTGAGTTAGAAATCAATGTTATTTCAGATGTAAAATAGCATAGGTAATAAGGTTAAAGGAGGCCGCGGTGGCTCAGTGGTTAAGGTGCTGTGCTACAAATCGGGAGGTCGCTGGTTCGATCCCAGATGGTGTCATTGGAATTTTTCATTGATATAATCCTTCCGATCGCACCATGGCCTGGGCTCGACTCAGCCTCTAACAGAAATGAGTACCAGGAACATTTCCTGGGGGTAAAAGCGGCCGGTGCGTAAGGCTGACAACCTTACCACTATCCTGTGCCGTTGTCATGTAATCTGGGAACCTCAACTTCCTGGAACCCTCAGGGCCACTCCAGGCCTGTCACGGGACTGATTTACCTTTACCTAATAAGGTTAAATGTTACAAGTAATAACATTTAAAATGTAGGGAGAATAATAGTTTTTAGAAATGTAAGTAGTGATATTGGTGAAGAATTATTTTATTCAGGTTTATGGATGTAATATGACGATGTCTTCTCTTCATCGGTGTAATGGGTTATCTTTTACACGGAGAAGTAGTGATATTTGTGTCACTGGATGCAGTTACGTTGAATCACAGAACTTGTGTGCGGGAATGTAGTAATATTTCACTGTTGGGTCGCTGGATGATATTATGATGAATCTGCACGTTTGTGGAACGTACGCGGTGAGTGCGATTTTCGTATCTTCTTACGCGTGAGTCTGTTCTTTTTTGGGTGGTAGAAAATATACGAATATTATTGTACCATGAAGATGTTGTCTACGTTTTTAGTTTCACTAATAACTTAACTTTACGTCACTTGAACTTCATAATAACATGGAGAAGCTTGCCCAAATTTTAATGTATTCAATTTGAATATGTAGATTATTTTGAGAGTGGAGTGTCTGTTACAGCCTTCTTTCGTGCTGCACTGTATAGATGTTGGAACAGTACTCTTTTTCCAATATAATATGAACCAAAAAGATTCACTATTTTCTTTTAATTCATTTCAATAATAAGCCTCTACATATTTCGAGCAAGCTTGCTGCTCATCATCAGGAGGATCAACTCTGTATAAACAGCAATTGGTACAGTCATGCTAAAAAATTAAGGAATTGTTTAAATTTATTTAAATATGTGTTGAAAATATTGAAAAAGCTTAATTCATTTTCTGCTCGGTGTCTATAGGTATATGTACAGGGTTGTTAGAAGGCGCAGAATATTTGTTATCAATAAAATTTCAGATTATATTAAAAGGTATTAGATAATAAAATTAGATAATAGATATTATATAATAATTAGATAATAAAAATAATAAAATTATTTCAGAAAATGCAATTAGTTCTTACGTAAAGTAAGTTTGTTGAACATACGGTTATGTTGACTGGCTGTTGGCAAGGTCAGGATGGAACTGATTTATTGATTTATTGATCGGTAGTCAGGTGAGACATGACGTACTGCGTAAATTGTATATCCGCTGGTACATGGGGTTGTGTTTGCCTGTGTGTTGCGATGCAATGAATGTAATACGCCTTTTTAACGATTTCGAACTTAGACATCAGTAATTTTGAACAATTCCGTTATTTTCAGCATGAAAATACCAGCTGCTGTTGATACAAAGTTGATCCTCCTGATGATGAGCAGCAAGCCTGCTCGAAATAAGTACAGGCTTATCATTGAAATAAACTAATAGACAGTAGTGCATCTTGTTGGTCCATATTATACGGCTATTTCCCGATGCACGATCAAAAAAATTTTAAATAATCTTCTTCTAACCCTGTACAAAATTCTCACTACAAATCCCGAAAGAGAAACCAGTTTTCCGAGAGCCCTATATGTGTTCTCTTCAACTGGTCTCATATACGACATAGTAATATTTACGGGTAAAATATGTCACTTTCTATCAATAATGTTGGCAGTGACTAATCAAGTTTCATTTGGATATGCAATAAGGAATTTTGAGATCTAATTAGATATGAGACTCGAGAACTGGAAGGGACGGGAAGAAGGGGAAGACCCAGGAAAAGATGGAAAGAGGAAATAGAAACAGATCTTCAAGAGATGGGAGTAGGAAGATGGAGAGAGTTGGTGGCAGATAGGAAAAAATGGAAGGACATTGTTGGACAGGCCAAAGCCCACAGTAGGTTGTAATGACAGTGGAAGAAGAAGAAGAAGAAGAAGAAGAAGAAGATGATGATGATGATGATGATGATGATGATGAAGAAGAAGAAGAAGAAGAAGAAGAAGAAGAAGAAAAAGAATAAGAAGATAAGAGAATTATCTAATTGCTACGTGCCAAATTATAAAAGAATTTTAATAACGTAGAATATTTACGTGGTAAGGGTAATGTATAATTCTTCCATGTCTTAAAGATACATTTCGACCTGAGATAGGCACACACATGTAGAACAATATATTTTCTTTTTCCTTTGGCTCTGCGGCCCAACGCGGGCCATGTTTTCCTCATTCACGAGGTTTCTAGATCACACACACAATGACGCATCACAGTGGGTAGGGCTTCTCTGGACGAGTGATCATTTCGTCGCAGAGACCTCTACCTGACAACATACGACACTCAAAACAGAGAGACATCCATGCCCCCGGTGGGATTCGAACCCACAATCTCAGCAGGCGAGTGACAGCAGAATTACGCCTTAGACCGCGCGGCCAATGGGACCGGCAGTTCCATATAATAAATAAAATTTGTGTTCGGAGAGATACTGATTTAATTTTTGTATTCCTAAAAGCCAGAAAAGAATACATTCATTAAAATAAAGAAATATTAAAATTGTTCAAGTCACTATTTCATCTCTGACACTCATGAACGTGATTTATGGAGGAATTAGGGTGAGAAATATTTGCAAATAACACCAGCCGTCCAACATAAATTAAGTACATATAATTTAAAAATTGTATTCCAGCATAGAAGTTTATAATTCTGTATAATTTCATAAGTCTAACTTCCACGTTTGGGCCCGTTAGCTCAGTCGTTATAGCGACTGACCACGGGCTGGATGGTCCGCGATCGAATCCCAGTGGGGACGAGATTTTCCGCCCTCCAGAGCGGTTCTGGGGCTCACCGACCTCGTGTAAAATGGATACCGGGTCTTTCCCGGCGATAGAGACAGCCGGGGCGTGGGTCCGATCCCCCACCTCCGTCTAGTGCCGAAGGTCTTAGAAAAGAGTAGATCTATACCTCTACTCACCCTAAGGGCCTGCGTGGCCTATAAAAAGAGTGAAAACCTACCTAGTCCCATGCACTTCCCGCAATGACAAGACCTGTAGTTAGAAGAAGCTTAGATGCTCGTCGAAGAGTGGTACTTGTCTCGGAGGTATTAGTTGCAGTGGGCTATCAGACTTCCGCACTCACACGTTATCCACAGGATCAACCGTTGGCAATGACAGCTACACGAGCGCTTTGTATTCAGTCAATTTATTTACTGATTTGCTCGTGTGATTGCTGGTTCAAGTTTCAGAGCCAGCATAAATATCAGCACTTCACTCACCGTAACGTTCTTTAAACATGCACCCTGCGGCAGCTTATTTGTTCTGATAATTCTGTCGACCATATTACTGATACTGACTGAGGAGTATTCAGTTGACCTTGTCAGTGCGTTTAACCTGCGGAAAGCCGGCCATCCTTTTTTTTTTTTGGACCAGTAACAGTTAAAAATTCACTGAGGGCCGGGTAGCTCAGTTGGTATAATGACTGAATACGGGATGGACGGTTCGGGAATCGAATCCCGGTGGAGACGAGATTTTTCGCCCGTCCAAACCGGCCCTGGGACCCACCCAGCTTCCTGTACAATGGGTACAGGGTCTTTCACGGGGGTAGAAGCGGCCGGGGATTAGGGCTGACCCCCCACCATATCTAGTGCCGAAGGTCCTATAAAAGAGTAGAGCTATACCTCTACTCATCCTAAGGGCCTTCGTGGGCTATAAAAAGGGTGAAATCTAATTAAAAATACACTGGGCTGATGTGCAGTCGTGTTTTGTGCGTGCGAGATAATACAGTTATTGTCTGTAGTGTTTTGTGTGTTTAGAGCTGTCAGTGAATTTGACTTTAGGTTTGATATAAAAGAAACCAGCAACAAAAGGGGACCAGTGGGAAGGTCATGCGGTGAGTGAGATTAATGTTTTTGACTTCAAACTTTCGCCTTGTATTGAATTTTGTTTTCTTAATTTGGGGGGATTCCCCGGCATCTGATTTTTACATGCCGACGTTTCGCAACAATCTGTCCATCTGGTTCTCACTCCGACAAAACACCATTTCTCCCTTACATACGTCCTACTTGCCTCCACGTGGTGTCTTTGCCCTCCACAGCCTGTTTCTCTGCTTCCCGTCAATCCTCCTTCCGATTAAAAGTGCACCCATGTAAAGGCACTGAGGCTCTTCACAGGCCGTACGGACCATAGAGGGAATATATGTATAGCTCTACTCTTTCTTGACCACAGCACTAGAAGGGGGTGAGGGGTCAGCGTCACTCCCCGGCCGCTCTTTACTCCCGGGAAAGATCCGATACCCATTGTACAGTAGACTGGGTGGGCCTCAGGGCCTGTATGTAGGGGTGCGGAAAATCACGCCTCCACCGGGATTCGATCCCCGGAGAGTCCAGCCCGTAGCCAGTCGCCATACCGACTGAGTAACCCGGCCCACTCCTACCGGTTGGCTCAGGCAATTTTCGAGCCGACCTTCACCTTATGAATACTCCAACAATCTCGTCCCGGTTATTCTTCTTGTTCACACCACCTATGAAGATGGAACAGTGTGTTCCGAAAGTCGACATGTGTAATTCAGACTCATGGAAATTACTCAAAAGAAAGAATACAACATGACTCATGTTTTAACAAGATCAATATACTCCCAACAACAACAACAACAACAACCCCCCCCCCCACCCGCGGACTTCTTACGGAGTGTTATGGAAGTGTGCAGGTCAACAGAATTCTCGTAAGGGACATTATGTTTGTCTGTGAGGGTCTCACAGCGACTAAGACAGAACGAGGGTGATTTCAGGCGGTTGTTGGATGGCAAAATGCCAATGTCAAGAACAAGTAAGGAAAGAGTTGACGGTCACTGTGATGTTGTGTAAAGCGGGTTTAAAAAAATTAATGCCAGGAAAGAAGTAAGACAAATATTGGCATGCGCTTCGCTAAGTCATCAATATACAGCGTGTTTCAAAAGTCGCTTCACCAAAAAAATAAACACGTCTAAAGAAATTTAATTGCAGTTCCCGGTGACCGCGCGGTCTAAGGCCGCTCGCTTCCTGGGATTGTGGGTTCGAATCCCACCGGAGGCATGGATGTTTGTTGTGAGTGCTGTGTGTTGTCAGGTAGAGGTCTCTGCGACGAGCTGATCGCTCTTTCACAGGAGTCCTACTGATTATGATGGGTCGTTGTGTTTGATCTAGAAACTTTTTGAAAGAGGAGACCCTGGCCCACTTGGGGCTCTTGCGCCCCCCCCCCCCCACAAAAGACTCTATTTAAGACTACTGTATTACAGTAGTTTTCAAGTTGTCTGTAATTTTGTAAGATACACCGTTGACAGTTTTCAGCTATATAATTAACAGTAAGGTAAAGGTAAAGGTGCCCCCTTGTACAGAAACTGACGCTCTGTACAGACCGTACGGCCCGTAGGAGGAGTAGAGGTATAGCTCTACTCTTTCTTGACCACGGCACTAGAAGGGGGTGAGGGGCAGCGTCACGCCTCGGCCGCTCTTTACTCCCGGGAAAGACCCGGTACCCATTGTACAGGGGGCTGGATGGGCCCATGGGCTGGTCTGGACAGGTGCGGAAAATCTCGCATCCACCGGGATTCGATCCCCAGACCGTTCAGCCCGTCGCCAGTCGCTATACCGACTGAGCTACCGGCACCACACATAATTAACAGTGGCGGTGCATAAATATTGGCCCTTATTCAACTTCTCATATTCTGTTTTAGTGACAGTTCTTGGGTTCCCTGAAAAAAAAAGGGAATATTCTGTGTTCTTCGGCACACCGATGTCACGTGGCTTGAGGTCACATGACCGCTTTGCTGTTTTGTTAGTTCACGATTCACTGTTGCAGAACACTACCGCGTATCCCTAACAATGTAATGTATGTCCAGAATGATGACGTGCACAAATAAACAGAAAAGAAGCAGACAGGAATACGTTTGAAAAGATTTGAATATTTGAATCAATTTAAATTCGAAGTAAAACTGCTAATACAGCGGCGTTACAACTTCCTTTTCGGTAAAGGGATTTCTCGAATCTTGTATCGAATTTTGTATCGGAGTTTCGTATTGTTTCGTCACAGCTACGTTACGGAACGCCGAATTCAAGGGATGAAGTTTATTCAAATGTGACTAAGTGCTACTGAATTCAACGGAACGAATGTGTCTGTCAAAAATTGGACATACGTTTCAGATTTCATTTTAGATAAATAAATGGGAAAGTTTTTCGTGCATTATTGTCGAAATCAGGCACTGTGCTGCCGCCACACAAAATCCTAGAAGAATGGAATTTCTCGCTGTCATCACAGTTTTGAGACCAGAGCAAACTTTAAATTGGAATCTATTAATAATGACTCCCTAAAGAAATGTCCTGATTGCCCCTTCCTTTGAATATCAACTAAATTTATTGCCCAAGTTAATGACATCATCATCGTCGTCGAAGTTCTTTCCAAGAACCCAAATTCCAAGCATGACCCATTACGTATTTTGCGACCCAACATAAAATTCCTTAATTCATTGTGGCTCGAACACACAAAGTGTTCTGACGTGCCTCGTGCAATCAAATGTCGTAAATTTTCTAAAAAAGCTCATCAAAGGCACTGCAGACTATTTTGTTCTACAGTTTGTGTTTATGCAACACACTTTGGTTGATGGATGTTATTGTAAATGGCCAATACATAAATGTTTATCACGCCAATATATATATATATATATATATATATGGCTCATTTGCTACAAAAATATCACAATTCAATATTTGGCATTTTGAGTTATTGGTATATAAAGAAACGTTCGCAGATGCACTTTTAACAGGTATAGTGTCATAACGCAGTTTGCAAAACTCGCCGCTGGAGAGCAGTTGTGTCGTCTTTGCACCGGAGGCTGTAGTTACAGTATTGTGTACTCCTGATGATGGGTGTGGTTGACACCCGAAATATGTAGAGTGAACTTGTAGAATAATAAATAGACTACTTTGTGCAGCTACCTCCCTCTAACATGGCCAAGCTTGGCCAGGTTGAAGGGAGGTAGCTGCACAAAAATATGACCAGTACCGGAGGATGTAGTTACAGTTTTGTGTACTCCTGATGATGGATGTGGTTGACACCCGAAACATGTAGAGTGAACTTGCAGAATAATAAACAGACTGCTTTGTGTTGCATCTCGTAGGACAATTATTAATATAGACATCTCTCTGTATTCTTCTTAGAATGAGAAATGTTTCAGAAAAAAGTTACGATGAAAATTAAAAACAAGCATTTTATACTCAATAATTCTTTCCCTAAAATCGTGCTGTTTATGAAATAACGTGTTAAAACATAGTTTGAGCCAGACAGCCCACAGATTGCAATACGGCGCAGAAAAGATGCGATTTGCCTGCCGGATAACAAAGGCGAGAATAGAGACAAACATTCATAACATTTAATGCTCATTGATTCATAAGTAATTTATTCCATCTGTTCTTATAAAAAGTTTTACAGCAACACTTACAACAACTAAGAAATCTCGCAACTCTTTATCTGTCATTACGATCCGTTTAACCAAACCCTACGTTTAAAGAAAGCTATGAGGAAATAACCATTGTTTGATCAAAGTTTTATTTATTCACCAACTGATGCACTAGTGAGTCTTCTTAAAAACAATATTAAAATTACATTAAAATTTACATTAAAGCAGCTCAGACATATTTCGGTGTTACAGTTACACCATCATCACAGAAACATGTCGGAGTTGTTTTAATGTAAATTTTGATATTTATTTTAAGACAACTCACTAGTGCATCAGTTATTGGAGAAATAAAACATTCATAATATCAAAATGCACGGTACGAATGTGAAAACTATTGTTTATTTTCCATGCATTATTTGTGAAATAACGAAACATTTTCCATGCAGGAAACATAGAAAAATTAGGACAGACGAAATAAGTGGGCTCATCATTATTAGAGGATCTAAGCTCACCCGATTTTTACCTTACGCATAAATTTCTTCCTTCTTTCGTATTCCAAATGTCGTTGAATATTTCTCTAGGAACCTCAGTGTGATATAGTTCATGTACATAAAGGAAGTATGGCCTTCCCTGCTCCGATTTGCATGAGAATCACAAATGTTCTGCGGAATTACATTCATAGCTCACCCAGACAGGAAATTAAATGTGAAACCCCGGAAAGAAATACGTTTACGCCCTAAAGCAAAGCACAACTTCCAGTGCTCAATTTTTCACAAAACGCATGATCATTCGATATATTCCTGTGGATATTCTGGGTGCTCATGCTTTTAATTCAAAACTGAAACACGTATAATACAATAAAATTATCGCAATTTCTTGTGTGATCCATAAAAATAATAAACAAAATTTATGTGCCTAATCTACAACTTTTGAATGATAAACAAGACGTTACAAAATGTAAGTACTGAACTTAACATTTTAAAGCCTACTGATTACGTGATGCACCACCAGTTTAATATTCAACAACTGTACGATCTGCCCACACTGTATTTATGTGTTTTGTGTTTATCTGAGAACAAACAGCGACTTGTGCCACTTACAGCATAAACTGATTGGTTTTTATAACCGAGATGAAAAGTGTTTACAGCGCGGTACGG
>Ga0123352_10019617_pt1 | contig 10780 bp, 5 predicted proteins | sample TergutLab28metaG_FD_89700 | JGI IMG/M metagenome (GOLD analysis project Ga0123352, IMG submission 89700) | Labiotermes labralis P1 segment gut microbial communities from Petit-Saut dam, French Guiana - Lab288 P1 | ecosystem: Host-associated > Arthropoda: Insects > Digestive system > Gut ... | reverse complement strand
CGAGTGTTTTTGTAGTTCAATTTAATGGCTTTATGTCACTCACAAGTTAGTTTGATGTTAAGTACAGATATTGACATTACAGAAACCACATATTCCTGCCAGTTTTAATATGTATTTGGTAATCAATGAGTGTGTAACAGCTGTCAAAGTTTCAAACTTCTCTGGCCATTATCTCCGTAACTGTTCAACTTTGGACATTTGTGTTTTGGGTTATATCAGTATACTTTAACATAAGGAACACCCTCCCGAAGTCTGGCACATTCCTCCTGGGACACCCTGTATAGGAGCACATGTGAATGGAAACGTAAGAGTATACTTTATACAGGCAGTGAAATTAACCAAAAAAACTCACAATATATACAAACTTCTCTAGCTGCTGTTAACCAGAATTTAGACATGACTTACTGCAAGATACAAACTAAGATATCCACAACTCACCACTGAAGGCCAGCATGTAGTTCCAGTAGAATGATGTCTTGTGGAACTGGTCAATTTGCACCAAGTACTGACCATCGATATCCTTGCGTAAAGTACGTTTACCACCGGACTTGTCTGCGATCAATGATTCCAACATGGTCCTCACCATGTACAGCTGCGTGGATGATGGTCCTACACAAGGAACACCCCGTACATCAGCACATAACAAAATGAATCTGTCAATAAGTTCTGCCATGTCATAAATCAAAACAAGACCAGGCAGTTTACTTATGATGTAACATTGAGGTGAGTTCGTGCAACCAACAGTTGCGTACTGGGGGGATTTGGGGTGCTAACCCCTCCCCGAAATTCAGAGGGTCCTCCAAAATTGTGCCAAACTCAACCCGATTTTGAAAACTGTTAAAAATCGCTGAATTTAAGACGCCAACACCCCAAGATGTTCGGAAAGAAGGCAGTAAAATTTTGAAACTACCGCCGGTTCGCAATTCTTTTACATTAGCAATGACAAAAAAAATTGGTTGTCAACACAGTCTTAGAGTACCAAAAATTAAGAAAATTTTACTATATGAAATGAAATTTTTTGTACCAAATTATAGCTGCCTCTAGAACCCCTGACTAGGGGCCTATGGCCCCCAGATCCTCGTTCTCTCTGTCCTCTGTCTTCAACTGAATTTGCTGTACCCCCCCCCCCCAACACAATTCCTGGGTACACCACTGGCAACCACTGTTGCTGCGGAAAAGCAGTATTACAAATTTTGTGTGTGTGTGTCTGTAGCCTTAGGTATTCAGTGTACAATGTGCATCGAGTGTTACATTGTTATCTTTGGCCTGTTCTAAAATATTTTTCGACATCATCTCTTAACAGCACGATTTTCAAAAAGAATTTATCGAACACAAAATATGCGTTTTGATTTTCCCTATAACTTTCGTCTGAAACATTTCTCATCCTAAGAAGAAGTGAGCGAGATATGATCAAAAATGTACCAGGGTGCTGATAAGTCCTTAGCCCGACCAGGAAGGAAACAAGCTCGGAAGCACGTCAGGGACGCACGCGATTTCAACATTGGGATGTAAGCTGTCATAAGTTTTTTTTTCCCTACAAGGCAAGGCACCAAAGGAAATTCACGCCATTCTGAGAGAGATATTAGCTGGTTTCCTTCCTGGTAGGGCTAAGGACTTATCAGCACCCCTGTATATTGGATTCATGTAAAGTACCCCTTATTCTTGTCAGATATTAGTGGAACTTGAATCTTCTCGACCGATTTGTTCGACGCGGAAGGAAAGAGAGACATGATGAAGCTAACAGAGACACAGGACCATATTATAAATGCGACGTGTCCAAGAAAGGTGTGAAACAAATTCAAAATTCATTCAAGAAAGTTACTTTATTTCAAAAAAAGGAAGCAACCCAACTCTTCAATAACATAAAATTTCCACGCTCTTTACACGTGCTGTTATCAATGGTTTACAAATTAATCATTCGTGTGTATCACTGTGTGGAATACCCATGGTAACATTTTTATTTTCGTTGTTACTCTGTGCATGTTGTTGAGTTACTCAATTATTATGCCAACTACTGCACATATATAAAACTTACACATTAAAACATTAAAAACGCTCTGACATGATTCGGTCCTTGGACCATCATCAGGGAGCCATATCGTCCTTGCTAAAGTTACACTATAAAAAGTCATATTAATTTCACTGTAGCAGTTGGGTATTGTGGCAGCATGACGTGTTCTGTAATGTTATGTTGCGAAGAGTGCCCTGCTACGGATGTGCATTCTGTGCTTCGTTGCATGATACAGCGAAATAAATGTGACTTTTTATAGTGTAACTTTAGCAAGGATGATATGGCTCTCTGATGATGGTCCTAGGACCGAAACATGTCGGAGTGTTTTAATGTGTAAATTTTATAAATTTTATATATGTGCAATAGTTGGTATAATAATTGAGTAACCCATGGTAACAGTTCAACAGAAGGGTGCATTCCGATTGTGGTTTGCTGAGTTGAAATCCATGACATGTATCCAATATAAATTTTAGTTGTTGTATGGAGCCTGAAATCCAACCTATAACTTCATTGTGAAGTGGGATGGACATGGAAGTGTTCTGCATGTCAATTCCCTAGGGCATTCAAGAACACTCAGGGGAGGTCAAGCAGCACATTAGACACACGTTCATGAGTAGCCTACAGAAGACCACTTGCATAGCAAGCACGCCAGCAAGCAGGTATATGAACAACGGACTACACTTAAAATATTAGGCATGGATGATTTTTACGTTCGTACCGTGCATCTTGATATTATCAAAGTTTTTTTATTCACCAACTAATGCTTTAAACTTTAAGTTTACATTAACCTTTAGACGCCTAATGTCAACCATAGTTGACGTACCGCACCGCTAACCTCCAAAGTTGCATTTTATATATTTATTCAACAAATATTGGTACCGAATATTTTAAACATGATGTATACTCTCCGTTTTTTTCTCTTCAAAATGCGGTTTGTTTCATAATTCTAACGTATTTGGTTCCTGTATTTTTCACATCTTATATACAGGGTATGCTAAAATTAAAAAAATTATTCCGGCGCCAAAAGTTTAAAACAGCTCCGACATGTTTCAGCGCAGTCACGCCATCATCAGGGAGTGCATTTATTTGTGCTTGCTAAAGTTACACTTCGTTAAAATATTCAATTATGGCTCATCGGTGTGTGATTAAATCGGTGGTGGTGTGGCTGCATATATTGGAAGTGTCCTTGTTGGTGTTTGTATGTCACACTGTTCGGGAGTAGACTGATTGATTTAATCACACAACAATACACCATTATTAACGATTTGAACAAAGTGTAACTTTAGCAAGCATGAATAATGCGCTCCCTGATGACTGTGGGACTGCACCAAAACATGTCAGAGCTATTTTAATGTAAATTTTAATATTGTTTTTAAGACAACTACCTGTGCATTGTAAATTTTTATATTTTTTACTAGTACCAACAAATGCACATTTAATATTATATCAGTATATATCACAATGTGGGCCGGGTAGCTCAGCTGGTATAGCGACTGACTATGGGCTGGACGATCTGGGATCAAATCCCGGTGGGGACGGGATTTTCCACCTGTCCAGACTGGGCCTGGGGCCCACCCAGCCTCCTGTAAAATGGGTACCGGGTCTTTCCCGGGGATAAAGTGCAGCTGGGGCATGCTGCTGACCACTCACCCCCTCCTAGTGGACATGGAAGAGTAGAGCTGTCTCTACTCACCCTCTGGGCCACGCCGGGCCTGTAACGGGATCACTTTTATACATCACAACAGTCTGTTTGTGTAATCTACACTGCTACATGTTACAACATTTTCGTGTAATCATCATCAGGGAGTTTACAATCAATTGTGAATATATATTTTTATGTTATAATTGTGCTGTTATTGTTTATAATAAAAAATAATAAAAGATCCATGGTACATGTATTAAAATAAATTCAGTTGTGTCAGTTCATCATCCAGCTGGCAGAATGTGACGGAAGACCAAAATTCCCCAGACAAACGCTGCACAACGGTGGCAACAATAAGAGTTTCCTAACATCGGCATCCTTTAATAATCATGTGCTTTGTCCAAATTTCTTCAACAAGAGACAAAAATGGACTGACACTTCAACCAGTCACTAAGCATGATCGGTGTATATCAAAACTGAATGCGTTCTAATGCGTAATAATGGAGTGCATTACTGAACCTTTCTCACTCTGGAACCTAGCATGACAAGCCATTCATAACTGGATATATCAGCATATGGCAACACTTCAGTTACAATGTCTATTAGTATTGGATGCAGAAATCCCAATAATGGGATGGGATTATGTGATGCCCTGGCATGGCTTCCACGGTTACCACCATGCTTTACCCTGTGTGGGTATATAAAGAAGGCTGTCTATCTAATATGAGACAATTCCAGACTTTTACACACTTTAACACCACATCACAGAGGTGACAGCAACACAAAAAGACACTACATAGGCTGCCTGGAAAGTATCCGCCCATTTTGAATATCTCGAGAACCGGTCATGTGGCCTTGATGTAACTTGGTAGCCAGTCGAGACCTTACTGAGCATCTGTGAATAGTCATTCTCCTGTGGGGCTAGTCAGTTGGCAGTGAGACGCCACTGACTGAGTTTGTGTACTGTGTGACCGTCGCATTCACAGTGACCGATCGGGCAGATCAGACAATGCGCCTGCCCATTCTACAGCTCTTGTGCAGGCTTTTTTTTTGGCAAAACATCACATCATCCAGGTCTGTCCGCCCCCCTACAGTCCAGATTTGGCTCCCTGCGACCTCTGGCTTTTCCCAAAGCTAAAATCGCCGTTGAAAGGGAGGAGATTTAATAATGCGACAGTCACACAGTACACAAACTCAGTCAACGACGTCTCACTGCCGACTGACTAGCCCCCAAAGGAGAGTGACTGTTCATGGAGACACAGTAAGGTCTCCTCTGCGTGGCTGCCAATTTACATTACGACCATGCGACCGGTTCTTGAGATATTCAAAATGGACAGATACTTTCCGGACAGTCCTCGTATACTTCAGAACGAGTGACAGGAAATTAATGCCACAATGGCTATCAAGGTATGAATGGTGTCCACACTGAAATGCTGCAGATGGCACCAACACAAGTAAAGAACATGCACACTCACACTACTGAAGAGTCAGATTGCTTCCTCTCGTAATAAATATTTTTCTATATAAAAACTTTTATTTCACACCTCAGTGACGTACATTCCTGGAAAATAGTATGTCCGACAAACTTACAAATCTAGAGAAAATAATGTCCAGAAAAGCTGGAAAATAATTTTCTTGTAGAGCTTGATATTAAAAACTGTTAAATAATAACAACACGCAGGAAGCACAGAAGAAATTAACCTAAAAGTGAGAAGTACTACTAGCAGTTACTGGAGGGGATGGAACCATTGGAAAAATAGAAGAAGGTTAGAGAAAGTTGCTTCTGGCCATTTCAGGGTTGCTTGACAAATCCCGTGTCAATGAGAATATAATATAAGCATGTTTAGTCAGTGCATAACTAAGCATTAGCTGTAACAGATAATACAGATTATCTATAACAAAAAAACTGTGTGTGTTATACATACACCTCAAAACAGATTATCTACTTACTTAGTTACTCCACGGAGCGGAGTCTTTCTTGAGAAGCGAACTGGTTTTCAGCTAGTCAAGAAATTCCCCGCATTTTATGGAACCCGAAAGTTCATCACCGCTTGCCACCTTTCCCTATCCTGAGCCAGTTTGATCCAGTCAAAACCCCCACATCCTACTTCCTGAAGATCCATCTTAATATTATCCTCCCATCTATGCCTGAGTATCCCAAGTGGTCTCTTTCCCTTAGGTTTCCCCATCAAAACCCTCTACACACCTCTCCTCTCCCCATACATCCCGCCCATCTCATTCTTCTAGATTTTATCACCCGAACAATATTGGGTGAGGAGTACAGATCATGAAGCTCCTCATTATGCAGCTTCCTTCTCTCCCCTGTTACCTCGTGCCTCCTAGGCCCAAACATTCTCCTCAGAACTCTGTTCTGACAATACAGATACAGAAGTCAAAACAGCAGAGAAAATTCTCATCTGTCTTTATTGTATTACTAAAAAATAAGTAGTAACAATTCGCAGACCAGTTGTATAGTAGAGGTCAGTTGAAATGTGATGGGACACATGTAGAAACCAGATTTCGTCTTTCGGCGAAACGGATGAGTCCATTTACATCAGCGGGGGCGTCAGTTCAGTCGACTACTGGCAGTCGAGGTGCGCGTGTCTGCGGTAGTAATGCTGGATACACCACGTTCTGAGGTAGTGTGAAGAGTACTGGCTACCCACTGCATTCGACAGTCCATTTAAATCTGCCGGTGGGCGTCAGTTCAGTCGACTACTGGCAACCGAGGTGTGCGCATCAGCGGTAGTAATGCTGGATACACCACGTTCTGAGATAGTGTGAAGAGTACTGGCTACCCACTGCATTCGCCAGTCCATTTAAATCTGCCGGTGGGCATCAGTTCAGTCGACTACTGACAGCTGAGGTGCGCGTGTCTGCGGTAGTAATGCATGATACACCGTGTTCCGAGGTAGTGTGAAGGGTCCTGGCTACCCGCTCCATTCGCCAGTTTCCTCTTTACTTCCCCTCCTGCGCGTCACCGTGTGCCATCACATTTCAGCTGGAGTCTAACAACTGTTACTATAAATACAAATATAATTATTACAGAAGGTACAGGGTGTGGGAAAAGTAATTACCAACGTTTCTGCGCGGTACTTTAATGCCAAAACCATTGTCAGGGTCTTTTTTCCCCTTTAATGCTGGGTCTGCTTGTGGCTCGACACCTCGCTGCCAGTCCGCGCACGTTTCACGTACAGACACTATGATACTGTAACAGCAGACAATTCTCTCAGTTAGCTTGTTCCAGCTCCTAACCTAGGTTACAAGGTCAGTCTTATGCAAATTATAGTCTAAGAACTGGTTTCTCCATTACATTCATACATATCACTCATTTGCGACAACAGTGTCACAACTCAAAATTTGTGATTTTTCAGGAGAAGCTTTCAAAGGTTTTGAAGCACTATAATTTTCTATGAGTGCAACGACGACACAACTGCTCTCCAGCGGCGAGTTTAGCGAACTGCGTTATGTCACTATGACTGTTAAAAGTGCATCTGCGAATATTTCTTTCTATACCAACAACTTGAAAATGCCAAATTTTGAGTCGTGACTCTCTTGTCGCAAATAAGCGATATCATAGTCTCTTGGCTGGTCTAAGGCATTAAAATTTATTATTATTATTATTATTACTTCCATTATAACCAACGAATGCAAAATAATGGTTTTTTTGTAGCGCAATAGCCCCCCCCCCCGTGGGCCACAGCCTTCTCATTCACGAGGTTTCTAGATCACACACAATGACGCACCACAGTCGGTAGGACCCCTCTGGACGAGTGATCAGCTTGTCGCAGAGACCTCTGCCTGACAACACACAACACTCACAACAGACAAACATCCATGCCCCTGGTGCAATTTGAACCCACAATCTCAGCAGGCGAGTGGCCGTAGGCCTATGCCTTAGATCACGCAGCCAATGGGACTGGTAAAAAGGTAAATCAGTCCCATTACAGGCCTGGACAGGCCCAGAGGGTTCCAGAAAGTTAAGGTTCCCAGATTTCGTGACAACGGCAGAGATGGTGGTAGATTGTCAGCCTTATGCACTGGACGCCTTTAACCCCAGGAAATACTCCTGGTACTCATTTAGAGGCCAAGTCAACCCCAGGACCAAAGTGCGATCAGAAGGATTTCATGCCAATGAAAAATCCATTGACACCAGCTGGAATCGAACCAGTGACCTTATGATTTGTAGCACAGCACCTTAACCACTGTGCTACCGTGGTACTGGGACCAGTAGAATTATATTATAAGAGTATATATCATGACAGTCTCTCTGCGTAATCTACACTGCTACACGTTTCGATTTCCTGTCCCCATCAGACAGTTTACAGCCAATGCCTTGCTAAGTTACACACGTTCTGGAAATTGCAGCTGTTGGTAATACAGTTTATACAATTGAGATGTTTCACATTAAGCTTACATAAGTTCTTAGACTGTACCTGTTAAAAAGTTTATAAAATTTTTAAGATGTTAAAATATTGTCATTTTAAAAATAAAACAGAATAAATTCTTCCCCTTTCACAATATCTTGCAATCAGTATGTGTGTGTGGCTGCATATACAGGGTGAGTCTCTTGCTAGATGCCCCAAACTATTGTCTTTGTACACAGTCGAACAGTGTGGGTTTCTCACTCATAAATACTGGCAAACAGGTTTATTTAACCTTTTGGCGCCGGAATTATTTTTTTAAATTTTAGCACACCCTGTATATAAAATGTGAATATATATCGAATTATGAAATAAACTGCATTTTGAAGAGAAAAAACAGAGAGTATATACCATGTTTAAAATATTCAGTACCTATATTTGTTGAATAAATATATAAAATGCAACTTTAGAGGTTAGCAATGTGGTACGACCACTATAGTTGACATTAGGCATTCAAAAGGTTAAAGCATGTCAGACAACATTTCGAATGGAATTTGTTGAAAGACGTGCACCATCGAAGTGTTGCATCCAGAAATTGGTTAACAAGTTAGTGACAAGGGGAAGCCGATCTAACACCTGCCGACTTCTTTCTTTGGGGCCTGTTGAAGGGCAAAGTGTACAAAAATACACCCCACACAATTGAACAACTCAAAGTCGCTATACGCCAAGAGATTCAAGCCGTCGACGTTGACACGTTGGGAAAAGTATTCCAGAATTTGGAGAAATGCATTCCAGTGTGCTTATGAGCAGGTCCTGTTTTGCATCGTTCCCAGTATGTGTAAATAAATTTTCAAGTCATCATCTCAATAACATAATTTGTTATAGACAATAGTTTGGGGCCTCTAGCGAGAGACTATCCCTGTACAAGCTGTAATAAATATGGACGTTATTATATGGATGTATAAATATTTTAACGTGGAATTGCTGAATATATTTATTTATTTATTTATTTAATGATGGACTTTTACAAGAGTAACATCAACAAATAGGGTAGTACTGACTGAAAATATCAGAGCAGTGAGTGGTGGGTAATGAACTAATAACAAGTTCCTGGGGGGGGGATTTGGCATAAAAAGGGACTGCAGGACAGTTATGTATGGTGAAGTGAAAAGGTTTGACAAGATGCTGACATGGTATATTTCACAGCACCAACACGCAATTTGAAGAAGTTACACTAAAAAAAAAAGCAGATAATTCCAGTTAGATGCTACACGTGATATTGTTCGGGTGATAAAATCGAGAAGAATGAGATGGGCAGGGCATGTAGTGTGTATGGGGGAGGGGAGAGGAGAGGTGTATACAGGGTTTTGGTGGGGAAACCTGAAGGAAAGAGACCACTTGGGAGACCCAGGCATAGATGGGAGAATAATATTAAGATGGATCTTCAGGATAGGGACAGGTGGCATGCACTTGTGAATGCGGTAATGAACTTTCAGGTTCCATAAAATGCAGGGACTATCTTGACTGGCTGAGAACCGGTTAGTTTCTCAAGAAGGACTGTGCTGTATGGAGTGAGTGAGTAAGTAAGTAAGTAAGGACGTAAGTAAGTTAGTAAGTAACTAAGTAAGTAAGCAAGCAAGTAGATAAGGGGGTAGTTAATAAGTACGCAAGCAAGTAGGTAAGTAAGTAACTATGTAAGTAAGCAAGCAAGTAAATAAGTAGGTAAGTAAGTATGTAAGTTAGTAAGTAACTCAGTAACTAAGTAAGCAGATAAGTAAGCAAGTAAGTAAGTAAGTAATTAAGTAAGTTAGTAAGTAAGCAAGCAAGTAGGTAAGTAAGTAACTATGTAAGTAAGCAAGCGAGTAAATAAGAAGGTAAGTAAGTAAGTAAGTTAGTAAGTAAGCAAGCAAGTAGGTAAGTAAGTAACTATGTAAGTAAGCAAGAAAGTAAATAGTAGGTAAGTTAGTAAGTAAGTAATTAACTGAATAAGTAAGCAAGCAAGCAAGTAAGTAAGCAAGCAAGTAGGTAAGTAAGTAAATAAGTAATTAAGTATGTGAGATGCTGCACATGACATACCAACCTTCTAATGAGATCCTTTTTGTTTTTTATGGCTTTGCGCAGCGGTTCACGTAGCAACAACTGTATGAAGTCCTGCAGTTCGGCGTAGATGTTGCGCCGGATAGCATCAGCAAACACAGTTTCCATCCGTGCCATCAGAACCTGTAAGCCTTTGATCATGGCTATTACTTCAATCAAGGCAAACTTTTCTTCATCTGTGTAATTGTACCTTGTAGCCTGTAACAAAGAAAGGAAATGTTCCATCTTTATGGAAGCCATCCCTTTGTGTGTATTACCAAATACACCACACATACTCAGTCTAACACAAGACGGGTTTATTTTAATTCAACCTGTTACTGTTACATGTGTGCTACATGTTGCAGCCTGTGTGTAGGCCATCCTCAGGCACGTCAATACAAAAATCTTACCAAAGAAGAAATAACTGGAATCTAAGGAGCCAATTGTTTACAGTCTATACTTCTTACTATGTTAGAACACAAAGTATTCATTCATTCCATTGGCATGTGCAGAGTGCGACGATTCCTTGCGGTTCTCAGGAGCTTCTTCTATTCCTCTCTGTTATGTACTTTTTCCTGCCACCCTTTTCCACCAACTATTCTTCCATCCTCCCTCAATTCATCTTGCCATCTATTTCTTGGTCTACCTCTCAGCCTCATTGTTTTCAAATTCATACATACTTTTTTT
>Ga0123352_10019616_pt1 | contig 10780 bp, 5 predicted proteins | sample TergutLab28metaG_FD_89700 | JGI IMG/M metagenome (GOLD analysis project Ga0123352, IMG submission 89700) | Labiotermes labralis P1 segment gut microbial communities from Petit-Saut dam, French Guiana - Lab288 P1 | ecosystem: Host-associated > Arthropoda: Insects > Digestive system > Gut ... | reverse complement strand
GAACATCAGCGCACTAAAAAGGAAGTAATTTTATGCTTTAGTGGTTTCATGCTTAAACACAGCCTGCAAATAAAAATAACTCTGTAGTTATAACTTTTCTAAAAGCTTTAGCAAATAAGTAACCCACATGTAAACACTGTGGGATCCCAAAGTGGACAAAACATCTGGTAACTAAATTATAGGGGCCCGAAGATGACTAACATCTAGTCGAAACATGTAGCCTTACTCTAGAATAAATAGCTTGTGCTGACGTACCTTTGTGTAATACTTATTGAATTTCAATATGCTGTATGTGGCGCCCCTTTATTTCTTTTTTACTGTAATAAAATAAGTATGAAGCAAGAGGCGTTAAATACGTGAAATATATATACTTTCGCCTCTATTATTCGCCATACAAAGCTGCATCCTAACCTCAAATTTTGGCCCAATATAAAGCAGAAATTAGTAAATAATATGAAACTATGTTTTATTTTTGTTGTAATTATCCTACATGCAGACCAAAACGTCTTTGCGCTATATTACATTACATCATCTATGTCTTCTCCAGTTCTGTCGTATTTTTTATAATCACTCTCGTAATTGGAACGACTGTCGGAAAAAATGTATGCGCAATGAAATTTGTTCTTATCTTTCCCACAAATTTTCATTGGATATTTTCTCATTCCCAGAAGAAATCAACGAGATACTATTATAAACTCACAAGGCCTTCATGAAGATTGTGTAGTAATTTTTTCCGATTTTAACTAAATTTTACTTTTATTGACAGAGTTTAATAAAAGTTCTCAATATACAATTTCACGTAGATCTGACCAGTGGAAACCGAGTTGTTCTTTGTGGACTGAAGGACGGACGGACACAAAGGATGAAGCTAATTACTACGAGTATGATGATGTCTTGTTCATCTTAAGCATGTCGTTGTAAATGTAAACCGAAATAAACAGTGCATAATAAAATGTGAATTGCGTACAATTCACTTGATACTTTTCAAATTTTAATAAGTCTAATTAAGCAGAGTAATATTTGTAACCAAAACAGTATATTCACAGACAGTTCCGAAAGTTATTTCTTACAGTAAACGAGAACGGCCTGTCAGTTTTCCTTTGTGCATTAAGTCAGGTAACTTGCGGTTCGCATAAGCTATTGACTTATATTACGTTCGTAAAGCGCTTTTTAACGAAAATAGCGCCATACAGTTTGTCCCAAAAGTAATTACACCCTGCCCAGTACACATATTAAATATACGATACCATTCAACTTTAACGATATTAGGTAGGATAACAATAAATATGTAGTTGTAGAAATATCCAATACTCTAAATGTTTACCTAAGATTTTCAAGCCACTCTCAATTCCGTTTCACTTACATAATTAATCTCGCACTATACATCCAACTACAATAATGCTACAGCTCGCAGTGCCTTCCAAAATCTCACCGTCACTGGACAGACAATTTAAGAACACATTTCATAATGATACACTTATGTTAATTATTACAGATGTATTTAGCAACAGAAAGAATTATTTTCTTGTTTCCCGCTCGATTTGTCTACATTAACAAGATAAGTAATTATGCTTGCAGGAGAGTGCTTATAAAAAATTTAATAGTTCACAGCCTGTCAAGAAGTCCTTGCATTTCTAAGGGAGCCTTAGGTACCCTAAATAGTTGGAAGAGACAGTACGTACTTAATGAACAGACTCTGAAATACATCGTCTACATTAAACAACCGTACGTACCTTTTCTGCTTTCATAAATTTTGAAATTCAAGCTCCATGAAAATTTTAATAAAGTCCTACACAAAGACAAGGAGGCGAAAGCAGCTCATTTCTTCGTGCTGAATATCTGTAAAAATCTTTTTAATAATAGCTCCTTTCGCCTACGGTTTAATTAACCAAATTCCATTAGGTGAAAAGTAACAATTATGAAAATTCATATTACGTAATCGAATCCTGTATATATGAATCGGTATATCGACTGGCTACTGCATGATCGATAGCGCAACTGAGGCACCACTCCCAGCAGAAGCAGGGGATTATTCTCGTCTCCGCTCTGAGATGAACTCAGCCTCCCATTCACTGGATAGTGGGAACTCATCGCCCCGGCATAAAAGGACTGGGCGTGAAGCTGACTACAGTCTCAAATTCAATTATTAAAATGCATGGAGATATAATTAAACTCTCTAGTTGTCTCTTTGGTATGGTGCTGAATAAAACAAGAAGAAAATTTTTTAGGTTTTGAACATTATGTAATTTTATCCAATCATTGATATAATTTGCCCTAGTTTAAAGAAACATGACTAAGTCAAGAGACAGGTCACATTTAAGCTCTTTCTTAATATCACGTGTTCAAATATTTCTCCACCATACTCATCCTTAAGTACGTACATAGAATACTTTACCACAAGCATAATAACGGCCGAAGTGTCTGTTTTCTAAGAGATAACATGGACCTTTTTTATATGAAAGTTCCTTCTGAATAGCATATTCAGAAAACATACTTTTTGAAAAATAATAACCCTACTTTGAAATGTGAGGAACGACAAAAGCCCTACCCGCATCATTTTTGATACACAGTGTTAACTACGAATAAAGTGAACTGCTCATGGTTTATTCCGTGCCAGCTGCTTGTTCTGAAGTATGGAATCTGTTTCTCGTGTTGTTATCCCAAGCTCTATGGGCTGTATCGCGCATCTACAAGCCGATTCATGATCCGCTCATTCTCCTCAACTCTCCCACGTAACAACTTTCAAATACAACTTTGCTTAGAATAGTAAAAAATTCCTTTAATTTTAAATATTGAGTATATGTAATAGCTGATTCAAGGCATTTTGATGTCGTATCTTTTCGCACAGGATTCTGAACACTAAACTTGTAACTACGCTGCGTTGGTTTGGGCCACTTAGAAAGTGTATATGATAAATTTATAACATCTAATTAGACGAAGAGGTTACATTAAGTATAGTCAAGGTAAAGGAGAAGTTCGTGAGACTAATTAAGTACAACTTAAGGAAGGCATATGGGAAGTGCAGGTGCAGATCCATGTATGAACCTCGGCACTAGATGCAGGTGAGTAGGTAGCTGCAAGTACCGCTTTAAACCCATGTAAAAATGTTACAGTACCCTATGAATAGGAGGTTTTGTGCCAGAGGCGGTATCATCGCAATGGGAAAGAGAAAAATCTATCGCTCTTGCCGGAAATCGGATCTAAATTCTTCGTTCGGCCAGCGTGAGCTCTAGTCATTGTACCGACAGAGCCTTCATGCCTATTCTAAGTCATGAGCGTTTTATGTCTTATCACGGTTTGTAGATAAAGAGATACTGAATTAAATTAGGGTCCAGTGGATGACATCAATTGAAGAGCGGTGATACACTTGCGAAGGTAGAAGCGCATTCATGCATTACAACAACCAATCATAACAGAAAATTGCATTATCGGAGTTCCGCGCTAAACAATGCAATCAATCAAGGACGAATGAACGGGAAACCTCTGAAGGGTGCGGTGGAAGGTAGTTGTCATGGTAAAGGCGCATTCCTGGAGAATCTCCAAGCTCTCTAGCTCTCTTAATATTTAAATCATTTCCGAAAAGCGTTAACTTCACAAACCAAGCTCATGAATTAACAGTTAACACGCAAAGCTTTAAAGAGCTCGGAACCGGAAAAACCAATACAACGTCTTTTATATCAACGGCAACACACAGTTCCCGACATGTAGTAAAAAAGTGTCAAAAACTAACAGACGAAGAAAAGGAGAAAGCAGATAATACAAATTTTCATACAGATTAATGGTATCTGTCGATGTAAAAATAAGTAAAATTATCTTTACCATCCACGACATTAAACCAACAAAATGTAAATATTGTTCCTTAGGTATTTATATCACACCGAACATTCCTACATATTTCGATCCGCAAGTGACCACCAACAGGGAATCAATCCAAAGATATACAGCATGAAACCAAATTAGCCACCTTAATGCGAGATTGATGTTGTGTAAAAGAGTTAAACACTTAAAATGTAGAAATGACTTCAGAAGAATTGTATTATATAAGTGTGCTGGATTTTGATACATTGGAATAAATGTTTAAAACATTACATTTAACACGAGCGTGTTTGTATGTGTGTGTGTTTGTGTGTGTGTGTGTGTGTGTGTGTGTGTATGTATGTATGTATATATATATATGTATGTGTGTATGTATGTATGTATGTGTGTATGTGTATGTGTATGCATGCATTTTCCTATGTATGTATGTATTAACTTATTTACGTATGAACATTTGTACGTAAGTATATATTTTGGTATGTATGTATGTATGTATGCAAATTTGTAATCAAATACTTATTGTAAGGAACACTCTACATCCTGTGCCTCTTAGGTCCACAATTAAACCTACTGAAATAATAAGATTTATTATTATGAACTGCAAATGTGTTTATACCCGGTGACAGTGTGCTACAATGCAAGACAGGACAATATAATACAGGACAGTGCAATACAATTCACTACAATAACACACATCGCACAGAATAATAATAATAATAATATAAAATGTATCATCCAAAAGCTGACATAGACAGGCTATATGTAAAGAGGTAAGAAGGAGGGAGAGGGCTGGTACAAATCGAAGCGGCATATAAAGCAGAAATAATTAATATTGCAGGATAACTTAACACAAATTATAAAGAAGACTAGTTTGTAAATATTGTTAAAATCCATGAAAGCACTCAACCAAATATGAACTCAATAATTAAGACAGCAACAAAGATCAAAGAAGAATTAAGTCAACCAGATAAGAAGAGTGACGCAAAACAGGATGGGATACAACACATAAAGACAAGATTGGGACAGTCCCTAAAGAAAAAATTGAAAAAAAAGTAATGCATGGGCAGTGCTTTAGAAATATAGATAGACAGCTTACTAGTGAAGAAGACACGTTCCTCTGGCTATCGAAGGGAGACCTAAAAGCAGAAACTGAAAGTGAAATAGTGGCAGCACAAGACCAAACGTTACAAACAAAATATTACGCGACAAAAATATTGAACACGGAGACATATTGCAAATGCAGAATTTGCCAACAATTTGATGAGACATTAGACCACATAATATCAGCATGCCCAATAATGGCAAAAGAACAGTACATAAAAAGACACGATAAAGTGTGTTCACAGCTGCACTTCAACATATGCAAGGAAACAGGGGTACAACTGGACAAAAAACACTGGAATGAACATGTGCCAAAATCAGTAGAAACAAGTCACGGAGACAAGGTACCATATTGTAGAATCAACAAGTACAAACTGACTGAACTATCCCCAACAACAAACCAGGCATTATAATCCGTGATAATGAAAAGGGAACATGTATGTTAATAGACGTTGAAAAATCTCAGGAAACAGAAATGTGATTAAAAAAGAAGCCGACAAGATATAAAATATAAAGACTTTACAATAGAAATACAGCGCATGTGGAATGTAAAAACAAAGGTGATACCAATAATAAAAGGGGCGACTGGGACTATTTCAAAGTCATTCAGAAAATACATGAGCAACATACAAGGAAAATATGAAGTCAAGGAACTACAGAAAACAGCCATATTGAGTACTGCACACATACTTCGGAAAATACTAATGTAAAATACAATAGATTTCAACACTGGAACTAACGATATAAGCACGATGAACAGTAACAACAGAATAGCTGCAACACTGTATTCCCTAAGGACATAGTTTGTCTCAGGAATATAAGTATAAATACCCTGCATAAAGGAGATGACGATGATGATGATGATGATAATAATAATAATAATAACGATAAAGTGATTGTGTCATAATATCTTATGTCGACGTTAGACATTTTGGTAAAAAATGAATTCGAAATGTCTGACTTACTATTCAATACTATATATCAGAATTAAAACAGAATATTTGATGGATCTCTATTTGACATAGAATGGATTTAAAATCGCTTTACTCATACAGATTACCGTTGACGACGACGTAACTTCGTGCAGTTTTGTATGATGATGATAATGATAATAACAATAATATTAGTGTTAGCGGTGATAGTGGCTGTACGGCTGCCCTACGCCGCGCTATAAAGCCGTATAAAGACCCCGTCACCCAATGGTGGTGGTAAGTTGACGAGTCTGCTTAGGTTGAGACAAGAGTCCAGATTTCTTTTGGCCAAAAGGCTAGGTAACCGCCAGAATGGGCCAGGACGCTGTGGCGAACAGAACGTCAGTATGCTGTTGCAAGACACAATCGCCTCCAATACTGTAGAAATGACAGACTACGTCCCTGTCCCCTCAAGTACTGGTTTATCAACATAGGGGATTTTAAATAAGGTCTCGTGAGTAATATGTCAAAGGTTAAACGATTTTCGATTTCAGAAGTTTCGGTGCGGTGTGTGTCTTCACACGAAGTGTTCCCCGGAGCAATACCCAGAATGAGAGGGAATACCTGTCAGTAAGGAAAGGAAAACGCCCAAAGGCTCTGTCTTCCATCAAAATACATGAACATGGTTCACAAGCTGACGTTTAAAACGTTCGTATACTGTCGGTCGAACACGCCGTTCCAGTGTCAAAACAGTACAGTCTACTACTGCGCACAGTCCTATTAAAGATACGTCCCTCAAATGGATAAATGCACTGTACTTCAAGGTAGCACAGACAAAGAGAAATATTTCATTAAATTTCTTGTGACACATGTGACCCACTAGAGCCATGCTTTGAAAACTTTTTTATTCCGCAACTTTAAGCTCTGAGTTGATGTTTTCCATTATCATTAATGCTTTAAAGAGTGAAGAACAGAGAATGGCGTAAGAAATAGTATAAATGTGGATGGAATGGGAACGTCATGCGAGAAGTAAGATAATTTACTTCGGCTGAGAGGGGGGAGGGAAGATGGAGAATTATTTTGTTAGAAGTTTCTCAGGTTCTAACCGCTCTCCTTATGAGAGAGTTAATGTGATAATGGATACGTTAGATTAGTGGTTAAACAGTGCCTTGAGACGAATGTCTGGTAATTTTTATTTTATGATAAAAGGTGATATGCATAATTTTGTAGATGCAGTCTGGTTGCCTTTAGAGTAAGGAGTTTACTTTTGATAAACTTAAATCCGGAAGGCTACATCATAAGCACGCCGCAGAAACTTAGAAAATATAAACCACCCCAGCCCTTACGTGAAGACAAGGAAAACCAAAAGGCCCTGAGTCGAGATGGTCGGTCGCCGGACCTTCAAGATTTTTCAAACAGCAGTGCCTTAAACCGACGATGGAAATACAGAAACTTTTCCAAACATGTGTGTTGTTGGTACATAACATACGGAAATTTATTTCTTACTTTACTGTAAACAGCCTACGTCCCCATTTCAAAGAACAAATGGTAAAAGGTATTTAGAGAAATTAATGTTGTTTATTTTGAGAATTGCACGAAAAGAAGTATTCAGAAGTGACGCACTGGTTACCCTGTAGAGCTCCAGTCATTCTATCCAGGCACATCTGCGCTAGCAGGAGTGACAGAAAACGCAAGACTGAGGCGATTTCACGTTCTTTTGTTATTACAGCTGTTCAGTCCACCCCCTCCCCCCCGTGTACAATATTTGTTCCTAAGGTGTATGACGTGCCACCTTACAGAGTGCATCGGCGGCCGCGTTTCCCGTGACTCGTGACTCAGTTATGTATGAACAAAACACGAGAAAAAAGAGCAGTATTTTAATGTTCAGCTGTGTGAAACATATAGTCACCACTTTGCTGTAGAAAGTTAATCACAGTAACAAGTGAAAGGAAATGCTCTTATCCTGTACCGCTAAACGGCTGAAGGAAGACAGCCAGAGACTAAGCATTGTCAGAACTGATAAGTCTCAACACGGACACTTTCATCGTCACAAAATTAAAAAATTCGTAATATTGGTCTTTACTATTATCTGCATCCCACAACAAGTTAGGTACATTACGCAGTGCATAAAAATTCAGCAGAAAGAGTCTTGCCCCTATGATTTGTATTTTGTTTCTCTCCAGGAAGTTTCTTCGAAATATTGTCAATGTGATAAATATTTAGTGGAATGCGTGCACCACCCTTGAAGGTCTTCATGCAATATATCCCATATCATTATAATATTTTAGACAAAATTTGGGTGTGCCAGCTAATGTGAACTCATCCAACATCAATACATGCGATTTTTTGGGATTTGAAACCGTAAAATATGGCTAGCAGGCAGGCACAACCAAGTGGACAGGAGAATGTTTGCAATTACTTTTACAAAAACAGTGATTTGCGCATTTTATAATGTTAAAGTATTATCTTAACAGGGCTGGTAAGAGTAGACATAAATCTTTCGCCTTTACCCACTGCTTTCCGTGGAGAAGGTAGGCCCCATACGTGCTCTGCAAATTCACGCGTGTATACGCCAACATATTAGGGGCAAGAGTGTTCTAAGTTCCACAAATATCGGGACGTTTGAAATGCTCGATTAATGATAAAGTTTACTTAATCGGTAGGCAACGAAATTCTGAAGGGAGATCTGTACGGTCTGCTATTTAATGAGTTGGCCGGTGGGGTAATAAAATTAACATATTTTGAAAGGCAAGTTTCGCAGTTAAAATTGCTGTATATATTACAAAATACATGTTGTCCTACCGCAATAGAAAATACAGAAAATATGCAGGACTATCTTACCTTAAAACTGACCTAGATCCCGAAAACCTTTCTTCTTGTGCCTGGTTTCTGTTAAGGCACAGAGTTTTGTATGTCATCTCTGTCTTTGTTATGGCTTTCATGATGACGATAAGACTTGGCACTTACCTAAAACAGACAATAAAAAAAGTTGTCATGTTACTACTCAGACATTTATATATCAGTCTTTGGTTTATAGTGAAATAAAAGTTATGGTAGACAAGTCTGCGTTTGAATACTACTAATACAACGTAGATAAAATAATTTACAAAATATGTTTTATGCACCCATATTCTCTAAATCAAGCAAGTCGTGGTTAATGTAATGCCTACCTTTTTTTTAAAAGAATGTTTCCTTTTCTTTCGGTTTTGAGTCATTGCTTCGTAAGGAAATAGGATACATCATTCGGTATAAGCAACACAACATATATGCAGGAGAATATATATATATATATATATAATAATAATTCTTTTTGCTTTTAAAAATCACGTATTCATCAACTGGTTGAAAATTCCGCTATGTGGGTTGATGTGAACTCAACCTAAAACAAATCTCCATAAGACGGTTCGAAAACATCCCGTGTGCTCTTAAGCTTACCTTACGCTCCTTGTCTTCCTAGAACAGCTTCTAAAAGTACACTTTCCATACTTTACAGGAAAATATATGCTATGTCCCGCGAGTCGAACCCTGCCCTCGCCGAAAGGCGAGATTCTTTCGTCACTGTTTGTAACAGAATAGCACTCGACTCGTACATCAGTCCCTTTAAACTGTTAGTTTTATTTTATTTTCATCATTCTGTGAGCATCTCCGAATTTTTTTTTATGAATATCGGCGATTCCATTTTATCCCTTTTCCGTATTCTATTTTTTCCCCCTTCCTTGAACCAAGCATTTTCTTTTCTAAAAGCCCGCACTGAAGAAAGAGTTACACGGGCCGGTATAAGGTGCAGGATTTCACGACTCCCCGGGGAAATCTGACTGCATCACTTCTACTGCCCGTTTCCCTGGTACACTGTACTGCGATGTCCATATTTCCCTTTCATATTTATATTTTCTCCTCTGTTTCCCTCTACGCTGCGACGTCTGTCACGTTCGTCACATTTCTGAACTTACTCCGTGATGTTTCTCGGGAATTGATCCCTGGGCAGCAGAGATTCCATTTCCTTATAATGGGTCTACAATATCGACTGCACCACAGTGAGGTTCCTTACATTCTTACATATCATTTTACTTATACACTACACTCATTCATTTTACATTTTTAACAGCGCCGAATGTTAGGATGATTGGTAAACAGTAAATTGGGAACAGAATGGAGAGAAGAATTTGTGGCCAAATTTAGGAGTTTATGTCGACATTTACCTACAGAAGCTGATTGATATCTTGTTTACATTCATATTACACAACATACAGACATTATTTTAACTCATAACTGTCGCTAGTCATTTCATTTGGTTCGTTTAATTTACAAAACTTCAGGCCTGCAATAAACAATGTTTTTGTTAAACGTCTCTGCTAGCCGAAGGAAAAACTTTCCAGCACATTCTGTAAACACGGTGGGTAAACAACTAAGGTATTAACTTCAGGATATTGAACTAACTCGCGTGGATTCCGACTCTTGGTAAATTGGAATAGCGACGAGCACAGCGCGCATGTTGTCACGCGAAATAACCTGAGTTACAAGTGTTGGGATTTGCGTGACTTCAGTCTCGCACCGCGTTGTACATAAGGTATTCGTTCTTCCGGGATCTTAAGCAGCGTTATTTGGTAGTTACCGTCGTTTCGGGAGAGCCTACCGTTCCCGTCTTCGAGGGTCAAACAGTCCAAGAAGAATATAAAAAACATCTGGGTGGGTAGCTATATAGGGAATGGTGCTGGTGGTGATTGGTTTTCAGGAATTGAAACAAGCCAGCTGGATTAATGATGCGTGGACAGCAAGGAGCGTAGCAAGAGTGACACAAGAAACAGCGAAGAAATGGAAATGCACTCGGAAGGAGGGGGGGAAAAAAAAAAAAGGGGGAAAAAACACCCCACCAGGCCCGGGGGAGACCCGGGGGGGGGGAGAGAAAAATGTGGGCGGGCAGCGCAACGAAACAACTCACAATTCCTCAAACG
>Ga0123352_10019615_pt1 | contig 10781 bp, 8 predicted proteins | sample TergutLab28metaG_FD_89700 | JGI IMG/M metagenome (GOLD analysis project Ga0123352, IMG submission 89700) | Labiotermes labralis P1 segment gut microbial communities from Petit-Saut dam, French Guiana - Lab288 P1 | ecosystem: Host-associated > Arthropoda: Insects > Digestive system > Gut ... | reverse complement strand
AATTGTTGGGGGACTTTTCCAAAAGTCAAGTCTTTTTGCATTAATCTTTCCGTTTTTCAAGATTAAATTATATCATACTTTTTTCTTTTACATTTTTTGGGTTTCCTTAAGTTGACAGCATTGATACCCCACCACCTCGATGAAGTGATGGGGCTTCCCCTGTTTTTTGTTCATTACTAAATTATTATTAAGATGTAAAAGAGCTAGACTCGATTTACCCTAGCTCTATTTTTGGCCTGTTCTCTCAAATGTGAATTACTCCAAAAACAAAAACCCCATAGCTCTTAAGCTATAGGGTTTAATGTTAGTGGAGCATAGCGGGATCGAACCGCTGACCTCTTGAATGCCATTCAAGCGCGCTGCTGAGCTAGTCGGAAACGCTCCCCGGAAAATGAGCGGAACTGCTGATTTTCAGGGTTTCACGGATGAACATCGCCCTGCATTCTCCATTTGTTATTTCAAAGTTTGTGATGTTAACTCTAACAGATGAATGGCAGTCTGTCAATCGGGTGAATGGCATTCTTGGGGGGAGGGTGAATGGCATGCTGGAGCCGAATGAATGGCAGTCATCATAAACGGTATTTCGGTATTCCTAATGATATTTCGCTCTCTGCAATCACTTTCGACATTGCGCTAAGTGAAATTATTTGGATTATTGACGGGGGCATCAATTTCTATTCTTTATTCGAAAAAATGTAGATGTAGTAAGTCCTTTCTTCGTTTCGCATCGCAATCAAAACGTTTTGCTATTACTGACGCGATAGCCACCTCTGTACAGCGCCCATCGCCTATTTTCGTTATAAAGCTCTATCTCTTTTGGTTGCTTACATGCCTTTCGCACTAGTGATTGAGGGATCACTGCAAACATGTTTTGTAAGTTGCGAGTAAATTCAGATCCCTCAAGGACAGTTTCATAACAATAATATTCATTCGAATCAAAAATCCATGATATACGCTTGATTAGTGGCGATGGGGTAGCAGTACTCCTAAGCATCCATATAAGCGAAACCGAAGCTGAAAAATCAGTCAACTATTTATTAGATTTCACCTAACTCCGAACCCCTAAGAATTGCAATAATGTGTTTGGATAGTGCATCTTTCATATCGGCTGCTTCATTGATTGCTTCGTATTTAAAACCGTTAAGATCAAAGGGTGGAGTCTCGCACCCATCAATTGGTTTGTAATAAAAAAGCATTTTTTTACGACCAATGTTTTTCAGCGCATATCCTACTTCAACCATTACATTGTGGCGCGCTCCAGTTAAGTCAGCGATGAAAATATCTGAATTATCGATTTGTTCATACATTTCTTCTCTGATCGCAAATGATCCACCCTCTTGTGTTCCCACATCTATAAGTTTAAGTCCAAAGTCATTTTCGACTATAGTTTTTATGGTTTCAAATCTTCTTTTTGCAGCATTGAACTGATCATGGCTCTCTGCAGGATACCATCGAGCTAAAAACACTTGCTTAGGGATGTTTTGATAAACCGAATCAAAAATACTTATTACATCTTCTATGTGCAGGTTCTTTGCCAAGCCAATATTGTTCTTGGAAACCCAAGATACAAAATGCTTGTATTTGGAACTTTCCGGTTGCAATTTGTAAATAGTCATAGCGCCTAAAACAGCAATATTTTCTGTTATTCCAGTAATCTTAGATTCCATAAGAGCTGCATTTATATCTGATATATTTTGAATAACAATGTCAACCGCAGAATCATCTTCTGGAATTAATTCAAGATGTATCAGTTGCTTAAAAACTTCTACAAAATATGTGTATTTGCTTTGTCCTATAAATTGATTAACTTGAGGGAAATGTGAAAAATTAACCTCTTTGCATAGTTTTCTTGTGAAAAGGTAAGGTAGACCAAAACTTGTATCATTCAACAAAATATCATCGCTGAAAACGCGTTCACTTTCAATGATAACTCTCAAGTTTTCCTCGGTTCTTAGTGGGATTTGTTTTGTGTTAATGTTGTGGAATAGCGCACGACAAAACTTATCAGTCTCTTCCTCCCCATTAAAAAACAGAAGACAAAAAGGTATGGGCTTGTCTTTATACGGTGATTCATCTTGTACAGCACTAAGCCTATGATTACCATCTATTCGCAGAAATTTATGTATTTCATTTTCATCAAAATCAAGATAAGCGCTTTGGATCCTATCCTTGCTTCTCATATCCTCAGCTGAGCTTCTCGAATATCCAGAAATTGAAACGGTTATCATTCCTAGTTTTGTTTTTCTTAAATTATTTTTAGAAGTTACCGAACTTCTAAGTAGCTCAATAGAACTATGTGATGCCTTGTTGGCTTGAAGATCGACACATAAAATAACTTCGGGGAAAAATGTAAATTCTCCACTTGATAAAAACCGATCCATTTCTCCGGCATGGTCTTCGATCAAATCACGTTGAATATCTTTTATTGATTCAGACGCTTTTGCAAGCTGAAGCATAGGAGCAAAGCCTCGCAAGCAGAAAAAGTTATCCATTGAACGGTCAATTATACCTGTTAATCTCATTAGTTGCCCTCCAATAGTATTTTTTCGACATGAGCCTTTGCCTTCTTGACTATATCATCAGCAATTGACTCTAGGTTTTTCGCATATGTTCTCATTTTGGATGCCTCAATTGCAATCCTTTTTTGCGTAGCCGTATCAGGCAAAATGACTGTTTGTCCAAAATATTCGCGCATAATCAAATTCCGAATTCCATTGGTTTGAGTTTGCATGACTTCTGTGACCTTGACATTATGCATTAATCTTAGGTATTCAAAAATATATTCTGGATAGGCAATATCTTGTTTAATTATTATCTTGTGTATGAAATTACTATAAGCAAGATTATTGCTCTCAACCATCTGTTTTTCAATTAGTGCAACACGACCAACTGGCTGGTTATCACTTCCGCCAGATTTTTCAATCAAAATTTCATTTGAGGATAGGGCTACTTTTTCATATATCTCAGGTTTATATTTCCGATATTTAACTCGGTTGTTCTCCAAGTTCAGGTTAAACTTATTGTCAAATTCCGTTGCCCTAATTGTTAGACAAGTCAACAAGCCGTCATCGACTTCCGTTTCGTCCAAACCCCAATTTCCAGAAACATCATTTGAAACAACTTCTCTTAAACGCTTTGTATCGAATTTAGAATCTTCAATTGCATTAAATATTTTTTGATATTTTATGGTATATTTTCTGGGGTCAAACCTACTGCCTAAAACTTTGCTTGCATTTACGAAGAATATCCTATTTTCAAGCGTGTTTTCTTCAACAGGCGGCATGGCAATGCCCAGCTCATCTAAAAGATAGCTGTTTATTCCATCAAGCAATTCCTTTGCCTGTCGCTCCTTTTCGCGCTTTTCTTCATAGGCTGCATCCATTATTTTGACAATATCCTCATTCAGAATAACCGGAATTGAGCGAAGTGCGGCATAGTCTAATGCCGGACGAGTTCCGCCAGTAGAGCGGCGAGATGCTAATTTTTCGCCGATGTCGGAATTGAGAAATGCTGCCAAAATCTTGCTTGTTTCTTCGTTCTTTGTGCGAATCACAACCATATGTTGGTTTATATTTCCTTTAAATCCCATTGGAGCAACTGATGAAACCGCCATACGTCCTACGCCAGTTATTTTAGTAAGCAAATCACCCTCACGGACTTGGCTACGTGCAAGCATACCGCCATGCGTCTCTGAGTTAATATATTTCAAATCATCAAGACGCAATCCGGCAGGAGATAGATTTTGTACACGCACAAAAGCAACTCCATTTCGCTTGTCCGAATAATACTTTTCGCTTTCGGTAGTTTTTGGTGTTGCTCCGCCTGCTATATAAAGAATAAAATCACGCAATTTATGTTTGCTCAGCTTTAAAACAGCACTCTCTAAATCACGATGCTCTTTTTTATGATAATTCGGTTCTAAACGCTCCTCTATCTCGCCCCAATTAATCAAAAACACCTTATTTTCGTCAAAATCGGGGCTTAGTGAAAAAAATGATCATTGCCTTGCTCTATTGCATCGATGAATTTTGCAAGTTCTTTTGAAATATCTTCAAGCTCGTTTTTACTTGTTTCTTTTCCCGTTGCATCATAGCCAATCTCTTCGGCGATTGCCATCAATATAGGATAATCTGGCAGCCCTTTTTTATATAGCATATCATAATTTTCTGTTAAAATTTCGCGGGCCTTTTCAATCTTTTCATCAAAATCATCGCTTATTTGCTGGCGTTGCTGTTTTAATGTTTCAACAGCTTCGGCGGAGTCATTTTTCTCAGCAGCTTTTATTAGCTTTGTATATTTTGCAAGCTCTTTTTTCCTGCTTTCAAACAAAAGAGTAAGCTCCATGCCCTCCCGGGAATCTTCAATAAGTGATTCTTGTGTTTTTTTCCTAAAGCCCTCTCTGTACTCCTTGTCTATATCGCTATATTTTTTCAAAAACATTACAGAGCTTTTAACTCCCGCGCCGTTAGCTGTAAACGCAGTTTGAGGCATAGAAACAACAGCCACTATACGAAAGGCTTCGCCGATATAGTCACGAACATATTGCATACTGTTGTTAGCCAAAATACCATCAGGAATGACAATGGCTAGATATCCACCATCGCGCAGATATTCTTGAGCCTGCTCAATAAATAATACCTCACTGCTTTGGCTTGGCCTATCGGCGGCTTTGCTCGCCGGATTTAGCCAGTCAGTGCTTTTTGTAGCCAGAGAGTATTGGTGCATATAGGCTTTTTCCGTTTGTTTAATAGTCGAGCCAAAAGGAGGGTTGGTGATAATAAAATCGAATGTGCCCTCTTGAAACCCAGCATTTTCGGTTCTTTCTCTTAGGTCTTTCGGTGAGAAAAGCCCATCAGCAGCAACGACATTTGTATGACCATCATCGTGAATAATCATATTCATTTTTGCTGTTCTTGCTATTTGCTCATTTATCTCAATGCCAAATAAATTATGCTCAGCAAAATCATGCCAAAATGGCTTCCAACGTTCATATTGGCGTACATTTTCTTTGTAATCGGGGTATTTATTAGTCGCTTCTTGGCGCACCTTATAAAGGGCATGAAGTAAAAAGCCTCCGCTACCGCATGAGGTGTCTAACACCTTACTTTTATTTGTTATCGGCAAACTATCGACAATAAAACTGACAATTTTTCTTGGTGTAAAATATTGTCCAAAATCGCCACGGAAAAATGAGCCCATAAAGGTCTCAAAGGCACGCCCTTTGCTGTCGAGATCGGTGTTTAACAAATCAATTCCTTGAAGATAGCCAACAACCGTCCGTGCTTTGCTTGCATTGAGCTTAATGTCGTCCTTAAAGATATCGGGATCATTTTTACGCTCACCAATTCTACGCCCCTCTTCATAAAGGCCCTTTATACGTTCCAGCAGATTGTGATTTGTTTCTGCTTCTGCTTTGGCTTTGGTCTCGGGAGACTTATCTTTCGGTTCAATTGCGATTACTTGAAAATCATACGGCTCCCCTGCATCGCGATGTTTTTTCTCATCAAATATTTTGCAAAAAATAAGCTTATCAAGCTCGTCAAATGCTTCAGACGGGTTGAGCTCCCCTCCCCCCCATAATGCTTGGTGCGCCTGTTTAAATATATTTGTAAGGTCTGCTTCCGAAACTTTTTCAAGAGATGACAGCCGCTGACCATCTTTCGTGGTGCCGCCATTATATGCATACTTGAATGCGCTCAACTTTTCGACACCATACCGAGGAATGTCAGACACGGTTTCACGAGAGTCGGTCTCTTTATCGAACTTATTATAGACGTTTTTAATTCCAGAGGTTGTCCATACATATTTTAATGTTCCAGCAGTAGCATGAGCATAAGCAAATGCTTGATTGGTTGCTTGCGTAAATTCTTGCTCAGAAACATCCGCTCTTTTACACTCGACAATTATATGGGGAGATTTATGATTTTCATCATTATATATAATAATATCAGCTTGTTTGGTATCTGCGCCCATGGTTACTGAAACAAATTGTCGGATATATGACTCAGGATAATCATAATGAAGCACAAGCTTACAAAATGTTTCAGCCTGCACCTTTTCTTCGGGATTATTATAGTTTCTTGTTATTTTTTGATGTATATATGTAATTGAGGAAGTATCAGAATTGAGTTTAATTAAACCCTTTGCCTCTCCTTGTTTAATACAGTCAATAATATTGTTCATTATGATCCTCCCTCATACTCTATGGATGTATATTTGTTTTGTGCATACAATCGATTTGCCAAACGAGAAACGTATTATGTACAATCATCCAGATTGCCCCACAACCCCATTATTCTCTATACAATTATACTACTATCTGACCCTAAAAACAATCTAAAACTTAAGTGCCTCATTTAAGTGAACACGAACAGCAAGCATGTATTTTGAAACCGCCTTGAAAGAATCCTATATTTTCGATGAAAGTAAATTAATTCCTACACAAGCAAAAGCATTTTCTCAGCTTTCATCAAGGGAGTAGGATTAAGCTTCACTTTTAGATAATTCCATAAGCACACTCCCATGATCAAGATACAAATTTAGCAGTCTGTATATATAGATAGGCCATGAAAAACTAATTCTTCTAACTGTGCCTTCGAGCTATTTCTGGCAATCGCAATTTTTTCAACAGACACACTGTCTGCCAAACAATTTGCCACTACACAACTGCGATACTCGCCTTGGCCAGTAGCAAAAAAGTTTTGATTTGAAATATGATTTTGTTCATAGGCTTACGCTACTTTTCATCACTATCGTTTAAACTACCTCCCAATGCCCAGATTTATCAGAACCTATTCGTCTAATACGATTGCTTTCTTTCAAAGTTTTCATTTCACGCCGAAGCGTTGCTGTAGATATTCCAGTTACCTTAGTTAGCTGCTTTAGGGTTAGAGCCGAATTCTCCTTTAGGGCAGTTAAGATTTTTGTTTGCCGTCTTGCCTGCTCATTTGCCTGCTCATTTACTTGCTCATTTGCCTGCTCACCAATTTCAAACGCCTCATGCTGCCGAATCGTCACAATCAAATAATCCCTATCCTCGTTGGTTTCAAACTCCGGCGGCGGCGAGCCGTTTGTTTTGAGAGTTTTCAAAATCTTCGTTATGCCGGTAGATTTTTTCTCGGACAAATCAATTTCTTTCAAGAACTCGCCTATCCGCCTGTTTCTATAACGTCGTGCTATGGCACGCCCTGATTTCAAGTCATCCATGTTTATCGATTTTTCAGGACCGGGGTGGTTGATGATTTTAATGCAATCAATGTAAATCCTAATTTCCACAGGCTCCTGTATCCTATATGACTTGTGGAATACGGCGTTGACCAATATTTCCTCCACTGCGCTAAAAGGATAATTGAAAAAGCGGTCAGACTCAGCCCGGTCGGGATGCTTGACTACCTTTTCCTCAATGAGTGACGCCTGTACATATGACAATGCATCGCGTACCTGCTTTTGTATAGGACCCGTGAAAACTTTTTCCGTAAAATTGTCAGATCCCTCTGCGTCAGAAGAATTAAAACGTATTAGTTCTATCTGCGCCCCCGGAAGAAATTTGTCGGGGCGGTCAGAAAACATAAGCAGGCCAATATTGCGAATATCAATGCCTACATCGGTTACGTTGGCTACTTCAAGTGCCGTTAGCATTTCTTCCATTGATTTCTTATTGATTTCAGCAGCAAGGGAGCTATTACTTTCCACAAGGAAGTCCTCAATATGCCCACGACGAATGTCGTCCGTTTTGGCTTGTCGGTTTACCCTGTCGTCAAAGGGTACGGAATTAAACTTGCTGAATAATTCCGAAAGCTCCGCGCCTTTTGCGATTGTCTTTACACTGGACGGTTTAATCCAGTATTCCTTGTGTTTGTTTTTCGCTAAAACATCTTCAGGAGCTGAATAGGGGCCGTCATCCCCGGCGGAACACCACAAGTAAACAAGGTTTTTCCCTTGATACTGCACAAGTTCAATCTGCGGAATATATCGTGGCATGATGAAATTGCAGTATTGAAATAACTCCTGTTGGATTTTATCCAAGTCATTTTCGTCTATCCCAAACGGCGGCAAAATCGGACGGCCATGTTTTTCCTCGATTCCGATTACTATGTACCCGCCATTTACGTTGCTAAAGTCATTTGCATAGGCACAAATCGTAGGTATTATTTCTGTAGGATTCCAACCTCGCTTATATTCCACCCGCTCACTTTCAACCACTCGGCCTTGTAGTAGAGTTTCTAATTTTAATGGTATCATTGGCTCACCTCTTGCCGGTTTTCCGCAGTATCTGAGTTTATCTCAACGATACGTTTCTCAATTTTCATGGTTCTATGAGCAATTGGATTAAACCGATAGGTTGACGCTGATTGGAACTTCGTAGCTCTTGAGCTTTTGGGAAGGCTTTTTTGTTTCCATACTTCGTACCCAAAGGGTTCGAGTATGGTTTTAACCATGAGGCCTATCGCTTGCCTTGTAAAGTTGTCATCGAGGGTATTGGTGTGCGGTTTATTGGGGTCAGCAAAGAGATACTCTATATTTTCAGCAACGGGGGTGATGGCGGGCTTATTTGCATCGCTCGATTCAATTAGCTGTATAAGTGCATCGTTCCGAGATAGAAACTCAAATATATTCTGCATGTCATCATCATACTGAAATTTCTTGCAAGTGGGGTTTTGCTTAATAAAATCATCAAAAGTTGCTAATATCACAATCACTCCTGTCTGAGGGTATTTCATATATTTATTTTAGCATATTCGAATTGACACGTCAATAAACATTATTCCAGTTTGTTCAAAATCTACACTACAATTTACTATTAAGATAGGGTGTTGCCCTGCCCACTTCATCCGAAGTGGTGAGGTAAGAGCATTGATACAGTCGCCTTTGCTCCTTTTCCTCTGCAGATTACCATTTGAGATTCACCCGATATTTCAAAATCCAACTCACAATCCAAAAAACACAAAGGAGAGCTAAACTATGAAACCCACCAACATCAACAGCCGCATCCCGGTAAATAACAAAACCAAACCCAACCGCAAGCGTTCCGTCCACTTTTGCTTTTGGGCTTCAGAAGCAGCAGCAGCACTGATTCGCCAGCGTATGGCTGATTCAAGCATCATCAGCTTAGGAGCCTATTTCCGCAAGATGGCTATTGACGGCTACCATGTAAACATCGACCTCACCGATGTGCGGGAGTTGGTTCGGCTATTAAGAATTAATTCAAACAATCTCAATCAAATCACAAAACGTGCCAATGAGATACGTAGTATCTATGAATCTGACATTGAGGATTTACGAAAGCAGTACGACAAGCTTTGGGATGTGGCTAATGGCATCTTGGAGGGGTTGGCGAAAATAAAATAAGTTGAAAAAGTTGAGAAAAGGCTTGTTATCGCTACCTCTCAGCAGCACCCCAACCATTCACCGCCCAATCATTTATAATCAACCCAACTACCCCTTGACATTCCCCTCAATCCAAGCTTAACTACTACTGTGGGGGATTCCTCGAAATAAAAAGCATAAAAAATCATAGCAGGCTTGCGTGCTACAACACGCTTGCCCTGTGAAAAGGTGATAGGTCCACCATTGCACAACCGTAAAACGGCACTATGACAAAAATTATTATAACATATTTTCATAGTGTTTCACAACAAACTTTCGGCGTATGCGATGGAAAAAGGTAATCAGTTAAAGATTACCCACCTTTGCATACGGTTTTTTACTTGAGGAACCTCCCGACTTTAATATGAAAGGTCGGGAGTTAATGAACATTTTTCATGACAAGAGTAGTATCTTTGGTGAAGTAGAGGTTTTACAACTCAACAATGCTTTATTAGAGTTTTTCAAACAGGCATCAGAAATAAGACAGTTGCTTGGCAAACAGGCATATTTGTTGGATGAGTATATTTCATCTTTGCTTGAGGCAGCAAACCAAACGGTTGTTGTAAGTCCGGCTTCAGCAGGGTTTGAGATAGACCCCGGACAATTGAACAGAATCTGCTTAAGCATTTTGCATGGTGATGAAAAAGAAAATGAGCATCCGTTTTACCAACAGGCAAAGAAATTTATTGTTGAACACCCTCTGCCATTTCAGGAACTATCAACGAAGTTCTCAATTTACTGTGCTCTGCTGGTAAATGATTTTCTAAACTTCTCTATCGAACGCTATCAGAAAAAACTTGAAGATGACTATAGCTTGGCTATAGATATCTGTGACTTCCATGAGCTATTCCAAAACATTTGCAGCCTACTTGGTGGCGAAGAGCTTATGGAGCAGTTGAATTTATTGTTTCGTGAACGATTCTTAATCGCCACGGCTATGCAGATTTATTTACAGGGCATGACGAACCATCTTATGTATGCACTGACCACAAGGGATAGAGAGACTCAGAAGTATGTCTTTCAGATTTTGTTGGATGGGGGATGTTTGTTTGTTCATCGTTGTAACATCTTAACATCATCCGGCTTATGAAAATCCCGGAGCTCCATAATGATAATATACCTGATGATAACAAACCTAGCGTCGCATTTCTCGACGCTAGGTTTGTGTTGTTGTACAAAACCTACTTTTCAATGCATCAAAATAGTGTGCTACTAACGCCACGAAGCAAAATAGCGGCTTGCCGCGTAGCCGTCGCCGCAACACGGTGGCGATTACGGGGTCTGGGGGCGGGCAATGCTGTCAACTTAAGGTCATAAAGGGTACTTGATTTTGCAACAAGACCTTTTATGAGATGTTAAAGGACGAGCAAAACTTCTACCATGAATGACAGCGGTGCGATAGCGTGCTATCTGTT
>Ga0123352_10019609_pt1 | contig 10783 bp, 9 predicted proteins | sample TergutLab28metaG_FD_89700 | JGI IMG/M metagenome (GOLD analysis project Ga0123352, IMG submission 89700) | Labiotermes labralis P1 segment gut microbial communities from Petit-Saut dam, French Guiana - Lab288 P1 | ecosystem: Host-associated > Arthropoda: Insects > Digestive system > Gut ... | reverse complement strand
CGTTGTGACTCAGCAGATATTTCGTCGGCACTTCAATATTCATCGGAACGACAGTGTCACTAGTGGCAATACTGTACTGTTGTGGGTGAGAAACTGCAGAGAAACAGCGTCTGGCGCAAAAAGGAAACGTCCAGGAAGAGAGCCTTCACTTAGAACTCCTGAGAACATCGAACGATTGCGTCAGGCTTTTGTCAGAAGTCCTCCGCCTGCGGGAAAGTGCTGACAACAAGGGACGCCACATCACAGACACTATATTCGGGAAGTGAATATAGTAATTAAAATGCTTTGAGATAAAGATAATTTTAGTAATACATTCACGTAGAAAGATAATATACTTTTCATTTTATTGTAACTTAGAAATCTTAAGGTTTTTCTGCCGGACCCTGTGTATATTATATCACTGTACTGATGTAGTGTTGTGTACTGACGGTATATAATGCATTATACAAATACAAGGCTAAGACCCAATCATGTCGTTATAAGTGACGCGTACGTTCTGTTTCACGTATATGTCTGTTGCATGATGACGTGTTGCTGAGTGAAGCAGTCACGTTACGCTTCAGGTGCGCGTAAATACTAGACGTAACGGATATTTACTGGACGTAGATGTCGGAACATTAAAATATGTCCATTTTGGCGACTAGTTTTGGATACAAAACCTGCAGATTGACAGTGAGACCATCACGTCCTTCACGTTACTTGTTCATGAATATTGAAATGTTACAGTATTCTGGTGTGGTAACAGTGTTGTTTGTTTCAGGATGCTGTTTCGTGACCTTCTTCACAAGAAAGTCGGCACTGGATGCTCAGAACGCGCTGCACAACATCAAAACGCTGGCAGGGGTAAGTTAGAAACACAAACTTGCAACCACCCTGTACCACAGTGTCGTAATATTTTGGTGGCCGTGAAATCATCTCGCGTGTGTCTTCTTCGGTCACCTTTAGTAGTTAGCCATATTTGAATTCCACAGTGTCGTAAATCCATACCGTGCAATGCTGTATGCCCCGTAATTTTACGTGTTTACCACATGTCGCAGGAATCTCGTCAACAATCGTCGGTCGGGAAACGGATTTACGTTGCTTCGAATCCAGCAGTGAAACAAATCACACTGTCTGTGATTTATTCTCGCCGAATTGTCATCATTTTGCAGTGTTGAGGAGACATTTTCGTGGCCGCAAATTGAGAGACGGTCGCCAGGTAGAAACAGTTGTGGCTCGACGCCAGATAACACAGGAGACGGACTGTGTGGAAAAGAGTAAGGTCGTTGTACAGAGTTGAAAATTAAAAACCCAAAATGTAAGCTTTGCAAATTCGTTTTTGTGACCGACCGTCGTATAAAAAAGCTTGCAGGGTGGAAGCTCCGTCCGTATTGTCTTCTTGTAGCAAACGGTTCGTACAGTCACTGATGCGAGCTACATGTTGCGGCGATTTACGGGAGGAAAAAAGAACCTGTCGTGTTGGAATAGTCGAGATGTTAGCTGTACTTGTCGGTATTGCAGCCTCTGTCTTCGGGTACTAACACTGCATGTTGCATGAAGAGGTGCGGTTAGCGTCATTTGAAATATGGCGACGTTTCAGATCTGTGAGGGTAAGTCTACAAATTCGATGTACAATCATCCCTCGCTTTTCGCGGCAGTTGCATTCCAAGACACCCCGCGAAAAGTGAAAATTCGCAAAGAATTGAAAGCCGCCAAAAAATGTTTTAGTATTTTTTTATGTTTTTTCATTGTAGTAACATTGTTATATGAGCCTCCTCCTCCTCCTCCTCCTTTGCCTTCTCATCCAACTCCTCCTCCTTCCTCTTCTCCTTCTCTTCCTATTTCTCCTTATTCTCCATTTTCTTCTCCTTCTCCTTTTTCTTCTCCTTATCTTCCTCTTATTTCTACTTCTCCTTTTTATCCTTGTTCTTCTTCTTCTTCTTCTCCTCCTCCTCCTCCATCTCCTCCTCATTCTTCTCCTTCTCCTCCTACTTCTTCTACTTCTCCTTTTTCTTCTCCTTCTCCTCTTTCTCCTCCTTCTCCTCCACGTTTTTCTTGTAGTAGTAGTAGTAGTAGTTGTTGTTGTTGTTGCTGTTGTTGTTGCTGCTGCTGCTCGAACACTGTTCAAATGGTCGCATAATTTTGATGCTCCTAATTATATATTTTTTTATTCTTGTGGTGACTCCGCGAATGTGCGAAACCGCAACGAAGAACCTGCGAAGAGTGCGGGTTTACTGTGCGAATGTATAGTTAAACAACGAGGTGTTCGCAGAAATAGAGAACAGTGATTGTGCTACTGGACCAGCAGAACCAAGAGTCTGTGTGACATGAAAGTAACTATTGCTGTTCCGTTGGCATTTGAACTAGCATAGTGTATGTTGACCGTCACATTGCCACGATACTGAGTTATGCGGAGTTCTGTCAGTATGGGTTCTGCGGCTCTGACAGCCGTATACCTGACGATTGCGTCTTGTACGGAATGTGTGCCTTCTGCTCCGACGTTTCGATATATTCTGCCGTTCTTGGCATTGGATTCCGTTTCGTTGTTCTGCAGTTTACCGTTATTAACGCAAAACATTACAGTAGCGCGTCAAATGTGACGTCGTGAAATTCGAAACTAAATTTTCTGCTATATGTATCAGACTCCACTGACATGGGAACCGTCTGACGAATCCGTCATGTCTGCGTGTGTGAACAGACCCGCCATATTGGCATCTGTTCATGGCCATTGACATTTCTGTAGCTAATTTTAATAGTATTGTCAGGTCAGGTCATCATTAAGTACCGTTATAAAGAATTCGCTATGCCCACTCGTTCTCTTCTTTGAAACTGGCCTATGAAACAATGTCATGAATTTGTTACGAAGCCATAATTAACAACAAAGCACGTCCTTCTTTACCTGTTTGTGTTACGCCAGCAGTTTTGACAGCGATGAAATTAATCGCTTGTTGTTTTCTGTCTACAAGCGCCATGATGCAATATGTAGGGCACATTTTTGTCAGAGTGCACTGTGCCTGTAAATAGCAGGCTGTGTTAGGGGACCGAATGCTGGGCAAGGCAGCACCTGTTTCTGAGCCAGCCCTCTTTGGGATTTCTACCGCTTCTGCAACTGAACGCCCCGCGGGTGGTTCAGACACACCCCGAATGACATATCAGCTCCGTTTCGCCGAACTTGTCTTAATGGGACTTTTTACATGTGTCCGAATTCGATCCACTGCCTACCGAACACAGTACATACGTTACATTCAAGCTGGTGCAGAAGGCACAAGGCATTAGAGCACGCGTCTTCACCCCGCGGTCCTCCAGGTTGTATTATGCGGCCCTCGGCCAGATTGGTAAATGACGTATGACTGACTGACACTCACTCACTCTGTCACTCACTCCATGGAGCAGAGTCCTTCTTGAAAACCTAACAGGTCCTCAGCTAGTAGAGAAATTCCCCAAATTTAATGGTATCCGATTGTTCATTACCATATTCACCTGTCTCTATTCTGAGCCAGATCAATCCAGTCCATGCTCCCATCCCATTTCTTGATGATCCATTTTAATATTAACGTCCCGTGGATGCCTAGATCTTCCAAGTGACCTCTTTCCCTCACGCCTCCCCACCAAGACCCTGTATGTACCTCTGCTGTTTTCCATACATGTCGTATGCCTCATCAGTCTCATAAAATATGTACGTAGTGTAAACGTTACACAAAATTTAGACGGTTACGTATACCACTTACTGTTATTTATCCACGTGCGGCCCTCTGAAGAGCCCACAATAACGGGTGTGGCCTTTCGCCATAAAAAGGACCACACCCTTGCGCTAGATGCAACGTGTTGAACCCCGAATGCGTAGTAACTTCTGTGCCATCCTGTACGTAATGCTACTTGTCTCTGTGCAGTCATGGCAAGTTAGATACGCTTCGGGATCTGCTTGTTCATGAGGCGACTCACACAGACACTTCACACTCGGTAGAACTCCTCTGGACGAGTGATCGGTCCGTCGCAGAGACCTGTACCTAAATACGAATAACACTCACAGCAGACAGACAGACAGACATGCCTCCAGCAAGCGAGCGGCCGCAGAACCACGTCTTAGACCGCGCGGCCACTGGGATCGGCCCACAAGCCGTACATTAATATACGTAATAAATTTTCCCCTTATTTGAAGGATTTTTATTCCTGTTAATCCAGCTAAAGTAGTTTAGTTTCAGTTAGAGCATCTCATTTTTTTTACAGAATCTCTTAAAACTCCGGTCACTGTCAACCTCGCATGCAGGTAACACGGGACATACCGGAATATTACTTTTTCAGGCAACTTGCTCGAACCGCGTGTGGTCGCCCCACGTGTTTTATAAGACCAATGGAAATATCAGTCCTAATTTTGGAATAATGAATGTATCGGTTATTATGGGTCTTTAACAACACTGTTTCAGCTTCATACATCTGTAGAGTAATTTGGAAGGAATCGTCGTTGGCCTATTGTTTGTCGGCAGTAAATAAAGGAAGACGAACAGGAACAAATTGGGATATCCGGTCACTGGACTTCCCAGATACGGAACGGGAGTGTTAGCTGACGGCACTAGCCCGTATTTCCTGACAGGTTTGCCTTGTTCCGGGTTTGCGGGAACTTAAGTTGTTTAAATATTCGATCAGTCCTTTTCTTCCTTTTGAGAATTTTACGAGTATCTTGGTGTCCCCTGGATAGGTTACCGGTCCGTCGCAGGGTGAGTCTAGTGGTGAGGCTACCACCTTGATGCCTCTAGACCTGCATACCTTTCTGTAGGAGTGTGCTCCCTTAGCTGAATGGGCCCAGTTTTAAGGCGCTGGACTGTCGCCTTCACCTTCTCCCGTCTACTGCAGTTTCCGCTGCATTGCCATTCAATCAAGAATTCACAACATTACAGCTAAAGCAGCATTGAAATTTGGAAGTGAAGCTTGGGTACTGGAGAAAAGAGAGGAACAACGTTTAGAAGTAGCACGGATGATATTTTTGAGACACTTACTTGGAATAACAAAACTAGATAAAGAAAAGAATCAATGTATTAGGGAAAAAACGGGAGCACAGAACATAGTAAAGGAAATAAAACAGTACCAGGAAAAGTGGCTATAACATGTACAGAGGATGGACACCAACAGAATACCAAAACAAGCACTACAATATCAACCAAAAGGACGAAGGAACATAGGACGACCGAGGAAGAGATGGAGGGACCAACTTCATCTCGAGGATTAAGAAACAGGAAACACGCCTAACCCTTCAGAAACATGATGATGATGATGGAATATTCGATCGGTTCCCTTTGATGGCGAAATCAAGTAACTGTCTTGATGAATGTTCAGGAGTTAATTTCAATTGAGCAAAGTAGTAAGGCTGGTGTCGTCACGCAAGGAAGTGGAACCGCTTTCGTTAGCGATGCTGACGTGATTGCTTCCTCCCCTAATCACTATCAGCCTGTAATTTGACACTGTGCTAATCGCGAACTCTGTTATTTCCCCTGACGGAGTTTCTGTGTTACAGTGCGAATACAGTTCACTGACTGGGTGCAGAAGCTCAAAGGTATATGTGCATTATTATTAGCGTCGTCTGGGACGTGACACCGTGTAGTTTGGTATATGGGTATGAACAGTTCCATTAGAACTCCCCCCCCTCTCTCTCTCTCTCTCTGTGGCGCAACAGCCCAAGACGGCCCTAGGCCACCTTACTGTTGTGGTTTCCGGATTACACACCAATTAAACACCTGGCCGGACTCCTCGTCATAGAGGTCGCTACCGGTTCAACACACAACAGACTCGAAACGCTATCAGCCGTGCACTCACCGGGATTCGAATCCGCCGTCACAGTAATAAAGCGACTGCAGATCTGTAGCCCGCAGAAAGCGCGATCACCAGGATCTGCTAGTTGGAACCCTCTGCCCTCTGTATTCTGCCTCCAGTTGCTTCCTGCAGTTTAAAGTCCAAACGTTCTCTGCGTTCTGTCTTCAGTCTCGGAGACACCGAGCATTATGCTGGCACAAAACGAAGGGCATCATTGAAAGGGTGACATGGTAGCGGGTAATTATATTATACTTAATCAGGTTATTGTCCGTTGGCCTACTTTTGTGATCACGGCGTTGAACCTTCAGTTTCGATAAACAAAGCAAATAAATTCGCAGCTGTTTAAGGAAGCCGCTGGACCATTGAGATATTGCGATAAATTCCAGGTTGTTGGTGGTCAGGAAATGGCACTTCTGAAGGGGATACTTGTTCCTTATAGCATCATTATTGAAATCAAATTCTAGATTACGTAATTATGCTGGACGCAACACGCGTCTGTGTATTTGAACAGTAAGTTCTGCCAGAGACTTGAAGACGCTCTCAGTGAGGTGTTTAACCCATTTGTTGAGGTTATAAATAACCGTGGGCCTAAATTAAGACACAGTCCATCTGGTTAAAGACCAAGGAGACAGAAATGGTTCACAGATAAGGTATATTGACCCTTTGCGTACTAAGGAGAGAGAAATGTATGGGCATTAAAGTTATTTAGCCCGATCTGTCCAGTCTGGAGAAATCGGGTCAAATAACTTTAATAGCTAAGTTTGATGTGAGTTATGTTTAAAGATTTAGTTCGTACCGCGCAGTAAACACGCGTATTGTCGGTTATAAAAACCCAGTCAGTTAATGTTTTATAGAGAAATGATTACTGTTTGTTCTGATATCTCTGTCAGACACATAAATACACTGGATGGACAGAACGTGGAATTTTTTAATATGAAAACTGGTACATATGGCAATCACTTGGCTCTTAAAAGGTTAGTGCTCCATTTTTGTGTTTACTTCCACCGTTTGACATTTCGAGTAAGGTAAAGTGCACCCTTGTACGGGCACTGGGGGTCTGTACAGGCCGTACGGTCCATAGGGGGAGTAGTGACATACCTCTACTCTTTCTTGACCACGGCACGAAAAGGGGGTGAGTGGTCAGCGTCACGCTCCGGCCGCTCTTTACCCCGAGAAAGACCCGGTACCCATTGTACAGGAGGCTGGGTGGGCCCCAGGGCAGGTCTGGACAGGTGCGGAAAATCTCGCCCCCACCGGGATTCGATCCTCGGACCGTCCAGCCCGAAGCCAGTCGCTATACCGACTGAGCTACCCGGCCCACGACATTTCGAGTAGCCTACCTTAAATCTGCCTCACAAAATTTGAAAGCTTCTCAAACCTGCCATGTGTGTAGTTTGTACATATAAACAAGTAGAGTCCATACAAGATACGTAGGCGCATTTTAAAACTATGTACGTGCAAAATTTCATGAACTTAATTTCCTCGTCAGCGTCGTTTTTGCATTGAATAATGAGGGCAAATGAGAGTGGCGTCTGTAATACAGTCTGTGTTAACACGTGGAATTAACAAAAAAAAGTTGCTATTGGGTTTAGTAATGCCGCTTGTGTTTCTTTCACCTGGCATGTTTGCAAGGCTGCAGTACTGTCGATGACGTGCAATTAGAAGCTACACATATTCTCATGTAACGGCATTATGATCATGTCACGTTTGGTGAATATTCATCAGCTGCTCCGCATGTTATTTGCGAAATGAAGCACTTAGTAACTGCCCAGCCCCTGGACGTTAGCTTTGCGAAGTATCCATCCTTGCCAGTTTAAAATGAACGGGGAATATCCATTATCGTAGATTCTTGGCAAGTGGCACGCGGATTGGTTCGCTGCTGTGTGGATTATTACTGCTGTGCTAATTGCATCCTGTCGATTCTTCTGGCGTGACAGCGCTGTGACTGGCTGTCCGTACCTACAAGTCAGCGCGGTGACCGGATGTCCGTACGTACAAGTCAGCGCGGTGACCCGGATGCCCGTAGGTACAAGTCGGCGCGGTGACCGGATGTCCTTAGTACAAGTCAGCGCGGTGATCGGATGTCCGTACGTACAAGTCAGTGCGGTGACCGGATGTCCTTAGTACAAGTCAGTGCGGTGACCCGGATGTCCGTACGTACAAGTCAGTGCGGTGACCGGATGTCCTTAGTACAAGTCAGTGCGGTGACCCGGCTGTCCGTAGGTACAAGTCAGCGCGGTGACCGGATGTCCTTGGTACAAGTCAGTGCGGTGACCCGGATGTCCGTAGGTACAAGTCAGCGCGGTGACCGGATGTCCTTAGTACAAGTCAGCGCGGTGACCGGATGCCCTTGCGTACAAGTCAGCGAGGTGACCGGATGTCAGCGCGGTTACCGGATGTCCGTACGTACAAGTCACCGCACGTACGATTGAATAGTTGAGGAGCTGCCCTTGCTTGTTCAGAGGATCCGAGCAGCGTATGTAGGTCCTCATTGTACGGAATGCTGTGGTAAATAATTTTTAAAAATTTGAGAAATAGCTGTTGGTGCCTGCTGCGCCTTAACCCTTTAATGCCTGGGGGTTGCTGTATGTACCAGCTAGATCAAATGTTCGGAAATCTAATAGTATGCCCGCAGATTGCGTTTGTGTGTTTTGTACATATCATTTTTCTGTATTTTCTTTTCCTCAGTCTTACTCGGTTTATCTCTGTTTCTTTTTCTTCTGCTTTCTTTTCTTTCTCTTCTACACGTCCAGCATTTTATTTAATTCTCTGTTCCTTTTGCAGACTACTCATATACCGCCTTTCTCTTTGTGTTTCTTTCTTCCCTTTCTTGTTTCCTTACTTTTTCCTTCTTTTTTCCCTTCTCCATCTATTCCTCTTTTGAACACATGTTAATAGCCACACCCTTCTATAAGAGAATCGAAATTCTGACCCATAGCCAGGTTGTTTATGATTCTGGTCGCCCTCTTGCGTTGCCACAACATCAGGTCGAGTTCTCTCTTTGTCTAGTTTTCCTGGTAACGAGAAGAGGCGACAAAGATTTAAAAGAGAAATGCTAAGTTTAACAAACAAACTTGAGTAGAACGTATTTTGCTGGTGTAGTTGTTTGTATTTTCAACTTCACGTCTTCCGCTGACGAGTTCCATCAATTTGCGTTGCGGGACAAACTTTGCTGCCTCTTCACAGTTTCTTTTGACCTTTCGGAATGCCGACGTGTACCTAACAACAGCGAATTCCAGTCACGTAACACAAAAAGTGTAATACCGACAAAGTTTTTATCACTGCCCCTCTTGCATTATTTAAATGCACTCGACGCTTTCAAGCCGTAACTCTCTATTCCATCCTGTCTTCCTTTTCTAATTGTTTCATCGTAATTTAGAAGATTAAATATCTAGTCTCCATCACTTCAGTTATTAACAAACAATTGCACTTACATAAATTCCACCTAAAAACACTTAAAATCACATGGTGTTGTGGCAGCGTGTCTGTAAAATATATTATACTTACTAAGTATATTGTCAAAACAGCTATATGAGCAAATGACAGTATACTTAATAAGTATGATGTATGTTACAGACACGCTGCCACAACACCATGTTTACAGAAACGAATTAAATTGTGAATGTTATAATATAACTTTAGCAAGGAGAAACATAGCTCCCTGATGATGATCTAAAAAAGATCGAAACATGTCGTAGTGATTTTACGTGTTTTTATGGGGAAATTATGTAAGTGCAATTGTTGGTTAGTAATTGAAGTGATTCTACGAAACGCACGGTGCAACAATAAGGTTTATATATAGTCCCCCAGTCGATTAATATGGTTTTGTATCCCCTACATCATATATTACGCGTATTTGTCTCGTCTAATCCCATTGATTAAGAGCAGATTAATTGGAGGAATGCTCGTTCCTTATCAGCAATACAAAAAGAGGATAATTTTACGTATTTGTTGGTATGTGTTTGCGCATCTACGTGTGTGTAATGTTCTTTAATAACGTTGACAGTTGCTATGATCATATAGCGTTGGTTATGGATGGCATGGATAATGGAGTTCTGTTGGAATGATACTGACAGGCAAAGGCCGAAGTAGACCTACACGTAATTGGAGAAGACCTGTCCCAGGGCGACTTTGCCCACCACAAATTCCACCTTGTGTGTGTGTGTGTGTGTGATATGTGTATGCATGTATATATTTAATTAATTAATGCGTGTATGTACGCGTGTGTATATGTAATGTGTTTGCGTGTGTGTATGTGTGTGTGTGTGTGTGTCGTCGTCGCTGTAAGCCGCGTCCTGGGGTTCCGGATGCAAGAGTTGGCCCCCGGATTCAGAGGGTAGCTACGAATAGATTGAATAAACAGACCGCTAACGTCCTCTCACCGCAGTTGGTCCACCTACAGTCTTGTTCGATCGTCATGCGATAATTTTACGTTTCACACGAATGGCCTTTAGCAGCTTGGATGTTTTTCATATATATGGGTACGCGCAGAGTAACGTGTACATTTAACGACGCTACTTTACGCTTATGATGTATACCATGTTCGTGTTTTATTGAAAGTAAGTGCAATAATAGCAGTGATCTGTTTTCTGATTACCGTTGTGGTGAGTTACGTGAAACTTGGCTGATTGTTTTCGAAACCTGGGGCCGTTGCGTGCGGAACAGCACAACTTTGCACAACGTCGCTGTTCCAAGGATATGTTTCGATGGAAGTTTCCTAATTTCCTACAGTCGCTGCGAGGCCACATGGCGTCGCATGAGGATATGCATAATTCACATTCTTACCAGATAGTGTAAGATTAAGTAAGGTGGGGTGGTGGTACGTACATTTGTGTATGTATGTATGTGTATGTATGTATGTTTGTGTGTGTGTGTATGTATGTATGTGTGTGTGTATGTATGTGTGTGTGTGTATATATATATATATATATGTATGTGGGTATGTATGTATGCGTGTGTATGTTGTATGTATGTATGTATGTGTGTCTATGTATGTGTG
>Ga0123352_10019608_pt1 | contig 10783 bp, 7 predicted proteins | sample TergutLab28metaG_FD_89700 | JGI IMG/M metagenome (GOLD analysis project Ga0123352, IMG submission 89700) | Labiotermes labralis P1 segment gut microbial communities from Petit-Saut dam, French Guiana - Lab288 P1 | ecosystem: Host-associated > Arthropoda: Insects > Digestive system > Gut ... | reverse complement strand
TGTGTTTTTTTTTGTGTGGGTGGTTGTTGTTGGGTTGTGTGTTGTTTTGGTGGGGTGGGGTTTTTGGTTTTTGGTGTGGTTGTAGGTATGTGTGGTGTGTGTGGTGTGTGTGTGGTGTGTGTGTTTTTTGTGTGGGTGTGTGTGGTGTGTGTTTGTGGTGTTTGTGTGTGTGTGTGTGTGGTGTGTTTGGTGTGTGTGTGTGTGTGTCAGAGAGAGAGAGAGTTTAAGGATGTCAGGCACACTGGCATAGTACGTATATTACAAAATAAACTCGAATTATGTAAAGTATCTTCTCCTTATTTCAGTACAAAGAATAAAATCGTGACGATTAATACAACTGAGCCCGAAAGGTGTACATAGTTGCATATTCAATTGTTATGCATATAAAAAGTCACACGAAGTTGTCATTTTAGGCGCGTTCGCAAAATTTCGTATGGCGACTATTAGCTTCTTCATTCTTATAATAAAACCAACTAGATGCACTAATTTCTCAAATTTATTTTTAAATAAAACTCTACATGTTTCTGACATTTCCTCTGTCCATCATCAGGAGTTTCTCACCGAGCACATAACAATGGTATATGTCAGCAAAACCTGTATGACATATACATTTGCTGTGTGTACAGTGAAAAACTCCTGATGATGGACAGAGGAACTGTCCGAAACATGTAGAGTTTTATTCCCAAAATAAGTTTCAGAAATTAGTGCATCTAGTTGGTTTTATTATAAGAATTTATCACGATGCACGGTCACCTGAACTTCAATTACCTTTTTCATGCCTGTCCGAATGTCCGCATGGAACAGTACGGCTCCAACTGGACTTATTTTCATGAAGTTTGACAATTGTGTATTTTTTGCAATTCTGTCGAAGAAATCCAAGTATCACTAAAATCGGACAAGAGTAACGATACTTTATGTTTAGAATATTATACATTATTTTATCATATCTGGCTCAATTATTCTTAGCATAAAAAATATTTCAGACAAAAGTCGTAGAGAAACTCGAAACCCACGTTTTGAATTCAATAAACTTTTTTTTTCGAAAATAGTGCCGTTTATGATATAATGTGGAAAAAATATTGTAGAGCGGGGCAGGTCACAGATGACAATATGGCGCATGCGCATTGCGTGCTGGATACCTAAGGCTACAAACACACACTCACTATATGTAATGCTTATTGCTTTTCCACTGTAACAATGGTTGCACTACATGTAATGCTTATTGCTTTTACACTGTAACAATGATTGCACTATATGTAATGCTTATTGGTTTTCCACTGTAACAATGGTTGCACTATATGTAATGCTTATTGCTTTTCCACTGTAACAATGGTTGAACGAACGCGCCTCATCGTTACATTATGCGTCCTTCAGTTTCCTGTCATGTACCGTTTTATTTTCTAAAGGGCAGATTACGGTGGACAAGTTCAAATACCTGTATTTCATGCACATCTCAATTACAGATATTTGCCAGGCCATTATTCATCACATAATACATAATAGATATATATTTTAAAATCGTTTGTGATATTTTATGTGTTGAATCACTCATTTGTTGTGTAAATATATACAGTATTCGCACGCAACTTTCATTACTGGACCCGATTTTACATTTTTATGATTTAGGAAGGGAACCACATTTTAATTAAATCTGGTGCATCTTTATTACCCACCATGTTGATGTGTTATTCTTCAATCTATATATATATATATATATATATATATATGCAAATCTGTGTACCTTCCATTCATATATGTAGGGTGGATGGCCTTGTGATCGCAAAACCCTTTGGATGATAGTAAAATTTATTTTGAAAACACTGATTTTTGGCGGGTTAGATATCATGTTCAGCGTCGATTTCTATGCGTTAAAAGGCACAGTACTGTCAGATAACGCGGACTGTAAGTCACACACCGGCCACAAAACTTCAAGGCGCAATATTATGCAAGTTAAAATGTACATATAATTGGGTACGCGGAAGGTAACGGTTTTTGTAAATTAGCATGGAATTTGGAATTTGTAGTGGGAGGATATTGGGCCTAAGAGAGAGACGAGGTAACAGGCTAGCGGAGAGAACTACATAATGAGGAGCTTATCGATCTGTACTCATCACCCAATATTTTTAGTGTGATAAAATCGAGAAAATGAGATGGGCGGTGCATGTAGCGCGTATTGGAAAGAGGAAATGTGTGTACAGAGTTTTAGTGGGTAAACCTGAGGGAAATAGACCACTTGGAAGACCCAGGCTTAGATGGGAGGATAATATTAAGATGGATCTTCAGGGTGTGGGATGTGGGAGTATGGACTGGATCGAGATGCCCCAGGATAGGGACAGGTGGCGGGCACATGTGAAGGCGGTAATGAACCTTTGGGTTCAATAAAATGTGGGGAATTTATAGACAAGCTGAGAACCGGTTGGCTTCTCAAGAAGAACTCTGCTGCATGGAGTAAATAAGTCAGTAAGTAAGTAAGTAAGTCAGTGGGTCGTACACTTTTGCATTGTATGTTTGGGGGCTTAAAATTTCATGTCAGATGTCACCATCTCTGAGTTTTGGGCGCATCTTACACTCCGAGAAACTGAAGACTTGTTTCTGAAATTTTTAAAATTAAGAGGGAGGCTTGTTGCCTGATTTATTTGTCACTCTTTGGTATTTAGAATATGTGTGGACGAAGACAACACAAGGTTGTTAGGGGAATTGGCTGCAGCGTGAGACAAAATGAGACTTGCCGATTGTAAAAGGTGTTATGTAAAGGTAAAGGTAAAGCAGTCCCGTTACAGGCCTCGAGTGGCCCAGATGGTTCCAGGAAGTTAAGTTTCCCAAATTACATAACAACGGCACATGATGGTGGTAAGGTTGTCGGCCTTACGCACCGGCCGCCTTTACCCCCAGGAAATGCTCCTGGTAGTCATTTCTGTTAGAGGCTGAGTCGACCGCAGGGCCATAGTGCGATCGGAAGGATTATATGTCAATGACAAATTCCAATGACACCAGCTGGGATCGAACCGGCGAACTTCCGATTTGTAACACAGCACCTTAAGGTGTTATGTATTTCATGTATTTGAGTGTAATTTATACATATTTACACAAAATACATCTTTTGAAATGCATTTCGATCTAGACTGATATAACGAAATTTGAGGTTCTCACAGCGGTATTGCTAAAGAGTCTTCTAGGATGTTAGGCCGTGTCGACTGGTATATATTTCTCGAATACCGTTTACCACTCGATGCGTTCGAATCCTTTCATTCAAAGCTATTTTTTGTAATAAATGTGTGTCAGAATTTTCTCACATCCTGTAGCTCTCGCTTGTAACATATTTCACAAAACATTTCTAATTACAGCACGTGTTATTGAATAATTCTAAAATGAGCCATCCCCGTTGTGTGTATATAAACAATAGGTGTGGGTATCAGTCAATAACACAGCAATATCTAAAAAGACGTTTAATAAAGGATGAAGTAAACTACATGTTTCGGCCTAGTGTGGCCATCATCAGGTTTTCATCAGAAAGTATGGTGTTAGTGCTTTACAGGATTGGTATGGGTATGTCACGATGGTGAGATCTCAGCATCTGTGATGTTTGTTATATGCTATTTTTAAGGGGTACAGGGGAGGGGGGTTATCTGTAATGTGCGCTATCCTGGGGTGTGCAGCTCAAGTATGTCTGCTTGCTGCTGTCCTATGTGGGTCTCCTGTTACTGTTTATCCATATCCGATATCTACTGCTGGTGGGCTTTTGTTATGGTTCTGTGGAGAGGAGAAAAACCAAAGAATAAGAGCTGATGCGGGTTAGTGTGTGTGTGGGTAGGTGACTGGTGTGACGAGTTGTAATTAAGTGGTAATTGAAGGTATGTACTTACGTGTGTGCTCTCTATCCTTTTTATCTGTGGTGATCTCTGTGTCCAGTCCGTTTTGTGTGTGCGTGTACTTGTCTTCCATCTAGGGGGTGTCGTATTTGGCAGTTCGGTGACCGGGTCCCGGAACTGTTTGGTGATTGTCGCTTGCCACTGTGATGGTAATTGTCCTCATGATGGCCACATTAGGCCGAAACATGTAGTTTACTTCATCCTTTATTAAACATCTTTTTTAGATATTGTTGTGTTATTGACTGATACCCACGCCTATTGTACAGTGTTATTGAAGCCAACTCAGTTTAGACTTACTGCGGTGCTGGTATATAAAATAGTTTTTAACTGCTCATTTAATCATGTTCTTGTTATCTCAGTTTCTTGTAATATTCGACATTACTTACCAAAAATGTTTATTTTTTTTAATTTCTACTTGCACACGGCAGACAAGTATTTAGTCCTGCCTATTACTGTTATTACAGAATAACCTTTTGACGCCTAACGACCCCTATAGGAGTCGTATCGCACCGCTAACCTCTAAATGTTTCATTTTATATATTTATTCAACAAATATACGTACTGAATATTTTAAACATGGTATATACTCTCCATTCTTTTCTCTTCAAAATGCAGTTTGTTTCATAATTCTAACATATTTGTTTCCTGTATTATTCACATTTTATATACAGAATGTGCTAAAATTAAAAAAAAAATAATTCCGGCGCCAAACGGTTAAGAGATTTTCTCTGTTCCTCGGGCATCAGTTTCCTTCTGCTACTTCCAAATGGTTCTGTATCTAATACAACATAGTCTGTAGATTGTGCCTGTAGGGTATTGTCAGTTTAACGTAATTTAATACAGCCCACACCAATCAGACGTTTCGGGAACTCCTTTCCGTTCACAGTTAGTAGGCCGGTTGTAAATTATTTCCTCTTTAATTTCATATCGATTTCGAACAGGAATTTACGCTAAAGAGCGTCGAAAGCTCTTTAATAAATTATGTCCTTTTGAATTCATTTAATTTCTTGCCACTAAGAGTGTAACATGAATGATAATTGTCTAAAATTCCTCGCTGTTAAGGCGCGCACCAGAATGGCTTGTGTCGGACAGATCTTGGGGTCGCGGGTTTAAAACCCGCTACGATCCGAATATTCTAGGCCGTTTCTCTGCTACAAAGTGTCATGTTGACCGGTCAGACTTGCGCATCCATTGGCCCTGCCATGAGTGTTCTGTTTTTCCTAGTGCGATTCAATTGTGTTGAAGCCGCCAGATACAATTCATTATACCTGGGAATTAGGTAAATGCCCTTCGACGAATAAAACAGAAATGGCGAGGAAGGTAACTTCTTGTAATAATAATAATAATAATAATAATAATGGACATGTGGCGCGTATGGGTGAGGCGAGGGGGGTGTATAGGATCTTGCTGGGGAAACCGGAGGGAAAGAGACCACTGGGGAGACCTAGGCATAGATGGGTGGGTAATATTAGTATGGATCTCCAGTAGGTGGGATGTGGGTATATGGACCGGATAGAGACAGGTGGCGGACGCTTGTGAGTGCGGTAATGAACCTTTGGGTTCCGTGAAATGCGGGGAATTTTTTGACTAGCTGCAAACCAGTTAGCTGCTCAAGAAGGACTCTGCACCATGGAGTAAGTAAGTAAGTAAGTAATAATAATAATAATAATAATGAATTTTTAACAATAAACCGAACATCATAATCCGTGATAACAAAAAAAGAACATGTTAGTTTTGAAATTCCCTGGAGACGGAAATGTAATCAAGAAAGAAAAATGAGAAGATTTTAAAATATAAAGACCCAACAACAGAAATTCAGCGCATACCGAATGTGAAAGCAAAAGTGATACCAGTAGTAATGGGGGCAACTGGGACTATTTCAAAATCACACAGACAATACCTGAGCAACATACCGGGAGAGCACGAAATTTAGGATCTGCAAAGACAGCCATATTGGGCATTGCACGCATAGTGCGGAAAGTGCTAATGGAAAAGTACAAACCATTTTTTACGCGTGAAATGAACATTCCATATAGTACCAATTGTAAATACAGAACAGCTGTAAAAATATGTACCCTAGAAACACGGTTTGTTTAGGTAGATAATTGTAAATACCCTGCATAAAGCTGATAACAAGGATAATAATAATAATAATAAAGATTCACTACAAAAGACAGCTATACTCGGAACATCACACATAATACGGAAAGTACTGCAATGTGAAGCTTGAAGCCTGAACGGTGGGGATCACCGCTGGTTCAAGAGAAGTACCAGGAAGAAATGCCTGTGACAGGAGACATACATATTGTATAATAATAATAATAATAATAATAATGTAAAAGTGTTTGGTCTTTCCATGTCTTCGTTCTTGTTTACCCCGAGGTTTTTAATTCAGTAATTTTTGTAAATTCTTCTACGTGTTTTCCAACTTCTGCTATTTCCTATTTGAAAAATAACCTGGATAAAACGCACAACCTGATGTAACGTGGTATTACTTGCGACTGTGGCAATTTCGAAGTGTTTGATACTGAAGACGAATTGACGCTGTTTCTTGCAAATGTCGGTTACCGGTCAGAATGCACTCAAATCACAGAGAACCTGTTAGTTTCAACAACATCTTCATGAAACCTCCAAAACTGCATATCACAGATATTTTATTTAGTAATTTTTTTCCTTTAACACTCAACATCTTATACTTGTTCCCGATATTACTGAAAAAATGATTCATATAAATGATGCTGAAGCATTTGGATAGAATCCTCAAAAGCAGGCAGAATAATTTAATGACTACAGACAAGAGGGCTGTTAACAAAGCACAGTGTGTGGTGTGGGTGTGTGATCGTGTGTGTGATAAAGGATGTACCTTGCCTTGGTTAAGTTGCTTTCTGTTTTTTTCTCATTATCGGTTAAAATATTTCTTTCGTCTCACGTTCCTTCGATATGAAAATTCAAAAATTAACTTACTGCAGTAAATCATCTTTTAACATTGCGATTACAGTTCTGAAAATCACCGCTCAGAACGGAACAACGTAGAACGGACCATGTTTTTCCCCATAAGGAATGTTTGAACGAAAAAAACTTTAAATTGGCCAAGAAAATAACATGAAACCGAGTCCGGACAAAGTTGATGGAATACTTCATTATTAAAATTCGTCAGTTTGAAAGCGAACGCTGGTGGAATATTTAAGTAACACACCAACAAATGCACATATATGGTGTTTAATAATCTAAAATTTACAATAAAACACTTAAAACGCTCCCACATATTTCTATCATACGATCATCCTCACGGAGTATACTTTGTTCCTTGCTAAATTCACAGTTTTTTTTTAACTATAACTTTAGCAAGGAACAAAGCATGTTCCCTGAATATGATGATCGTATGATCGAAACATGTAGGAGCGTTTTAAGTGTTTTAATGTGAATTTTAGATTATTAAACACTATATATGTGCATTTGTAGGTGTGTTGCTTAAATAAACTACAAAATAAATAAACTACAAAATAAATAAACTACAAAATACACGGTGCAACGATAAAGATTGCTGATGGAATACTTCATTATTAATATTTGTCAGTTTCAAAGTGAAACTACTATCTGCGGGGCAACGTTGAGAAAGAATTTTCCTTACTTTTTTCACCTCTTGTGCTACGTAACCAGGGGTAGTCGATGTACATATAACGTAACATTGTGACGCGTTCGCACAACCATTGTTGCAATGTACTTTAGAGCTGCATGCCACGATCAACAATATGAAAGTATTGAGTGTTGCACAACAATGTATTTATGGCGAATTTATGTCGCCTTCAACAATAAAATTACTTACGCCTTCACGTAAATTGTCCGAAATGTTTGTCCGATTTTAACTAGACATGGAGTTTCTCGATATATTTGTATGTAAGTCCCCAATATCAGATTTCACGGAAGTCTGTCCATTGGAAGCCCCACTGTTATATTAGGACATTGCTAAACTATTACACTATTTTCGCGCCCATCCAAATTCGCCTAAAAGGGATACATGGGCACATTCTGTTTGCCATATTTCCGAAAGTCACGTTTGAGTTCTTAACCTCTCCCGCTTCATGTTCGGGAGGTCCTGGCTTCGTACTTGGACTATTCTGATCAGTGTTTTCATTTTTCTCGTCCCTGCTTTATAATAGGCCACGGTCTATTCCATTTACAATTTTATATTGTAACATTCAACGTTATATGATTGAGGCACTTAGTTTGTTTTTGTACCTAACCCCAAGAATAAGTCAGTGTTTAAAACACTTTATTACCCAACAGATGCACAAATATATAGTTTGTAGATACAATTAGAATTATTATAAAATATTTAAAAATATTTAATATTTTTCCAATATATTTCGGATCACAAGGGATCCATCATCAGTGAGCTTTATACAGTGCTTGGCGAAAATTACAATAATGGTTTTATCTCTTCCGTTGACATGGACTTAGTCGGTGTTAGAACCATTACTGTAATTTTAGCCAAGCACTGTATAGACCTCCCTGATGATGGATCCCTTGTGATCCGAAACATGTTGGAGCAATTTTATATATTTTTAAATATTTTATAATAATTCTAATTGTATCTACGAATTATATATTTGTGCATCTGTTGGATAATAAAGTGTTTTAATCGTCACTGATGCACGGTACAAACATGAAGTCAGTGTTCATTAAGTAGGCTATAGGAAGCAATGTTTTCATTTTGGCATACAAGATACATTTCTAATAAAAATTAAAACTGCATTTTATAGCCTGTTTCATCGTTTCAGTACGTATAGATGTACTGTGTTCTATCCATCTCTTAGTATTGTTTAACAATTATTTCTTTCGTACATCTACAAATGTGTATATAATTGCAGACGACACATTAGATTACTCGTGTTGCAGTTGCAATTACAGGAAATGGTGATATAATTTCAGGGGCTTATTAGTATACTTGATTGAATATATTAATGTTACATACGCAAGCATCCATCTGTTACGTAATTATTTGTATGGTTCTCCCAAAAGACTAATTGATGTGTAACTTTAAAGTTGCGTTTAATTAATGCCTCCGACATCCTTCAGTTCAGCCACAGAAAAAAAATTGCTCATTAAAGACGAAAATAACTTGAATTATATTTATAGATTCGATCCGTACCGCGCAGTGAACACACTGCATCTCGGTTATAAAAATCAGCCAGGCAATGCTGTTACAAAACAGTACACTGTGTGGGCAGAATGTGGGATTTTAAATGTTGATGTTACTTGGTGTAATCACTAGGGCGTAATCAATGAAATCGAAACAGTGTTATGTAATTTTGGGAGATGGTTTACATTTCCAGCACTATCAATTACACCTACATTTCTGCAACAAATTTTTCAAAATTGACCTTTACATTTACTGATTGATAATCCATTTAGATATAAAGGAATGAAGTATTATCATAATGAGCAGTATTTTGGATATCATATCTACCCTTTTTCAGAGACTGATTCAGTAGGTGACATTGATTCATCGACGTACATACGAACATATTCTTAGTAGTAATTCCATTTTTTCCGTTCAGTATTATTACACGATGTTTCCGCGCTACACTTCATTTATCTGCTATCTCCTCTATGGGGACTGTGGTAGCACAATGAGTAAAGTGCTGTGCTACAAATCGGAAGGTCGCTGGTTCGATCCCAGCTGATGTCAGTGGATTTTTCATTGACATAAATTCCTTCCGATCGCACTATGGCTCTGGGGTCGACTCAGCCTCTAACATAAACATATTTCCTGGGGGTAAAGGCGGCCGGTGCGTAAGGCTGGCAACCTACCACCATCCTGTGCCGTTGTCACGAAATCTGGGAACCTTAACTTCCTGGAACCCTCTGGGCCACTCCGGGCCTGTAACGGGACTGCTTTACCTTTACTATCTGCCATATATGTATATATATATATATATATATATATATATATACGGCCTTAGCAAATGCCATCTTCTTTAACTAAAACATCTCTCTCTTTCTCTCCCTCTCTCCGTCAGCGTCACTACACAAATTCGCACAGCATCCAGCCTCCACAGAACAGTAACTGACCAACAGGAACACAGTGAGCAAAGTGAAACTGTCACCAATCCAGAACTCGGTCACACGGCGTATTGCGTAATTTTGAGATCGCAGTGTTATACGATTGAATGAATGAATGCAATACGAATATTCACCTCAACTTACAGACAGAAGTTAAATAATCAAAATTACTTTTATATCCGTCAGTAAAACTCTATTAGTAAAACATTTTTATTGTCCACAATACTAGATACATTTCCCGGTTTCTAATTACGTCATCCTCAGGCTTACCACTATGAAAATATAGTATATAAAACTAACCTTATTAACCAGCCGGAACTTGTAGTTATTATATTAAACAATAAGAATTTCTTACTAATGCATTTATGTTGCCGGAGTGACAATTAATTTTGATTCAGTTTTAGGAAGCACAACGGAATGCCATATATCAAAATTTATTTAAGTAGGTTATTCGGAAAGTAAGTACCGTCTGCACATATCTCTCGCGCATCCTCAAGACTGCCACTTTGCGCATGTGCATTGATCTCCTCTACCAATTGAGAAGCCACAGACGCCATTTCGTGAAATTCGTGTTATGTTTATGTTTGTTCCTGTGCGTTAAACTTGTTTAAGACAATTGAAGGAGCCGCCGATTGTGAAATACGGTCTGTAAATGGTTTTTTGAACGCTAGGAATGTGCTACCAAGTGAGATTCATCACCAGATCTGTCAAGTGTATGGTGACAATGCGACGAGTGATGGCATGGTTAGGAAATGGGTTCGGATGTTCAATGAAGGACGAGAGAACGTGCACGATGAAGCGCGAAGTGAGCGTCCATCTTTGGTGAATGATGATTTGGTGCGTAAGGT
>Ga0123352_10019607_pt1 | contig 10784 bp, 10 predicted proteins | sample TergutLab28metaG_FD_89700 | JGI IMG/M metagenome (GOLD analysis project Ga0123352, IMG submission 89700) | Labiotermes labralis P1 segment gut microbial communities from Petit-Saut dam, French Guiana - Lab288 P1 | ecosystem: Host-associated > Arthropoda: Insects > Digestive system > Gut ... | reverse complement strand
CCTTTTTTATCATATGTTTCTCATTTCTTTTTAGAGTGGGAGATTTTTCACACAAGAGGGGTAGGGATGATCAAACTGTTTATTTTATGTTCAGTAACCCCCCCCCCCCCCTTGGAAAATCTTACCGTTTGTGAGATAACTTGGAAAAATATAGTGGAGACGGAGAGGCCACAGATGACAACATGGCGCATGCGAATTCGCGCTGAGTACTGAATGCTAGAAACACACATTCAGAATGTGCAAAATTTATTGCTTTTATCCTGCAACAATGTTTACACGAACACGTGTCAGTGTTACGTTATACGTAAATTTCCTGTCTTGTATTTGAGAACTGCTGAATAAATAATATATTAAGAGGAAAAGAAGGTTTGTCTTAATTACATGTTGCATTGGTTTTCACGTTCGTACCGTGCATCTTGATATTATCAACGTTTTATTTATTAACCAACTGATGCACTAGTGAGTTGTCTTAAAAAAAATAATATTGAAATTTACGTGAAAATTTACATTATAACAGCTCTTACATGTTTTGGTGTTACAGTTACACCATCATCAGGGAGAGCATTAATTCATGCTTACTAAAGTTACAGTTAAAATAGTCTATTCAAATACATCGGTGTGTGGTTAATATGGTGGTGGTGTGGCTGCATATATTCGGTCCGTATTGGTGTCTGTAGGTTGCACTGTTTGGCAGTAGTCTACTGCCGAACAGTCCGAACTGTAACTTTGGTAAGCATAAAATAATGCGCTCTCTGATGATGGTGTAAATGTAACACCGAAACATGTCAGAGCTGTTTTAATGTAAATTATAATACTGTTTCTTAAGACAACTCACTAGTGCATCAGTTGGTGAATAAATAAAACGTTGCATTGGGTTGACAGTACCGCTAGTAAACTGTGTGTATGGAACGCCCTGTAGAGTAATGGTTCAGAAAGTAATCCAACAGAATTGATTAAAATCATGGTTTGTAAACCAGACTAGTTACAGTAAACTTCACATAAATCTGACAAATTCAATCTGATTGTCCTCTGAGTCAACAGTAGCCACAGTAGCCATTTACCAGTTGACATGGTATAACATCCTCATTGACACTGCTGTGAGCACCTCAGATCTCACAATATACGGTGTTTGTTAAGGCCAGTTTCATGCAAGATTGAAGAAAATATAGCCACTTCACAAAACTTGTGATTGTGTGATCTTCTGTGACATGACATCAAGGAATTAAGATGAATCTGCTACCTCCACATTCAGGGGCTTCTCTTCTGAAGATAAGAACAGCACGTTTCTCCAAAACATTGGCAAACTCCTATAAAACTACAGGGTGTTATATTCCACACCACAGTATCAATTTCACATACGGATGGAAACCTTGCATACCTTAACAGTACTTTTACAAAACACATTTTGTGTATGTGTGTACACTTTTTCTTTTTACCTCCTGATGATGAGCATATAGTCCTCGAAACATGTAGAGGCATATAATAAACTTATTATAAAATAAGATTTTGTGCATTAAATTTGTTGATTACGAAGATTACTGAAATAATTTTTTTTTTTTGTTTGACTTTTGTCACTTTTGTAAAAGGTCATTTTATAGAATCGTATTTAGAGAAAATATTATAAAATATGTATACAAGTAAATCGTCATTGTAATAAGTTACAATGTACAGAGATTCCTTTACTACATGTGTGCCATATTTTGTAATGGTTAGGACTTTCAGTCTCTTGGCAGAAAGCGTCTGAATTTCATGACATCAACAACATGAAGAAGTGGTTTGCAATCTCCCCTTAGACAAGGGTAAAATAACTAAGAGAACAGTGTTGGGACATAGAAGACCAGTTTGTAGAGGAATGTGTGATTGGTGAGCTATGAGAGCATTAAGCTTCATTCGGCAATAATGACTTACCACAGCTGAGTTCGGAATCTGTATGTGATTAAGGTAGCATGATTAGTGTATGTCTCTTGTTTTTAGCTGAGAGTGCCAATCAATGTCAGCTTCACAATCCGACCCCGAGACCTGATAGTGGACTTTCAGAAGAGGCATCTTAAATGTGGACTGAAGGGGCATCCTCCTATCATAGATGGTGAACTCTATAATGACATCAAACTAGACGAGTCAACATGGGTTTTAGAGGATGGAAAAACTGTGTTCATTACCTTAGAAAAGGTAAGTGAAATCATGTTGGCCATGTCTTTTTGTCGTCCATGTGTTAACAGTTATCATGAAGTTTGTTCTGTCATCCTAGCAGAAGCTGCCACATACCACACATGTTGGGCATGAGCATAGCAGTCTAAGATCATGTAACATATTCGGTTACTGTCATGATGTACGTAGGGTGTCCAGAAAGTAAAGGTTCAAACAGAAAAAAATTTTTTAAAAAATATTTAATAACAAAGTCGATTGAAAAAATCTCTTAACACATACCTTTAGCTACTTTTCAACATAATCACCACCTTTGTCAAGGCATTTGTTTAGCTTGGCTACAAGTTTTTGTATTTCGATGTCATAAAACTCTGCCACCTGCGCATGTGAACATGTAGTGACTTCATTTTTCACATCTTCGTCTTTGTGAAACTTCTGGCTGGTCAGTTGTTTCTTTAAATGCAAAAACAAATGGAAATGGGAGTATACTAGACATGACAGTATTGCCACCCTCACAGTGGTGATTTCCCTTCCCCTCCCACCCATTTTGTATCTTCAAGTTCTGATAACCCTCGTAATGTCATATTGTGTAATCATAGTTGAGACTGAATTGAGATTTTATCTGTCCAAATATGTTGTAATATTATATTCACTTGTATAAAATCTGTTGAAATTCAAGGGAAGGAGAGTGAAGTATGTTTAAAAAATAATTCCTTGTGTTTATGAAACTTTGACAAAGGTACCTAACATCAGTAAAGCAGTAGTCCATTTTAGTAGGCAGTATACACATTTTGAGTGACGTGTGTACAACGACTGTACACTTACTGCAATATGATGGATGGCTCGAGCATACCTTCCGTTACCACTTATTGCTCCCATCTCCTGTTCTGTTTGTGATGATTATAAAATGCCATCTTCTGCTACCCCACTTATGACTAATGTACACATAAGGACAGAATATCAAGCATCTGCTGCCTTATGGTCCTATTACTGCCACCAGTTATGACTGCTAACAAACATACGTAACGGAATGGGAGTCCTGAGCTTTTATGCGAGCACAGTACAGTTGTCATTTACGTCTGGGTTGTGTTCCTGGAGCAAATTCATAGACAAAGATTCACACAGTTAAGACCAATTATCCCATAGAAAGTTTCTAAGCATTTTCTTGGTCCTGCATGAACACGAAGCATGTCATAAGCATGTTATTTTAATCCTCCGTACATAATAATATTTACTACTACTACTACTACTACTACTACTACGAAGGGGTGCTGATAAGTCCTTAGCCCGACCTACTTCCCGATGTCGTAGGACGGAATCGATAGTGTCGTTGGAAAGAGGAGTTTGTTCATGTGCCGAATTGAAAGTCTTTTCTTGTTGCAGAGGCTGAAAGGAAGCATGTCAGGCGACGCGCGCGATTTCAACAACGTGGAGACGCGAGCTGTCATCAAGTTTTTTTTTTCTTGCAAGGCAAGGCGCCGAAGGAAATTTACGCCATTCTGACAGAAACATTAGGGGAACACGCACCATCGTATGCCACCGTCCAAAACTAGGTGGCCCAGTTTAAACGTGGTGGTTTTTCCACCTGTGATGTGCCTCGTCCTGGACGACCCAAAACAGTGACCACCCCGGAGATTATTGATCAAATTCATGAGCTAATCTTGGAAGACCGTCGGATTTAGGGTACATCATTAGCTGAGCAACTGCGCATCTCACGTGAGCGGGTTGGGTCCATAATTCATGAAGATTTGGTCATGCGGAAGCTCTCCGCGAAGTGGCTCCCGAAATGCCTGAACTTGGATCAAAAACGTCAAAGGTGCCAGTCGTCTGAGCAAATTTTGGAATTTTTTCGGCGCGATCCACATGATTTCCTGTCGCGATTGGTGACCAGGGACGAAACCTGGTTATATCACTATGACCCGGAGACAAAGCAACAACCATTGGAGTGGCGGCATAGCGGCTCAGCCCGCCCCAAAATATTCCGAGTGCAAAAATCCGCTGGTAAAGTTCTCGCCTCGATTTTTGGGATCAAGACGGCATCCTCATTGATTATCTTCCAAAGGCCCAGACTATCGACGTGGAGTATTACTTATCTCTTCTGGTGCAATTGTAGGACATTTTGAAGGAAAAACGCCGCGGGAAGATCACCAAGGGGGTCTTATTCTTGCATGACAATGCCCTGGCTCACCGGGCACTTGCAACCCAGAAGAAACTGGCCTACCTGGACTTCCAATGTCTTGATCACCTACGTGCCCTATTCTCCGGATCTGGCCCTGTCGGACTACCACCTGTTCCCTGGACTGAAAAAACAATTGAAAGGTCGCCATTCTTTGTCCGACGCGGAGGTCATTGCTGCCACGGAGACCTGGTTGGACGCACAACTTTCTGAATTTTTTTGAGTGGCTTGCAGAAGTTAGCGCAACGGGCTAAGAAGTATTGACTTTTGTGGGGAGTATGTTGAATATATCCCGAGTTTGGTCGCTGTAGCTTGTTTCCTTCCTGGTCGGGCTAAGGACTTATCAGCGCCTCCTCATACTACTACTACTACTTTATAAGGATGTGTTATTTGAAAATCACACAAAATAAGACTACATAAATCATGAATGCACTGTATGTGGATTTTTATCTGGCACTTGTTGTTGGATGATGCAATACTTCATTGTTCTCATTGTATTTTGAGGCTTACGTTGTCTTATATAATTATATGTTTTAATGAAGGTGAACAAAATGGAGTGGTGGAGTCGGCTTGTGCAGACAGATCCAGAGATAAGTACCCGCAAAATCAACCCAGAACCATCAAAACTGTCAGATCTTGATGGGGAAACACGTGGTCTTGTTGAGAAAATGATGTATGATCAGAGGCAGAGGGAACTTGGTCTCCCTACATCAGATGAGCAGAAGAAGCAGGACATCATTAAAAAGTAAGATGCTGTTTATCATTTTTGAGCTATTTCTGCAGGTACAATAACATGGGAAAAGCAATGCTGACAGTTTCATATGTGTATATAGTTGTAGATGTAACACCAGGACGCTGTAGTCTAAGATAATAGTGTTCTATGCAACTAAAATAGGTCTCCCAAATGTGATGCTGTGATCAGACAGTTCTGTACTGGTGTTTCAGAGGAATATACTTCCTCTACCTTCAAGGTGTAAGAAACTATCATGAAGGTGGAGGTAGCGCATTTCTCTACAATGATGGTAGACATTACCATACCATACGGCATCACATCCCAGTAAACAACACTTTTCAGATATGTACATGTTAACACTAGACGCTCATAAACCAAATACTGTAATTTATTAGCATTAATGGGTCCAGTATTCTGTGAACATTAGGATAACATGATTTGTTCACACACTGCAATATATGCTTCTCTTCACCCATACAGCTTTCGTTGGCCAAAACTGCTTACAAAAGTCTGTACAGGTGGACCCACATATTTGCAGGTAATACGTTCCAAGACCTACCGTGGTTACGTGAAGCTGTGGATAATACCGAATGCTATATATAACGTGATACGAGATATTCGTGGAACATACATAAATACAGTAAAGTTTAATTGATAAATTATGCACACTAAGACATTACCAACATCAAATAAAGTAATAACAAAGTGTACTTTCTCCCTCTCTTGTGCACGTGAAAGTAAGAGATTCTGACGTTTTAGCCTAATCTTCAAGAGATGATAAGAGCAGTAAAAAAATACAGTACCTGTACTGTACAGTATCATGTACAGTTTCAGGGGATGACACAACAATAGAAATCATGCTTTTCCATCAAAGTGCTGCATAAGCAATGAAAAAACGTGTTATTGTTACAAATTTTACAATGAAAATCATACGTTCGTGCCTGTACATAACCTGTAATAAGAAATTTTTATTTGTTAAAAAATATTTTAACCTGTTGTGGGTATTAGTTGACTTCTCCATTCTTCTTGTTGCTTTCTTTACACAAACACTGCGATAGCATGGCAACTAATTGGAACAGCTGTTGTATCCGTTGCGGACCCGATGACGAACGTATCTTAGATGTTGTTCCCAGGGAGGATGGAGCTTGTAACTCTGGTTAAGACGGGGAGTCGGGCAGGCAGCACACACTTTCAGTAACCCCAAGTAGAATATATTGGAGTTTTATTGTGCAAGAGTATGGAGTAATAGCATTTGCAACTAAAATGTATCAGTGACAGTTCTTGCCAGTGGACTCTTCATTACCGTTCGCACTCACTGACTGTCCAGCATCGTACTCTCTTGCTCAGACACAGTTCGAGCTACGCACCAGACTGATCCCGCAGAACAGAGCAAGTATTATTACATGTGTGGCTCCACACACTGCTCGCGCAATACACTTAGCGAGTCCGGTTTTAAACAAAAAAAGTGGAAGGAAATTATATTCCTTCCATGCCTGGTCTTAAGAGAGGTGAGAACTATGCATGAGTAAATTTAGCTTATGACTAACATACAGTATATGTAAGAATGCTAAAAGAAAACCACAATAAAAAAAAATCAGTGTGTGTCAACTACACAACACAGTGAGGTCACTAGAAGCAGAATGGTGGAAAGTTTGCGGGGAAGCGTGGGTACGGGGACAAAGGAAGATGAGTCAAGTACTGGACGCATTTGGGCTGCTGGATCTCACCATGTTACGACCCATTCTCGCTTGGCGCGCGTTTTGAAACTCATGAACCGTTTGTTTCTTTAATTTTCCAAATTTTTTCATTCAGCAGTAAACTGCGGATAACTGAAACCACGGATACTGAATCCACAGATACGGGGGTCCACCTGTATATAGATTCTTAGGTACATAGTTGGGTTGTATTTTTAACACACACATTTTCAAATGCATACTTATTGTGCTAAGGTGTTAAATGGGTGGAGCCCCACCACCCATTGGATGTTGTCTGAGATCAGTAACTAGATACATGGAGCACATTTATTCTTAAAGTTTAATACTGTCTTATTTAGTTGAGTTTTTTAAACTAATAGTTATATAAAGACATAAGCTTTCTGAAATAGCCAGCGTCATCGTTTGTGTGAGCGAGAACTACATCACAGCATGTGGAAGGATTTGGGTTTCATGGCTACCCTGAATTAACACCTTCCATTCTTTTTGAATGGTGAATTTTTATAATTACGTACATTTCTGCTTTTATACTGTTACTGTCCTAATCAGCCAAGATATCTCAGGAAAATGACTTCCTGTTGTCTGGATGGCCAGGATTCAGTTCTTGACATGGACAAAAATTTATCCCTTCACCACATCTAATTCTGCTCAGTTTATCCAGTGGCTGCCAGAAGGAAAGCAACTGAAGCCTGAAGGTGTTCTGCATCCTTGTACATCTTCATTGTATGACATGGTGACAGTGTCATCTTAGTTTGTTAGTGGCATCATGTCATTCATAATGTTCATTTCCTTTCCAGGTTTATGGAGCAGCATCCTGAAATGGACTTTTCAAAATGTAAGTTCAACTGATGAATTGTGCGTAGCAGGACACAGAGTTGCAGGCTTTGCAGACTGGATGATGCTGAGGGAAAGAGGATTTATGCATCTGGTTTCATTGCAGATGTTGCAAGGTGAACACTTTGTTCAGCAGATAGAATAATAATGATATTCAATTTTACTTCTGTTTTCACTCACTGTGTTTAGCAGTGCCAGTATGGTAGAACATTTGTCTGAAGTGTTAAGCCAGGTGTGTGATCTGTGCAGAGAAAAGGGATTAAGTCTTTACTGCATGCTGGATTTGTTACATGTGGATTAAAGTGATTGAACCCAAAAAGTGTACTGTTATCAGACATAAAATATTATTCATGTCAAAAGAATAAATGAAGAGAAATGTTTGTGCGTTGACAGTGCACATCCGTTTTACTGAGACAGCTATAATAGGTAACAAGCAAACTGCACTTGTAAATTTTCATATTTTCAAGACATGATATGAGGCAAAATACATTACTTTTTTAATTGTATATTCCTAGCTCATCTTCTTTTTGTCATTTCGAAATATGTATTGAATAATGTATCTGATGTAATTTTGCATCGCTGATATTTGGTTAATGCTTTCCACAAATAAATTTCCTGATAAAATTACCAACTAATATACTGTAAAATTAGATTAATTTTGATGCAAGTCTGTATGGTGACCTGGGAAGGCAAAATGTGTGCAAGGAAGTAATTAGCCGTGTTTTATGTGCATATCTTATAGATATGGTTTGTAGATATTACAGTTACTTTTCAGGATACTGACAAGGGACTCTGTGAAGATTTCCAGCAGAATTTTGTGGCTGCTTGTACCATTGAACTGTCTGTGCAAACCTTGAACATTTTGTTCAGTGAAAGGCTTTATATCCTGGTGTATGGTCCACCTTGTTATCTTTGCCTTATTACACATGCTTTCTTATTGTGGTTGTATTTAAAAGGCAGTCTATATACATGAAATAATAACTACAGTTTGTGAAGAAGTATTTGTTTTGTAGGCATGCAACATGAAATGGAGTACATATTCAGCAACCATTATATAGAGTAGGCATGTAAATGTCACTGTGTAAAGTCACTGTTAGTCCACCGTGGCTACAGCTGAGTGAGCAGGCAATGTGACAGTTGGAGCAGTGTTCACGCATTGCAGAAAGAAGGCTGTGCTGTGGTGCAGTGTGCAGAATATCTTCCTGTATGCTTAGTATCCTTTGGTCTTCAGGGGAGCTGGAGTAGCATAATGAGTACATGGCAATGGCATGTTATTGGTAAGTAATTTTTCTTTCCTCCATACCAGCTCTGGGGCCTACCCCCAGCTAGGGCTCTTTACTGGGGGTACAGCATCTGGCGTGTGAAGTTAACCACTCACCTCCATCCAGTGCTGAGGTTAAGAATGAGTAGAGCTATACCTCTACTATGCCTGTGTCTTTGTGGCATGGTCAGGGAAAACTTAACATTTATGGTTTTCAGGTTTACTTGACAGCTGACACTAAGTGGAGAACAAATGAAAACGAAATCTACATGTGAAAGAAGTATATTTACTGATCAACAGCTTTATAGAGAAATACAATTGATTTTGCTATCCAAGAATATAAATCACTCTGTTTTATCTATAAAAGTAGTGAACTGAACAGCAACAGATACTGCAAGTATCAGTGCTGCAACTGCCAGTCCAATGAACAGTATGTTCTGTGTATTAACGGTCACTGGTAGAATGTCTTCTGAAGCCTCCCCTTCAAGGTGAGCATCAAGTGCACAGAGGTCTGCAGGATCTGTGAGGCAAATATCAGACATTCAGAAGAAACTAAGCAAAAACCTCACATGACTAAATCAGTTGCCTTATGCTGTATGAATAGGTCAGTCGTGAAATTCAAAGGGCTGTGCAAGGTAATCAGCACGGCTCCACGCAGCCTATAGGTCTCATATGAAAGAAAGTCTCACAAGAAATCCAGGATTTCTCTAAACCCTTATTTCTGAGGTCAGCTTGTCTGTATGGCTACGGATGGATCATCATAACGCTATCAACACATACCAGCCTGCACTTCAAGATCCTTCTGTACATCCGACTCTTCCACCTCCAGGTCTAGTAACTCTTGAAGTGATACCAGAGCTTCTGAGGGCCCTTCTCCAGGAAACAAATAATCAGAAAGCGTAACTCTGCAATCTGGCAGTGACACCAGAACTCTTCTTGGTGGTTCATGCAATGTTAGGCGCTCTGTTGCAATAAAACAAGATCATTGAGATCATTCCTTAAATGCAGTTTCGTTTTTTTTTTTTTTTACAGCTAGCAAGAGGAGTTCTTTGCAGTCTCTTTGTGGGAGTATGTTTATCCATTATGCAGTTTCACACTCGGAAAATATAGTGCTTACAGTAGTTTTAAAATCTTAAGGTAATTCATCCCCACTGTGTTTCAGATACTAAGATAAAAATGAACTTACAGTCCATCCAATGAACAGTTCATTTTTCTCCCAGTAGTTTGTAAAGTTGAGATTCAAACAGGACCTGCATTATCAGTCTGTGGTTGTTCCAATTCAAAAAATTGTACATGATTTCCCAGTACAGGGTTTTGTACTCCTCAGAGGTGATAATTTGTGAAGTACTTGGTTAATATTTCATTTTGATGACTGAAGTTGTGAACTCCAAGAGACTGTATAGCAGCTGATTGTTATTTAATTATAACTTTCATTAAAGAATTTAAACCAAGTGTGAAGTACTAAGTTTATCAAAGAGACTGAATTCTATACATGCCCAAACAGTACTCCTCCTTTTACAATTTAAGCTAACGAGTGCATGCAATGGTATTATATTTACAATAATATTAGAAAAGCCACTAACTAGTACATGTTTCAGGACTTAGTGGCCCATCATCTGGGAGTACAATAATTGTATACATTGGTTGCTTAGTATATTGGTCTCTTGCATTTGGAAGAATTGTTGAAAATTCTTTGGTATAGCATTTTTGATAGTTCTTCTACACGCAAGAGACCAATATATCAAACAGTCATTTTTAAACAATTATTTTACTCTCTGATGTTGGGACAATAAGTCAGAGGCTTTTCTAATATTATTGTGACTATAACACAATTGTGTTAATTTGTTGGTTTAAATTATAGGTACACCGGAAGTCGAACAGCCAGTACATACCAATCTTCAGCACTTGTTTTTATATGCAGTT
>Ga0123352_10019605_pt1 | contig 10784 bp, 7 predicted proteins | sample TergutLab28metaG_FD_89700 | JGI IMG/M metagenome (GOLD analysis project Ga0123352, IMG submission 89700) | Labiotermes labralis P1 segment gut microbial communities from Petit-Saut dam, French Guiana - Lab288 P1 | ecosystem: Host-associated > Arthropoda: Insects > Digestive system > Gut ... | reverse complement strand
TGATACAACCTGATGATGGCCCGGGAATAGGGCCGAAACATGTTGTTGTAATACCTACAATAATTAACCAATAAAATAGTTGTGTTTGACGGTAAGTGCCACGCACATATATTGCCATACTAAATTCGTTAGCCAAAATCTTCGTTAGCTGAAACACACAGACTGAAAAGATAAGCTCCTTGAATGGCCTGACCGTTCATGTTTGCTGCTTTATGTTAGCGCGCGCATCCACTAAAACATTCGTTAGCCGAGTCCGAAAAACAGCGAAAAAATCTTCATTAGCCAAAAAATTCGTTGGCAGGGTCACTCGTTAGCCGAGGTATCATTGTACAAAAATGCTGTAGGCCAATAACCTGCACACCTTAAATACCATTATTAAAGAAACTGAAGTGAAAAGTAAAGGCCTAACATAAGAGGTGACCTCTTTGGCATGAAATGGAAAACGAGAATAGCGTTTTGGAATGTAAGGACATTGAGAGAGTGTGGCAAACTAAAGCAAGTAGAGAAAGAAATGACAACCTATAAATTGGACATACAGAAACAGGAGCAATAGAGACAACTGCATTAGATTGGAATCCTCAGGGATATAGAAGGGGAGGCAGACCGAAGAGAACAAGGCAAAGGACAACAGAGGATGAGATAAGAAGCACAAGAATATCATGGAACGAGGTCAAGGGGATAGCTGGAGACCGCAATGCCTGGAAGCTCTTCGTGAGTGCCCTGTGCTCCACAAGGAGTAAAAGGATTTGATTCATACTATAAAAATGTTACCAACTAACAGTAACAATATTGCTCCCTGCAATAATAAGGACATAGTCTGTTGATATACAACTTTTATTATATCAAATCCAATGGCAGCTACACGTTTAGACAGCATAAAGCAGCCATGATCAGGCCATATGTATCACAGAATGTAAAAAGAAAATTATACAGCTGTAGCCGTACCTATGGTTATTAAATCTATGGCTGAGATCTCACCATTACATTAAAGTATATATGAACGTCACATCTGGAAAACACTTTTACAACATACAAAAAGTACTGTAAAAAACCATTAATGATTAAGTTACAAAAATTTTAAGAATTTCTAAAATTCTTTAAAATATAAAAAAATAAAAAATCCATAGCAGTCCACATTTTAAGCTGATGAATGATAGGCCATACGTGGCTGAAAGTTTAAAAGTTATGAGCCATTCATCTATTGGATATTTAATAGCGTTTTAACGAGGAGCTAAATGATCTGTACTCCTCACCCAATATTGTGTGGGTGATAAAATTGAGAAGAATGAGATGGGCTGGGCATGTGGCGAGTATGGGTGAGTAAAGGGGGGTGTATAGGGTCTTGGTGGCAAAACTGGAGGGAAAGAGACCACTGCGGAGACCTAGGCGTAGATGGGTGGATAATATTAGGACGGATCTCCAGGAGGTGGGATGTGGGTATATGGATTGGAGTGCGCTGGCTCAGGATAAGGACAGATGGCGGACGCTTGTGAGCGTGGTAATGAACCTTCAGGTTCCGTGAAATGCGGGGAATTTCTTGAATAGCTGCAAAACAGGTAGCCGCTCAAGAAGGACTCTGCACCATGGAGTAAGTGAGTATGGGTGAGGAGAGGGGGGTGTATAGGGTCTTGGTGGTGAAACTGGAGGGAAAGAGACTACTGCAGAGACCTAGGCGTAGATGGGTGGATAATATTAGGACGGATCTCCAGGAGGTGGGATGTGGGTATATGGATTGGAGTGGGCTGGCTCAGGATAGGGACAGATGGCGGACGCTTGTGAGTGCAGTAATGAACCTTCAGGTTCCGTGAAATGTGGGGAATTTCTTGACTAGCTGCAAACCAGTTAGCTGCTCAAGAAGGACTCTGCACCATGGAGTAAGTAAGTATGGGTGAGGAGAGGGGGGTGTATAGGGTCTTGGTGGGGAAACCGGAGGGAAAGAGACCACTGCGGAGACCTAGGCGTAGATGGGTGGATAATATTAGGACGGATCTCCAGGAGGTGGGATGTGGGTATATGGACTGGATTGGGCTGGCCCAGGATAGGGACAGGTGGCGGATGCTTGTGAGTGCAGTAATGAACCTTCAGGTTCTGTGAAATGCGGGGAATTTCTGGACTAGCTGCAAACCAGTTAGCTTATCAAGAAGGACTCTGCACCATGGAGTGAGTAAGTAAGTATGCTAGTGTACCATCCTATGTAAATCCATTAACGTGCATTATAACATGATATTCAAAACATGTGGACTCAATCTCTGGTTGCACAAACACCTGTAAAGGTAATTCACTATGAACTGTAATGTGTCGAAACCGTGAAATAAGACACAATAAGTGTCCAGTGTGCAGGATGTACACCCTTCCATGCTCAAATGTCATGGCATTTCTTGGTCATGACTCAGGTTTCCCACTGTTCAACTAAGTACAACTACACAACACTTCGAATTGCGTGACATCATTTTTCACTGGCACCTGAAGCTATCCACTGACAACCTTGAATCAACACTTTCAAGGTGGCAAAACTATGTGAGACTTCAATAATGCATTCATCTTTCCAACATTTGCCACAGGAAAACTGTATGACCTCTTTGACAACTGCAGCTGTAGATTACCTATACTGTACACTGCAAGAAAATAGCAAGCTCAGATTCTTGTGACCAAGAAAAAGTTAAATAAAATGAGATTATAAAGAATTAGAAAAATAAGAACACAATGCCCTGTGGAAATTAAGATAACTATGAATCACTTTAAACAACACACTGAAGAGAAATATTACAAAATCAACAAGAAATTAATTCATGATCAAAGACCTACTTGATGAATCTGATTTTAGAAATTACTTCCTACACAATTAGCAAAACTGGACAATATATTGCTACATTTAGCCTAATATAAGACAAGATTTTTGTCCTAATTCATCAACCCAAAAATATGTGTGTGGGGAAGGGGGCTGTCTTATAACTGTGCAAATTTAAACATGTTAAGTACAGGTATCTTCCTTGAAAATGAAGATTGTGTGGTGAGGGATCATCTTTTAAGCAAGGTCACCTTATTTCAGTTACATACAGTATTATTCCTTGCTTTAGTTTACAACAATGACAGTAAGTCAAGACTATGCAAAATCACATGGTAGGATGATTAACAAACAGCACATTCAAGATACTAGGCCAGCATTTTTTTTAGAAGGTGAGGTAACCACAAAAAACTCAGTCACATCAGGCAAAGACCCAAACAATATCCTGCATACAAGACTAAGGAATTACCACAATTCCAATCTGCGCGGCAAAAATAGCGACAATGATCATACACGACAGAAGTAAGTACCAAACAATTTACAAGGAATTTTCCACAATTCCAATCTGCGCAGTAAAAATTGCCATGAAGATCATACATGACAGAAGTAAGTACCAAACAATTTACAAGGAATTTTCCACAATTCCAATCTGCGCAGAAAAAATTGCCACGAAGATCATACATGACAGAAGTACCAAACAATTTACAAAGAATTTTCCACAATTCCAATCTGCGCAGAAAAAATTGCCACGATGATCATACATGACAGAAGTAAGTACCAAACACTTTACAAGGAATTTTACACAATTCCAATCTGCGCGGCAAAAATAGCCACGATGATCATACACTACAGAAGTAAGTATCAAACAATTTACAAGGAATTTTCCACAATTCCAATCTGCGCAGCAAAAATAGTCATGACGATCATACATGACACAAGTAAGTACCAATTTACAAGGAATTTTCCACAATTCCAAACTGCGCAGCAAAAACAGCCATGACGATCATACATGACACAAGTACCAAACAATTTACTAGGAATTTTATTTACTGTAAACTAATAATATATTTAAAATAGTTTCAAGCACTTAATTTTGTCTGATCCAAGATTAAAAATGAAGGCATCTCAATCTACACTCCCCCATACCTCTTCACAGTCTGGCGCTTAACCACAGCAACAATTTTATGACCCAAAGATACTCTAGATAAGCATATCACGTATCACAGTATGAATGTATATCTGAGAAAAAACAAAAGTTATCACATGTTGAGAAGACAGAGGTGTATCCACAAGAAATAGCAAACACAACCTCAAACAGTCTAACACAAAATTACCCCACTAGAAGCATTAAAAGCAGCTGTCATTTGTCAGCTGCTTAAAAACATGTGTGCACATGCACAAACACCTGCATGTGTACACACATGCACACATACAATGCATTCCACAGACCCAAAATTTAGTCTAGAGTGACAACAGGATGTGGAATAAGTCATACAGATACATAAATATACTAATTATATAACATATGTACTGTACACACAACATTCAAATGATACATGAAATTCATTACATACAGCTGATAGTTTAATCTAGAATAATTTTTGAACACCACAAATTCCTCAACAGAACAGTCGTGATACGTGGAAACCTAACTCAGATTCAAGCCGGGGACCTCCGAAATAAAAGTATACAAGGAGTTAACTGCTACGCCAACCTAATCAGTTGCATTTCTGGTCACAAAATAAAGCATGCAAATAACACGGTACATGCACGTGTATACAGACATACATATACAAACACATACTAACATACACACACATATTTAAAGAGGAAATAAATTACTCTTTCATTCAATTTAAAATAGAGCATTAATCATAAGTTACTTTCAATAGATCAAGTTTTCAGAAAGTATTGTTTTTGTTCACAATATACCTATGCATATAAAGGCAAAGGTCATCCCATGACATACCTGTGCAGGCACAGAGAGGAGGCAGAGGAATAGCTCCAACCCATTTAACCTTGAAGCTAGAAGGGGTAGGGTAGTCAGCATTTACCCCAGGAGAGATCCAGCACCCATTGGGTGGGCCTATGGGCCGGTCTGGACAGAAACTTGCCCTCACCAGAATTTGATGCCCGGACCGTTCACAGCCCACAGTGAGTCATGATACCAACTGTTATCCCAGATGCCACCAATGCACATGCCCATTGCAATTGTCAAAGAACAAAAATGATTATACTGTTTTAAATTGAATATTTCAAAAGGAAACCAACAAGGGGTTAGTGTGACCTGCCTTTAATTTTGCACATTTTTACAAATGCTGCCTCCATGTCAACATCACTACCACTGTCACACCACATCTGTATTAGACACTTGCCAGATGTCACACATATAAACTTCATGGAATGCCAGCAATGAAACTGAGTGTACCACCATTCCTGCCACAAAGCGTGAAAAGTTTCATATTATTTAATGACAGATGGTGTGCAACCATGGTGGCCCAAAGCGCAAAAGGCCCCAGTATTATGTGATGCAAAAATATTGTGATAATAAGGAAAACAAAATTAAATTGGAATTCTGTGTTTTCTAAATTTGAATAACTTTCCTCAGAGATACTTGTACATATAGTTCACAGTGTATGATACACATGTATTCTTGTACAACATGGTTTTAATGCAATAGGCCTCTTATTAGTGCAGTGGCAATGGGTAATCACTCTCTGAATCCATTACAAACGGGTACTATGCACCACCTGCCTCAACACTCAAAAACTGTGCATTTTGCCCACACAGCGCGTTTGTGCTTAATGTGATTATCACAAACATGGGCAACATTTTCCTAAACAGCAATGACTGAATTGTCTTTGGAATGAACAAGTAGCGTGTTTCTGCGGCTGTGGAACCGACTTCTTAAACACTGCATACATTAATTTCAGGCTTCAAATAGCTAAACGGATATAATGCATTACATTGGCACTCCAATGCAACCGAATCCTGGGCCAAACGTCATCACAAAACAACCCTACTTAAAATTTGGCGAAACTATGTAGTTTAAATGATTGACAAAATGTAACTACAGAAGAAGACTTACCTAACATTAGCTAAAGCCTTCATTGTGCATACACGATGTTTGATGTACTAATTACACAGCTTAACGGCTAGCCTACCAAACAACATGAAAGAAAACCCGCACCTATGGATGAATTCGTGAGCATGGCCTGCAAGGGGGTCTGACTCCTGTCCACAATCCGTCACACACCACACAGCACTTCCCAGTGAAAATTGATCACTTGAAAAATAAAAACATTTGAAGTTATCGAAATTCCTACAAGGCAATGCATAAGACAGCACAAATAACTTGAACTGGCGCCCACGGAATTAGGCCTGTTAGAAGACGGAACTGGCGTAGTCGAAGCCGAGAGTCCTCAAACAGACTGTATTACATTCACTGTATTCAGAAGTACGCTATTCAAACAAATCAATCGTCTTGTACTTGCTAAAGAACTTGTTTTATTTTCACTTGAAATATTCTGCATGAGAAAAACATTCCGCCCTCACGTTTTCAGGCACCCTTCCAGAACTCCATACCGCGTACAACCGCGACAACTCGCCATGTTTACTCATTCTACTAAATAATCACTGACATTTCAGTGACTTCCGCATATAACCTGCCCAAAAATTTCCACACCCCTTCTTTCGTATGTCCATATTACTCAGTTTTAATCAAGAGCAAAATTTGATTGACTTGGAATACTGATACATTTTAAATGAATGTTTTGATAAGACGTGAACTGTGGAGGAATGTTCATTGACAGTTGTGTTGATCAAGCTAGTAATTATTCTGCAAACAATTGAGTGGGAGTAAAAAACGAAACATGTGAGGGGCAATGGGCGTTTCATTGTGGAAGTGCGGATTGCAGTATCGTATGCGACAGAGAATAGTTGACCATGTTGTCGGAAAGAGATTATGGGCCTTTAAGTCCAGCATGCGTAAGGGCATTAAATGACAAATTATACGAGAAAAGAAAGGCAGCTGCCGTTGAAATAGAAAAGTAAGTGTGAGTGTTTTCCATGGGTTACCATAACCTTCAATCACCCTTCTTTCACTTTACTGATTGCGACGTTACAAATTATTTGATCTGTGAAGTTACGAGGCCTCATTCGAACAATTATATATTAATTCTGTTCCCCTGATTATGTGTTGCTGTTGCATTTTACCTTAGACATAAGCTGTAATAATCTTCATTTTTGAGGAATTAAATTACATTTGCATGCACCAAACGGCTTGATCGCATGCCGTGGAAATTCATATGCTTGTGTCAGCAATGTTTCTTTTCCCATTAAAATTTTAATTATAATAACGCGTTTCAGCATCTAAACTTCATAGTCTCCAGGTTAGAGCACACTACTTTGTTGTCCTTTTTTTATTCACGATTATATTGATTTAAAAAAAAATTGCACATCCTTTTTGGACAGCGCTGTTCTTCGTGGTCCAGTTCATGATGTTAGACACACCTCCACATTTCCTGTTTCACACAAATACTGCCCTTTTGCTAGATGTGTAAGAGCTGCAAACTTGGTTTACAGAGATGTAGACATATTTTGAACGCCAGTTATTATTTTTAAATAACTTTCATATTTACTTACTGTAATTGGTCACAAATTGCAGACTCTTTTACATAACTTGTAACATTCTTACTGTTCTTCTCTTAGGATGGTAAAGGAGTTTGCAGCTGTTAATAATACAGTGCAAATCAGAAAGCTCCTTAAAGTCCTGGGTCAGGATTTTGCTACATCCCAGAACACAAATACCAAGAAAGGTGGGCTCATTGGACTGGCTGCAACAGCTGTGGCGTTGGGAAAGGTATGGCAGTTGATGTTCCTTATTACCATGAATTGCAGCTCTGTAAGGTATAAATCACAGCACTCTTTGTATGGATCTAGGCTTTGCAACATTAACAATATTTATTTGTTGGTTATCACATGAGTATATCCTCATCCTGACCTCTCATGCAGATCACAGACTTGAGAGTGGAAAATAAAAACTGTTAGCACTTGACATGAGCTGTTTGGTCACTGTAAAGACATGGAAACTGAATCAAGCCGCTAGATGTAAGACAGTGTTGTGTCCAGTTGTAATATAAAAGTGTAACTTGACAACAACTGCAATATTTATAACAGTGTAAATGAAATCATTGACAGTCAACAGCCTGTGGACAATCTGCCTGAGAATTTTGGCTGATGAGATCTTCTGTGATTATGCAGTTGTGAGTGAGATAGGGTAAGATGATGCATATGTCCCTTTTATCATGTCTTTCAGCATCCCCAATAGATGCAGGCTTTCTGTATGATGAAGATACCATGCTAAGGGAATCAGTCAAAGGGACACTGCAGGAAATAATGAATTGGAAGGGACACAGTCAGGTGATAGTTACTGATTTTATTGGCAGGGATAAGAAAAGAAACAATTATAATATTATATGAGCAGTTTCCTAGACAAGTGGAATAAAACTATAACAAGGAACTTGTATCTAGCCAGAGTCTGAACTGTGCACCTCCCAAATATGTTAATGTTATTGGTAGTGCGCTCCGTGTACGTCTGTAAATATGTGTTTAGGATTGTGGCTATTTCAGACTTTGGGTCAGTTTGTAGGCATGTTTGCAAAATTGTGAAAAGCGACTGTTAGCTTCATCATGTCTGTCCATCCGTCCGCATGGAACGGTTCGACTCACAAAGGGCAGATCTTCGTGAAATTTGACATTTGAAGATTATTCGAAACCCTATCAATAAAATGGGATTTTGTTTAAAATCTGGCAAGAAGGATGGGTATTTCACATGACCTATATAAATTTATGATTATATCTCCCAGAATTCTTCAAAGAATGAAAAGTGTTTCGGATGAAACTTGTATAGAAAATTAAAACACACATTTTGTGTTCAACAATCCCTCCCACCCTCAAAAAAATTATGCTGTTTATGAGGTTATGTGGAAAAATTTGATAGAGCTGGACGGACCACAGATGTCAATTTAATACAGTTCTGAAAAATGTAATATGCGTGCTGGATAACTAAGTCAAGAATACAGACACACACTCAGAATATTTAATATTTATTGCTTTTCCACACCAACAATGGTCAACAGCGGTTATGCAAACACATCTCAGTGTTCATTATATGTATGTTGCCATTCTTCTTATACAAGAACTTCACAAATCAAAATGATTTATTTTTCTGACTTTTTTAGGCTACTGAATGCTACACTGAGGAGCTGATCCAACCTATCCTTGCATGTTTTTGTGACTCAGATGTTAGAGTTCGCTATTATGCTTGTGAGTCACTTTACAATGTTGTGAAGGTTGCAAGGGGTTCTGTACTGCCTCATTTCACTGACATCTTTAATTCACTCAGTAAATTGGCCGCAGATCCCGATCAGAACGTGAAAAATGGTTCAGAACTACTGGACAGACTCATGAAGGTTAGTCTGCACGATCACCCTTTGTGACTTTGTTGTCCCGACATTCTCAGTCTGGTAGGTGATCCTCTTTTGGGAAACGGGTGTGGTTCACCGAATCACATATAGTTTTAAGTATTTCTCTTTTACTTGTTGTTTTATTTACTCAATTTATTGTTGATAAAATAAAAAAAAATTGTGCCGTATAAAGTTAAACAACTAAATCATATTTTATTAAAATAACACAGTCACTCATACTCCGTCACTCACACCTTTCGTACGCTACTCACTTCCTTACTGGACCGCTAGCATCCGTTATCAGCTCCTAACCATTTCGCCATTTAAATCTCTCCCCTCCTACCTATCACCTACGGTCCTGAATATACGTTGACAGATTAACCTACAACGTACGGCCATGAACCGTCCGTAACTGACGCCAGCAATCCTAATAAACAACTATACTAAAAATGATCAGCTACAATTAGTAATTTCAACATAAGTAATTTAATATTACATCATTTATACAGTTTTTGTACAGTGAACTATGATTTTAAGGAATTGGTTAAACAACTGATTTCAGCTCCATAAACTCTGAGATCATGCTCAGCTGATATTGGTCAAAATGGAATGCAGCACTGCTGCTACAGACATGTACAGATTTAATACAGTCATTAACCTTTTGGCGCCAGAATTATTTTTTTAATTTTAACACACCCTGTATATAAAATGTGAAAAATACAGGAACCAAACACGTTACAATTATGAAACAAACTGCATTTTGAAGAGAAAAAAACGGAGAGTATATATCATGTTTAAAATATTCAGTACCTATATTTGTTGAATAAATATATAAACTGCAACTTTAGAGGTTAGCGGTGCGGTATGACCACTATAGTTGACGTTAGGCGTCAAAAGGCTAATGGATTTTGAAAGTGCAACAAGTGGGATAGGTCACCATGAACTGCCATTTGTGTGCTCACATTGTGTCAAAAGCACATAAACAGCAAGAATTTTTGTGCGTTGCAGGATATAGTGACAGAGAGTTCGTCATTTGATCTCGTGGCATTTATGCCGTTGCTGCGTGAGAAGATATACACAAAGAACACGTTTTCTCGTCAGTTTGTGATCTCGTGGGTTTCTGTATTGGATGCTGTTCCTGACATTCATCTCATTCCTTTCCTGCCGGAGATTTTGGATGGGCTGTTCCGAATCCTAGAGGACCACACCAGGGAAATAAAAACAATGTAGGTAGTCACTGTTGAAATCTTTCTGTTGCTTTATTTTTTATACGTGTTCCATGCATCTTTTTTTATTTTTGTTATAACCAACAAGTGTCCAATTAACCTTTTGGTGCTGGAATTATTTTTTTAATTTTTAGCACACCCTGTATATAAAATGTGAATAATGCAGGAACCAAATATGTTAGAATTATGAAACAAACTGCATTTTGAAGAGAAAAAAATGGAGAGTATATACCATGTTTAAAATATTCGGTACCTATATTTGTTGAATAAATATATAAAATGCAACTTTAGAGGTTAGCGGTGCGG
>Ga0123352_10019604_pt1 | contig 10784 bp, 6 predicted proteins | sample TergutLab28metaG_FD_89700 | JGI IMG/M metagenome (GOLD analysis project Ga0123352, IMG submission 89700) | Labiotermes labralis P1 segment gut microbial communities from Petit-Saut dam, French Guiana - Lab288 P1 | ecosystem: Host-associated > Arthropoda: Insects > Digestive system > Gut ... | reverse complement strand
TTGGGGGATTCAGATGAGGCAATGAGTTGACACTTTAGTGTCATTACGATTGCCTACTGCAACAGAAGCTTTACGACGTAGGCGTAATTAGCTTCGAACTGCGACCAATTGACTTTTCAAACATTACCTAGGTTAACGTATGCGAAAAAATCACCTGAATTCAGGTGATTTTTTCCTATTAATCCTTAGCCTTTTTTAAAGCCTTTGATTGAAATCGTCGATAGACGAGTGTACTAACCGCAAAAAATAGGAGGATGGAAGCAACCAAAATCATTCGCCAGTTCACAACGGTTACTAAGCTTTCAATATCTGCCTCAATCTGAGGAATGTATTCTGTTCGCTGTCCTCTCACTAAAAGTCGATGGGAGTTAATGGCGTAAGGCGTACACGTAACAAGTGTGATAAGGTCTTTGTTAGGATGGTTACGTAAATCACTAATTTCATGGGGGAGGACAACCGTTATTTGATCAATCTTGTAGGCCATTTTTTTATTGGCTATGGTCACAAAGAATAAATCGCCTTCCCTTAAAAGCTCCAAATCGGTGAACAGACGTGAGTTAGGGATGCCTGAGTGACCGGTTAGAACGGAATGGTTTCCGATATCACCAATCGGAAAAGGCGTTTGAGGAATGTGACCGACGCCTCGGTCAAGGACATCGTCACCGGTTCCATGGTAAATAGGAATTCGAACATCAATCGCCGGTATTTCAATGAATCCCATGGAACGGTGCAAATTAAAAACGTCGTAATAGTTATCAGGGATAATAAAGCCACTCCCAGCAATGAAGGGATCTTCGATGTTTGCTCCTGCTAAAGAAGCATTGTAGGTACGAGCCAGCTCAAAATGATGTTCAATTTCCTCGTTCGGCACTTCTTCAATGACGCGTTGATATTGTTCGATTAAGCCGGTATGATTGCGACTTGCCCACCAACTGGCGATGTCGGGATATAAAAGAATGAAGGCACCGATAAAGAACAAGAGGATGAATCCAAAGCCTTGCCATTTATTTTTCATAACAATCTTTCCTTATGTAAAAACAGCTAACTAACCGAGAATAAGATTTATTCTAACCCCCGGTCAGTTAGCCGTTTTTAAACTTTATGTGATAGTTTAAACTCTAATCGTTATCTCTTCGGCGGTTTTTAGCGGCGAGTGCTAATGATCCACCAATAATAGAAAGTCCTGCAATCGTAAAGAGCATGGTGCCGATACCACCAGTCTGTGGTAAGTAGAAGTCACTTTCCAGTTGGTTGACTACTTGAAGCGTTACAAGAAACGGTCGTGACGGAGCATCGGTATAGTCGTGATCAACCACCACACGCATGGCATCGGTAATGAGACGATAGCCTTCGGGTGAAGCCGTTTCTTGTAAGTAATAGACACCGGCTTGTAAACCTGGGATAAAGACAACCCCTCCGGATGTTGTAAAGGATCTGTTTCCACCTGATTCAGGAAAGGCAGGAATCGTGAGATCTTCGTCTAGGAACACTTCAAAGGTTGCTTCGCTTAATCGTCCACCATTCACGTCTACTTTTTCAATTTCCATCCCAAAGTGATATTCTACAGGGGGTGGCGTTTCTGTATATTGCCCCTCTTCCTCGTTGTAGTACAACCTCGCCGAGTTGGTGATGGGACCTAGGTCTGCTTCAGCTGATGAAACGGTTGTTCTAAACGTAAAGGTTAAAGTTCCATTGGGTGCAAGCACAGCATGTTGAGACAATGTACTAAAACCAATCTGGGTTAAGGCAATGCTTAAGACGTTATCCCCATCCACATTCACTTGAAAAGCATTAGGTGGCAGTGTTTCAGCAACTTCGGTTAATGTTCCATCAACGTCTTGCAAGCGATAAAATGTTCCTACGACACTTCCCGGAATGAGAGTTAGTCTTTGATCTAAGGGGTCAATAAATTCAAAGCGAGTGGCATTACCAATTAAGCGTGGGATGGTGGTTTCTAACGTCCACTCTGCCACCATTTCACCTAAATCTTCATCCCACATTAAATCTAGCTCCTTATCGAAGACGGTAGGAAGGTCTTCATCCGACTTTGGGTAGACGTCTACAGTGTAAATCCATTCGTCATTCACTCTTCTTGGAATACCAACTACAAAGGGTGCGACACGATCACTTTCTGGTGTAATGGTATGTGTACCCTCGGTTACAAGGTATAGTCCGATAGGAAGGTTAGAGAAGGTGGCGGTACCATTGATGGTTGATTGCGTTTCACTATGAGCACCATCGCCTGTGATGACATCAAAATTATCAGGATCTCTTAAATTAATTGGTGTCGGGTCAACGCCATTTTGTAATCTAACACGTGTTATCGTATAAGGGATATTATTAAGGGGTGTTCCCTGGGTCGGATTTGCCTCTGTCGATCCTGCAAAACGATGGATACGGATGGTACCAGTTGGATCAGCATTTGCTGTTCGTAAACTAGATTGTCCAGCTGCAGGAAGTGCAATTTGTATTAATATGGTTGCAGCTAAGGCAGCTCCTAGTATTTTTTTGAGTGTTTCTTTCATCATCAAAACTCCTTTTCAAAGCTATATTTATGGTTTAATCTTTACTATTTCCTAATTCGAGGCATTCATACCTAGACACCTAAAATTCGTCCAAAGATGAGGCTTTATTGGCGGAAATTTCAATTTATGAGATTGGCTTCTCTTTTTTAATGAGGAGTCTAGTACCGAGTAAGGTGGCGGAAAGTAGAATAACAAGACCTAGGACAATGAGACGCCCATTTTGACCAAGACCACCTAAGTTTGGCACATCTAATTCATGTATATTTCTTAAGAGGAGAACACCATCTTCCGCACGGAAGGCAGGAACTAAATCTCCCTCTGCCACGATACTCAGCACCCCTTCATCGTTGATCTCGATCAACCAGTAACCAAATGGGAGTCGGTAACCAGTTGGTGCTGATACTTCAGTGAGTCGGTGAGGTACATTTGAAACAATTCCGTCAAAAATAACATGTCCGTCCTCATCGCTTTCCGCTGTCGCGACTAATACCCATTCACCGTCCTGATAAACATGTAATTCAAAGACAGCGCCAGGCAATACATGGTCAAATTCATGATTCATTTTGATGAAGCTAAAATCAAAGGTCACCTCTTCTCCTTCAAAGTTAATGTCGTAATTGTTGAGTGGGTGGTCATGAATGCTGATATTGGTAAAGTCGATGTTCGTAATATCTGCATATAGAGGAGGAGGGAACGCTCGGCGGGAACGGTTATTTGAAAAGTAGGTGCCACTTATGTCTAGGTTTTCGTAAGCGGTAGATGATAAAGAAGGCTCGTATTCGTAAGCCTCTGTAAAGATAGCACCACCATTTTCTGCAGCTGTGTTACTTACTAATCGGCTGTCTACTAAGTTGAGATGGGCGTCCTCTCCAATGTAGATGGCGCCTCCATTTTCTGTAGCTATATTGTTTTCAAGGGTTGCTCCTGTGAGGTTTACCTCACCATCCAACGTGTAAACCCCAGCTCCATTGTGAGCAGAGTTTCCATTGATTGTGTTAGTTCCTCCTTGAACATTAATGGTGCTATTTTCGAGCCAGATACCTCCGCCATCTCCGACTAAGGCTCGGTTTTCATTAATGGTACTTCCATTGGTTAGAGTAAGCACTCTAGAACCGGTTGTCCCGATTGGTGAAAAGTGCAAACCTCCTCCATTGCCGGTAACCGTTGTATTCCGGTTTAAGTGACTGCTATTGATTGTGAAATTGGCAAATCGGTCAAACCAAATACTGGATCCGTCTCCATGTGCCGTATTATCGCTGATGGAGGAGTTGTTAAGTGTTAGTGTTCCAGTAGCGTTAGTGAGGCCAGAAGGTGTTTCGATAAAGATTCCACCTCCAGAGCCATTAATCGCTACATTGTTGCTGATGTTAGAGGTGTTGATTGTGTTCCCTGTAAACACAAAGTTTTCAGTCATAAACAAGCCACCGCCATTTCTATCGGCTGAGTTTCCTGTGATAACTCTTGTAAAGTCACCGGTTTCACTCATATGAAAACTTGGAGTGGGAGAAGTTCCACCAGTTGTTGTGAAATCTAAAAAGAGACCGCCCCCACTTTCTCCTGCGTGGTTATTAGTTACTGTGATATCTCGCATTCTTGAGTTAAGGTTGTGTGTCCCAGCTGCTCCCAAATGACTGCTTGGATGATGATAGATACCTCCTCCACTGTCCGTCGCTGATCCGTCACGGATGACTCCTGCATCAAGATTGAAGTTAGAATTATTGGTTCTAACCGTTGCTGCTGCACCACCTGCATTGTTAAAAATAGGTACGTATCTGAGGACGCCTCCATTTTCTTGTGGCTCTCCTCCATAAAGCGTTCCTCCTGTCAGATTAAAGTTGACCGTATTAACTCGGCTACTATTGGCAGCTGTGCCTCCAGTTCCTCCTGAGTGTGTCAGACTCGGGATAAAATGGAGGTTATCTCTAATGGTTGTAGTACCTGACATAGCAAAAGTAAAGGTGTTAGTATTATGGAACGCTGTGGTACCTGTGTTGGTCGTTGTGAGTTCTGGTGATACGGATAACCCTCCTGCAATACGGCTATTATCTGAGATGTTGAAGTTAGTATTGGTGTTGAAAGCTGTCGTGCCAGCACTTCTGCTTTGGGTAACTGTTGGTCTGAAATCAAGGCCATCTAGTATTTGAGCGTTGTCGGTGAGGTTAAAGTTGTGGGTGAGGGTTCTTGCTGCTGTTCCGGCACCTGTTGTGGTTAGTGTGGGAGCGACGGTGAGCCTTCCATTGATGATGGCATCTCCACTGATGGTGAGAGTTTGGGGTGGGGCTGTCATGGCTCCAGCTCCTGCACGTGTGAGGTTGAAAGTTAATCCATAGTGGACGTTTCCATTGATGATGGCATCGCCACCAACAGTCATGGTATTGGTTGGGATGGTCTGTCCATTTGCTGCAGTTGTGGGTGAGGGGACGGCCCTTATGGGAGCAAAATTGACTTGCTCACCTATGTCTACTCCAGATGTATTTTCTTCAATAAGACCACCTGTGATGGTTAAGATTGGCATAGCTGTTCCTGCTGCAGTGATGGTTGCGGCACCTGCTGTCGCTAAGGTCGGGTTGATGTTAATGCCTCCTCCGACACCTGTTGTGGTGTTGTTACTGATGAGGCCACCTGTTATGGCAAGAGTTCCTGTTGTCATCATTTCGATCCCTCCCCCGGTAGAGGCTGAGGTATTATCTCTGATCCTAGCATTTCCCATGGTGAAGGTACCAGCACCGAGATGAATGCCACCCCCTCCTGAAGTAGCAGCAGTATGCCCAGAAATGTTTCCAGAAATTTCGCCACCATTAAAGTTGAAAGTTCCTCGATTGTGAACGCCTCCTCCCCCTGAGGTAGCAAAGCCTGCGGTTCCTTCTCGGGTACCTGTTTCGTTGCCTCTAATGGTGCCATTATTGACGGTTAAAGTAGTGCCAGCACCTACGTAGATACCGCCTCCGCCTTGAAGGGTATTGGCTGCTGCAATGGCACCCATGTTATTCTGCGCGATGTTTTGTTCGATGACACCGCCCGCCATGGTCATGGTTCCTGTGTTGATGAAGACTCCCCCACCGCTTCCTCCTGGGAAGCCCCCTTCGTTGATGCTACCTGTGGCGTCATTGTTTCTAATGGTACCGCCATTCATTGTTATTGTGGCAGTATCGCCACGTTGTGCTATGGCACCACCTGCGCCACGGCCAATGTTATTTTCAAAGATGATGCCTGTGGTTAAGTAATTTTGAACAGCGTTATAACCGTGAACATTAGTCGCTGGGACTGTGGTTGGATCTCCTAATAGTAAGTCTGAGCTGTGATGGTTATTAATGGCACCACCTTGTCGACCGATGTTACCAGAAAACCTTCCACCGAAAAGATTGATGCTGTTTCTACCTGCTGCTCCTGCTACACTGCTTCCAGATTCAATTGCACCACCATCGCCTCCAGTTCCTACGGTGAAGTTGTCTCTAAATTCACCTCCGAACATGTTGAAGTTACCACCACCGGTGATTCCCATAGCACCTGAACCTTGCCCCGTGATTTCACTTCCTGGTGTTGTTCCAGCCATTGCTGTTCCGCCACCGTTTAGATTGTTGTAGATTAGTCCCCCAAACATGTTCATGGTTGATGCATTGGAGGAGATGAGAATAGCACCCCCTGAGTTTGGTGTGCGATTGTTGTGGAAGGTACCGCCATGGAAGTTGAAAGTTCCTGCGTTCATTCGTAGGCCTGCGCCACCTGCCCTAGCAGTAGCGCCAAACCCGCCAATGGTTCCGTGGTTGTTGCGGTTGTATGAAATTTCACCAGCAAACATTTCAAAGGTTCCACCGGTTTGATGGACGGCTGCCCCAGTGTTGGTGTTAGAGGCTAGGCCGTGGAGATGCCCTCCATTGAGTCTTAAGGTTCCACTGACTAGGGTGATGCCACCGCCGACGCCTGTACCGACTGTAGTTCCTGGTGCAGCGACACGCCTTATTGTGACTCCCTGATTGATAATTAAACGGCTTGCAGCGCCTGTTACGTTGAAATGTCGGACAGTTGTCGCTGTTACGTTGATACCTACATCAGATTGAATGACAATGTTTCTACCAGCTGTAATATCCCGTCCATTGGCAGCGGTTGGCGCTGTTGCTGCAAAAGCTAGGTCAGATGTAACGTTAATCACACGGATGTCGCCATTAGTAGGGGCAGTGCTAACTGCCGTTCCTAATTGTGCATTTGTTGCTACGTTGTGGAAATCTGGAAAGTTAGGGTCACCTTCTTCGATTAAACTTGGAATGTCAGAAGGGATATCCCAACTAGATGGATTACGAACTTGGGTTTGTCTCGTTTCATCGGGTTCTGTTTCTTCTGTGTTTGTTTCTGGATTAGGTTCGGGTTCTTCAGTATCAGGTGCTTCTACACCAGGAATTTCTGTCTCGATTTCCTCGTTTTCTTCACTATCCAGCTCTATTTCATTCACCTCTGCCTCAACAGGGGAGTCATCATAGAAAGTTGTCACAACAGGCAATGCACCCTCACTGAAAGGAGCAGCTTGGATCATTGAGATACTCAAGCTTCCACAAATGAGTAACGATAACATCCATTTAATACGTTTCATCTTATCAACATCCACTTCGTTTATCTTTTTAATCTCTAGTGTGCAACAAAAAGATTCTGATCATACATGGCCATTAGTCAGACATATAATGAAGTTAATAAAAAACGAAGCTGGGAGTGTTAACATGTACCGATACGTGGGTAACTTTTTTAAAGCAAGATTTACAAAATACGGGGACTCAGAGCTTAGAGGCGTCTGGGTAACCACTGTTAGAAATAACGATTTTCCAAGCAAAGGAGGGCTAGAACTAGCACAATTTCAACAAGAGTTTCAAGCCATCCTGGGTATTTGCAAAGCATTCAAACTCAATGCTCTATTCTTTCAAGTCCGTCCAGAAGGCGATGCTTTTTATCCTTCTGGCGTTAACCCTTGGAGCGAGTACTTAACTGGGGAACAAGGCGTCAAGCCCAATTGGGGCGACTTTGACCCACTGACCTGGATCATTGCAGAAACACACAAGGCAAAAATGGAATTTCATGCCTGGTTAAATCCTTACCGTTTAACACCATCTAATAAAAAAGGGACCACTAAGGAAGAGTTACTTGGAAGACTAAGCCCAGATCACTATGCACGTCGCCACCTTGACTGGGTCTACTTCTTTAATGGTGAACTATTCCTGAACCCAGGCGTTCCAGCTGTGACTCAGCTTATGGTTTCCACTGTAGACGAAATCCTCCAAAATTATGACGTTGATGCCATTCATCTCGATGACTTCTTCTATCCTTATTCTTATAAAGACAAATCAAGTGGAAAGCTGATCAAATTTGCCGAAGTAAATCCTGATTATGACAGTTACTTAACCTACCGCCACGATCTTAATCAGGACATTCATACTTGGCGTGAAGCCAACATTAACCACATGGTATATAGTCTTCATGAAACGGTTCAGCACTATAACCGCATCCACCATACACAAGTGGAATTTGGCATTAGTCCCTTTGGCATTTGGGCTAGTGTGGACGAAGCCCCAGGTGGATCAGCCACATCATCGGCACAACTTTCTTCACTAAGTGAATACGTTAACTCTAAACTTTGGATTGACAATGGTTGGATCGATTACATTCTGCCACAAGTTTATTGGTCCTTTAATGACGAACTTTCCCCTTTTGCAGCTGTGTGTGATTGGTGGAATGGCGTGGTGGCGGGCTCTAGAACGAAGCTCTATATCGGCCTGGGTCTCTACCTCTACGAAGAAGATGCCAGTAATCCAAGTTGGCAAAACCCACAGGAAATCATCGATCAAATCAACTACATTAGGCAACTTCCCAACGTGTCGGGTTATGTCTTTTTCACCTATCATAACCTTGTAGCCGAGCGGACTCAGTCACAGGCGTTAAAACAAGCACTGGTGAAACTTAAAGGTGTGATGTAACGATAAAGTGTAAAACGTCTTGACAAAGGTCACAAATTTCTATAAAATTCGTAACAGAAAATTTAACTCAGTTCTGCGAGGCTGAAAAGAATACGTTAATCATATGGTGGTGTTTTGCGGCACCCGTGTATTCTCTTTTGGCATGCGTTCATGCTGGAAGAGTTTTTTAGTTTCTGAAACCAATTTTAAAGGAGGTTACAATTATGCGTAAACAGCAAGAAATGAAAATCATTAGCAACACCCAAATTGCCAACCGTGTTTTCGAACTGGTATTAACCGGTGAGCTAGCAAGTATCATGCTCCAAGCAGGTCAATTTGTAAACATCAAAGTCGGTGACGGTGGATTCCTACTGCGTCGTCCTATTTCCATTTGCAGCGTTAACCACCATAAGAAAGAAATCACGTTGGTCTATCGTGCTGAAGGTGCTGGTACAACGTCCTTGTCAGGACAGAAGGCTGGTGAGTATGTGGACATTTTAGGTCCTCTTGGAACTGGATTCGATATTGAATCCATCCCTACGGTCGCGACCGTCGCTCTAGTTGGTGGTGGCATCGGTGTGCCACCAATGTACGAAGCTGCGAAAAAGTTATCAGCTAAGGGGAACAAGGTCGTCGCTATCTTAGGGTTTGAGAGTAAAGACGGCGTATTCTACGAAGAAAAGTTCCAAGAAATAGCAGAAGTTCATGTAGCAACGATGGATGGAAGTTATGGTTTCGAAGGTCACGTCGTGGCTTTAATGAAAGAAAAAGGGATCGAATTTGATTGGGTGCTTGCGTGTGGACCGAAGACGATGTTACAGGGATTGCACACCGAGTACCACAGTACGAAGGAAGGGTTCTTGTCGTTTGAAGAACGGATGGCTTGCGGAATCGGTGCTTGTTATGCGTGTGTCTGTACCATGTCAGATGGAAGTCGTCCACGGGTTTGTAAAGAGGGACCCGTTTTCAACTTGAAGGAGGTGGCGTTTAATGAATAGATTAGCGGTTAAACTACCAGGATTAGATTTGAAAAACCCGATTATGCCAACGTCAGGCTGTTTCGGATATGGTCGTGAATTTGCTGAGTATTTTGATTTATCAAGGTTAGGGGCGATTATGATTAAAGCGACATCACCGTTGCCGAAAGTTGGAAACCCAACGCCACGGGTGGCAGAAACACCAAGTGGGATGTTGAATGCGATTGGTTTACAAAACTTAGGGATGGAGCAAGCCATTGCGACGGAACTCCCATTTTTAGAGCAGTTTGATTTACCAGTCATTGTGAATGTTGCGGCGGTTACTTTAGAAGAATACGTAGAAGTAGCAGAGAAAATGTCAAAAGTTAAAAACGTAGCAGCACTGGAAATCAACATTTCTTGTCCAAACGTTAAAGTTGGTGGAATGGCCTTTGGAACCGATCCCGTGGTAGCGGCCGAAGTGACCCACGCCGTTAAGGCAGTTAGTGACGTGCCGGTATACATCAAACTGTCACCAAATGTGACGGACATTGTAAGCATCGCGAAAGCGGTCGAAGAAGCGGGAGCAGATGGGATCACGATGATTAACACACTACTCGGGATGCGACTCGATATGAAAACAGGAAAACCAGTCATTGCTAACGGGACCGGCGGATTGTCAGGGCCAGCTATCAAACCAGTAGCGATTCGAATGGTGCACGACGTATACAAAGCCGTTAATATTCCAATCATTGGAATGGGCGGTATCTCTACAGCGGAAGATGCTTTAGAGATGATCTATGCAGGGGCAAGTGCCGTCGGAATTGGAACGGCCAACTTAGTGGATCCATACGCCTGTCTAGACATCATCGCTGAATTGCCGGCTGTTTTAGATAAGTACGGCTTTGAGACGGTTGAAGACGCGATTGGGTTTGCACACAAGTAAGATTATGGCTGATTGTTTTAACAAACTAAATTTTAGAACATCAGAATTTTCCAGAACTGGGATTTTCTGATGTTTTTTGATTCTCATTATCCGGCTTCTACCACTAAACTATCAGTTTTTTTCTGAAATCACGAGTTACCTGATAGTTTCGACCCCCGATTCCCCGATTTCTACCTCAAAAACATCAGTATTCCGCTTAAATGAGCGTTTTATTGATGTTTTTTGACTGAAATCATCCCTGAACTCTGGTGAAATGATGCTTTTTGGATCAAAAATTAGGAATTAGGCATAACTTCGGGGTAGTGTCAATAATTATGTGTAAATAGAAAATGAAAGAACTGTAGATGTAGTTAACATTTATTATCTTGTGAAGAGACGAGCCGTAGGCGAGTCTAGAAACAAGATAATAAATGCGCGCCGA
>Ga0123352_10019603_pt1 | contig 10785 bp, 11 predicted proteins | sample TergutLab28metaG_FD_89700 | JGI IMG/M metagenome (GOLD analysis project Ga0123352, IMG submission 89700) | Labiotermes labralis P1 segment gut microbial communities from Petit-Saut dam, French Guiana - Lab288 P1 | ecosystem: Host-associated > Arthropoda: Insects > Digestive system > Gut ... | reverse complement strand
GTTCCATCCCCAGGTTTTTGCGTGCTTTTTATTCCCTGCTCCTCTGCCCTCAGCTTTTCAACACCACTTCTTACTCTCACTTTTCTCGCTTTTTGATCCTGTACATAGTGTGAATACTAACAGGATAAAGCAAAAATGAATTTTACCGAATTTGTGACCGCCTCCGCTCTTGAAAAGCCCATCGTAATTATAGATGGTCTCGATAATGTACTTAGAGAACAAAAAGCAATCGGTAAAAATCTAAACCAATTGACCACGCTCTGCAACATGGGCAAAATACAATGCCTTGACCTCGCAGAAGTTAAAAAAGGGTTCGGCGCGGTATTCGATTACCTGTATGACCTCTCCATCAAGGTGCAGTAAGCATGGCGATAGTCACAGCAGTTCCCATAAAAACGCAGAGCGGGACAGCGATGAAAAAAGTTTTGGATTATGTGATGAGGCCAGAGAAAACGCGCGGCTTTGTAAGTGGGCAAAACTGTGTGCCGGAAACAGCGTTCATAGAGTTTATGACTACCAAAGAACAGTACCGAAAAGCTCACGGTGTATTTTACAAGCAGTATGTCCAGAGCTTCAAACCTGACTGCGGTGCTACTCCTGAGCAAATTCATCAGATGGGTATAGCGTTCGCAAAACAGTTCGAGGGTTTTGAGGTAATAATCGCCACTCACATTGACACCGACCATTGGCATAATCACTTTATTGTCAATTCCGTAAACTTTGAAACCGGGCTAAAAATACAGATAAATGAAAAAGGCTTGGAGCGAATGCGACAACAGTCGGATGAAATTTGTAGGCGGTTCGGGTTAGAAGTTCTTGCCCCATATCAAAAACCAAAGCAACGGGTGCTAAATCAGCGAGAGTACCGCGCCGCCATGAGAGGCGATAGCTGGAAAATGAAATTACTGTCTGCAATAGAAAAAGCAATGGCGGCGAGTAATTCAAAGGTCGGGTTCATCCGCAACATGGAATCATTGGGGTATGGCGTTAAGTGGGCAGGTCATCGCAAATATATTACCTATACCACACCCGATGGACAGAAATGTAGAGACAACAGGCTCTATGATGAAAAATACTTGAAGTCAAATATGGAGGTGCATTTTGGCGGACTTGAAAAGACTGATGGAAATAAATCAAGATACGAAAGAAATACTGGCCGAGCCGTATCAGCCCATCCTGATTGGAGTAAAACAAGAACAATGGAACGCGCTAATCAAACACACAGCGATGGTGGGAACAGCGATAGTCGAGAACACGGCGCTCATATCAAAGTTACCAACACAAGACAGCATAAACAACCTAATGCAACAGGAAATCCGGCGGCACAATACCGAGATAACCCGGAGCTTGAATTATCAGGCGAAACAGTTTTCGGAAATAGTTTCCGCACGGATGACGGAAACCGAGCGCAATATCCAGAAAATCGTATCGAAACTGGCATCCGACACGATGGCGAAATTGCAAATACGGGATTTGTCGCCGACAAACTTCAAAATCAAATGGGCGCTGATTGGAACGATATTGCCCGCGACGCTGCTGCTCTGGCAGATTCTATCGACGCTATGGTAGAGAATCCGAAACCTGAAATCAGCATGGAGCATCGCACTAAAAATAAGAAAAGGAAGTGGGAAATGGAGATTTAGCAACTAATATTATTACACAGCCGCAAACGCGGCACTGTTCCTTGAAAATTGAATATACACGGAGGGCGCAGCCATATGAACTTCCTGCATAATTATAACACAAATCCCAATAATAACAAAGTCAACTGAAAGGGGGGCGGAGCTTTGGCTCATGTAACAGAAAAGCGGCAAGTGGCTGATAATATTTGGCTCAACTACTTTAACCATGAGCTATACAAACGGGGCATTATCAGCACACTTGAGCGCAACAAAATGGCGGTAAAAATCAACAGCCGGAAACCGCCCTCAAAAGAAGCACAGCGAAAATCATCGGCACAGGGCCGGTGACAAAACGCAGGGGCGCCGATTTATTTTCGGCGCCCTTTAAATCACTTGCAAATATGGTTAAATATGATATACTATAAATATATAATGATGATACAACGAATCATACTGCGCGAATGAAGCATGAAAAGTGAAAGGGTGCATCTCATGGACATACATAATATCAGGCAACAGTTAAAAACAAAATCGGCATATGACATCCCATTGCGTGTGACCTACTATGCCCGTGTGTCCAGCGAGAGTGACGGCCAGCTCAATTCTCTGGGCAACCAAATCTCCTACTATGAGGAGTTCATACGCCGCAACACAAATTGGACTTTCGTGCCGGGATACATTGACGAAGGGCTTTCCGCTATGACCACAAAAAAGCGCGAGAATTTCCATCAGATGGTCAAAGACGGTGAATCCGGATTATTTGACCTGATTGTTACAAAGGAAATCACGCGTTTTGCCCGCAATACGCTGGATAGCATCGAATACACTCGCAAACTTTTGGCGGCAGGCGTCGGCGTGTTTTTTCAAAACGATAATATCAACACCTACGATGAGGACAGCGAACTGCGTCTGACGATTATGTCCGGCATCGCGCAGGATGAACTCCGCAAGCTGTCCTCCCGTGTAAAATTCGGGCATCAGCAAGCAATAAAAAAGAATGTGGTTCTGGGTAACAGCCGGATGTTCGGCTATGACAAGGATAATAAGCGGCTTGTCATAAACGAATCGGAAGCAGTGATGGTGCGCGAGCTTTTCGAGCTTTACGCAACCAATCAATACAGCATGAAGCAGATTAGCAATCTCTTTTTGGAGAAGGGCTATCGCAATCTCAACGGTAACAAAATCGCGCACTCTACAATGGCGAACATGATCGCCAATCCTAAATATAAGGGCTATTACGTTGGCAACAAGGTCAAGATTGTGGACATGTTCACAAAGAAGCAGAAGTTTCTCCCGCCGGAAGAATGGGTCATGTTCAAGGATGAAACCGGCGAGATTGTCCCTGCAATCGTCAGCGAGGAACTGTGGGACAAAGCTAACGAGGTTTTGCGCAAACGCAGTGAGGACGTCAAGAACCGACAGGGCATTTGCAATCACGCCAACCTGCTCACCGGCAAACTATTCTGCACAGACTGCGGCACGGCCTACTACCGCCGCGAATCTAAAGACAAGAGTGGCAACAAGAACTCAAAATGGATGTGTAGCGGCAAAATAAATAATGGCAGTGAATCCTGCGAATCTTTCGCGGTGTACGAAGAAGAAATCAAACCGCTATTGTTTGAGGTGTTCCGCGAGACAGAAGCCGACGTTGAAGCTCTTATCGAAGAATACATCAAGATGTATAAATCCTTGCACGACGAGGGCGACATCCAAAAGAAAATCGCCGAGCAGGAACGCCGCATCGAGCTTGCCGTCAAGAAAAAATCAAAACTGTTGGAGTACAACGTCACAGGTCAGCTCACCGACAAAGAGTTCATCAGCATGAAGCAGCAATGCGAGGATGAAATCACGGCGGCAGAAAGTGAGGTGCGGAAACTCACCGAGCGGGAACTTTCCCGCACCGAGTTCAAACAGCACATCGACACCATACGGCGCGTATTAAAAGACGCCCAACGCGACGCCGAGCAGGGAATCATCAACAAAGACTTCATCGACAAATATATTGATAAAATCTTTGCGACACCGCTTGATGGCGAATTGCGCCTTGAAATCAAGCTTTTTACAGGCGAATCCACAGAGAAGTATCTAGCCAAACTCAAAGGTCGCACGGGACACACGTTCAATATAGTGATATTCACTCCCGCAAGCGCGTTCGTGTTGCCGGAAGCTGCTGGGGTTTCCGCCGCATAAGCGGTCACGGACATAGCGAACACAGCCGCCAGACAGATTGCCATAAATGCTTTAATACTTCTTTTCATCTTGCCTACCCCCATCGAAAATTAAGTCTATTACCATTATATACCTACGAGGGCGAAAAATCAAATGTGCAAATGAAAAGATCATCGCGTAGCGATACTTCCACTGTCAACTGTCACTTGTCAACTGTCAACTGAACGTCTCCACCGCTTGAACCGCCAGCCTCAAATCGGGCTTTCCGGTTATACAAGTGATCAAAGTTATGCGGTTATCCTCTGTGCGGCTAAGCATAGACCAGTCCGTTTCGTCTATCTCCCGAATCGTTTCTACCGCGTACTCCCGCATACCATGCGCAGTTTCGTAACGGATCACAGCACCGGGGCTTAGCCTGTGTAGGTTAAGGAAATATCCGGGGGTACCGTCGAGATTAACGTTGTGTGCGGACAGCCCTGTGTTTCCATACCAAGCAGAAGTGTGCCGGAAGTGGGCGACACCGCGCTCCATCAACTCCATGTTGTCCTCACCCTCATACACCCGCACGGATAAGCCAATATCGGGGATTGTGAGTACACCGATAGCTTCCCCGTCCATTGCAACAGGCATGGTAAACCCGCCGTGTGTGTGGGACGTTTCGTTTAGCCAAATGGTGTCGGGATCATTTGTAATCCTAACGGGAGCGGAAACTGTCAACTCTCCACTGTCAACTGTCAACTGATTTACGACGGCAATTCCATCATCGGCGGTATGCGCCACGATCTCGGGGCTTGCAAAATCAATCTCGCTGCCAAAGGTTGAAAGTTCAGTTCTCGGCGTATTGTCCAGTATAAGTGTACATACAGCATAGATGATTAAGGTGATTATCAACATCACTACGGGAACGATCACGTAGAGCGGCACATCTTCCTTAATCCTCCCTAATAATTCTCTTGGTTTGAGTGATTGTTTCATTGCTCTGTGTTTTCCCCTTTCTCAGCTTTCGTTTGATGTGTGGGAGCACGGCAAATCCCACGATCATCGCTACAACGCCCATAACAATTGAGAGTGGTGATATCCTTTGAGCGGGTGGCTCAAAATAATTATCGCGCACCGGTTCCGTAGCTGTCAACTGTCCATTCTCAACCGTCAACTGCTCATACACAATGACGTAAAGAATATTATCGGGCATGGTGCTCGTCACTTCGCCGTAATAGTTCACCGTGGCGACAAAACTTACAGGCCGGCGCCCCGTCGTCATTCCCCGGTAAACGGCGGTTGCCGTATACCGCCCATCCGCGCCCTGTCTGAATGACAGGCCGGAAAGCGTCATGCCCTCCCACTCCCTTTCAATGAGCGCCGGGTCGTTGCGGGAAAGGCCGGGGATATCCCGCGTCCTTGTAAACGGATAGGCAAAGGTTTCATAGTCCTCCGCTTCGATTACCAGCGAAGTAAAGTCAAGGCGCAGCCATCCCGAATATCCGTCTTGCTCATAGCTGACAGTATCGGCAAAAAGCTGAATCACTTCGGTCCTATCATCCGTATCGCTGACGATGGCGGCGGTCTTGCTGGCCGTGCGGGTCAATGTTTCGCCGGGGGCTTCCATGCGCAGGATTTCGCGGAAAGTAAAGTGAGCACCGTCCTGCTCAAAGTCCTCTATCAGCGTTTGCGGGTCAAGTTCAGGTGTCGCCGCAAAGGTCTTTCGGATGATTGTCACGCCGTTTTCGGTGGTTGTTTCTACGTCAATTGGCCGGTGCCTTGCCGGGATATCCCTGATCTGGACAGCGGCGTGATTGCCCACGTCCTCCGCGCCCCAATCTTCTCCTGCTGCCGTGCTGCCGGAGATGGGGGTGATTTCTGCGATTGTTGCGCCGGTTTCGGCATAAGCCGTTACACTCAGCGTTGCTAAAATGCAGACTGCGATCATAATTCTGGCGGCTAACTTCATAGCATGAGATTCCTCCTGACATGATAATTTTTCGGTAAAACTAAAAAAACCGGCCTTGTGGCTGGTTGTGTGGGTTAATGCCCTTTATTATGGGCTTACCGGGCGTCGCGGTTTCTCTCCCGCTGCCGCAACTGCTCAAGTGCTTTGACGATGGTGTCCTCAATCTTCTGCGGGGGCGTACCCTCCGGAAAAAACCGGCTGATTTTATCCCGCGGCATTTTGAATTGCTCAACTTGATTGGGTTTTTCCTCTTGCAAAATAGACGATATAACGCCCTCGTTAAGCTGTCCGGCTTCCGCGAACTTTCGCATTTTCATAGCCTGTACATGGGATGGGGTACATTCCTCAAGCTCGATAGCTTCATATAGCGCTTGCTGCTGCTCCGGGGGGAGATACGAAAGCTCAACGGCGGGGCGCAGGGCGATTTGTTGGATGTTTTTATCGCGGATAACCGAATTGTCCACCATATCCAGTAGTTGTGGGGTAAGGTTTGTAAGGCAGATATATCGCTGAATTTGGCTATGGCTGTCTGGCGATTTTTCTGATAATAGTTCTCTCGATGTTTTGCCATCTAACCTCTGCCCCAGTGGGGCAGAAGTTAAATCCGTCCTTTCGCCCTGCTGCCTTTTCATCGCGTCCAGCTTCATCTTATAGGCAAAAGCCTTTTCGGATGGCAGAATCTTCTCCCTCTGTAAATTGCTGTCCACCATGATTATTGTCGCTTCATCATCCGATAGATTGCGGACAATACATGGCATGGTGTCGCGCTCGGCCAGACCGCTTGCCATTTTGCGGCGGTGCCCGGCGACCATTTCATAGCCACCGCCATCTTTTGGCCTGACTAGACCGGGAACCAGCACTCCGTACTGCTTGACGCTTTCAGCCATTTCCAACATTTCTTCATCCCTGCGCACCTTAAATGGATGGTTTGGAAAATCGCTGATTTCATGCAGGGGTACATCTATTACCCGTTCCAGCTTAGCGTCATCCCGCTGCTCCTGTGTCGTAAAAAGCTCATCTACATGGGGTAGATTTAGCTTTAGTTCTCTCGACATCGGCCATCACCTCCTTTGTAAAATCGGCATACGCCTGTGCAACCTTGCCGCCTTTGTCATAAGCGAAAATGCTTTGCCCCGCCGCACTTATCTCCGCTGCCTTGATCGCGATTGGAATATGCGTCTTGTAAATCTTGAGCATACTCCCATACTGCTGGCGCAGGGTGTCGGCGGTTAGCCGCGCGAGATTGGTTCGCATATCGGCCAGTGTCAGCAAAACACCATCCACCTTTAGCGCCGGGTTGATCTGCTTGCGCACCCTGCCGATTGTTTTCATTAGCTGGGTCATTCCCTTTGCCGGTAAATACTGCGCTTGCACCGGGACAATAACGCTGTCGGCGGCGGCAAGCGCGTTGATGGTCAGCATGGATAAGCTCGGCGGGCAGTCAATAATTACGTGGTTGTAATCGTGTTTGATGCAGTCAAGGTAACTTTTGAGGGTAAACTCCCGGCTCATGGCGGTTACAAGGCTCATTTCTATCCCGGATAATTCAAGGCTGGACGGGATTAAATCAACGCCCTCACCATGCCGCAAGATCGCACTGCGGTGGTCAAACTCCACTTCGCGCATAGATTTGTCCATGATATCCGATAGGGTCATGGGCAGCGCGTCATGATTCGGCCAGCCAAGCGCGGTGGTTAGGTCGGCCTGCGGGTCGATGTCCAGCAAAAGCACTTTTTTACCCTGCATAGCCAGCCCTACGCCGAGATTGGCCGTTGTTGTCGTTTTGGTTACGCCACCTTTCTGATTGCACATGGCCGTAACTTTGCAATTTGACATTTCTGGGATTCTCCTTTCAAACAAATTTAGCCGCCTTTGGCAGAGCGTTCACCAAAGATGGCTATGTAAAGGGCAAAAGCCCCGGAAATGCAAAAAGCCGCTCATTCATAAGAATAAGCGGCCTTTTGCTATGTAAACTCAAACCGTAGGTAGGGGCAGGATGGAAGATTGCACCCGCCACCTGTTGGCTAGAGTTACCCGCCACCTATAGAGGCGGGGGAAATCTTCTGTCCGTTATATCCTTACTTTCTTTGTGGGCGCGTTGACTACTTTTATCAGCAATTCATCTACAAAGTCGGTGTAGCGCCCCTCGTTAATCAAATCGTTTCGCAGTCTATTCAATCCGTGGATTACCAGTCTCCATTCTTCTACTGTAAATTGATGTTTAGTCTTTTTCATGCGGCGCACCTCCATCTTTTTACTACATTATATATGCAAATAAGCGCGGCGGCAAATGTGCGATTACAAAAAAGTAGAGTGCCACCGGTCAACAGTTGGCACCCTGCTCAAAAGGGCTATAACCTTATTTCTATGCGGTTTCCAGTCATTAGGATAAGGGGGCCACAATAGGAGGCCATTGATTGCAAAAACGTGGCACTCTACTCGTTGGATTATTGCAACTCCAAGCTCTTGTGCCGGTACAACTCCCAAAACCACCCGTCCACTGTCCAGACTGATCGGACACCAAGCTCCTGTTTAGCCCGTTTTAATGTCCGCTCACTTATATCCAAACTCAAGCACTCTTCCAGAATAGTGTTGCACGGCTTGGGTCCCCTCGACAACAACCGTGTCAGCGTTTCTTTTGCCAGTTCGCGTTTATTATCTGCTTGAGGGGCAACCTCGCCTACGCTGCTTATGCTACCCTCAAACTCACCCAAGAATACCGGCGTACAATCATCGCCTATGGTGAACGCTATGGGCGCACCCTCCGGCGCTAGGGATGATTTTATGTGGCTTACAACACGCACATCGGAATCTTCCTCTGAGCGGCCTATCATCAGCACACTACGCGCAGACGCAGTGATATCAATCGATCCCAGCCCCCTGTAAAGGCTTTTTGAGTTTGACGCCTTGGTCATATGCCCTATAGTCACCGCAGCACAGTTGTTGTCTGCGGCGATTTTAGAGAGGTTATTCATAAGGCCGCGCATAACAGACGCACGACACATATCTCCGCTTGCCCCCAAAAAAGCCTGCAAAGGATCGAGCACCAGTAATCTGGCACCTGTGTGTCTGACTGCGTTCTCAAGGATTTGGCAATTGTCGGCTATGTCTATCTTCTGGTTTTCTATTAGAAACACTTTTGTAAGGTCTGCCCCCGCTGCCATAAGGCGCGGTTTTAGGGTGTCCCCGGCGTTGTCCTCGGCACTCTGGAATATGACGTTTCCCACAAGTGGCGCTTGGTCTGACAAAGGCATATGCCGCCCGGTTGTAAGCAGGGCAGCTATTGCCAGCATATATGTGGTTTTTCCGTCCCCCGGATTCCCAAAACAATATGTTGTGCGCCCCAAAGGAATGTATGGATAATGTAAAAATTGCGCCTGCGTCCGCTCAATCGTATCGAATGAACGCAACTCAGCTTCGTATTGATTCGGATTATCGCTCATGGTCACTTCCTCTCGGCGGTCTTGCGATAAACCGCAAATTTCTACAAATATTGTAACATGGTGCCGGGAATCAAACAAGCCCTTACTTGCAAATCGCAAGCAAGAGCTACCAATCTTTTGTATTTTCTGCTAAAACGGCAAAATCGCCCACTCAAACAGCATGTTTAAGTGGACGATTTGTGGCTCCCCAAGTTGGACTCGAACCAACGACCCTGCGGTTAACAGCCGCATGCTCTACCAACTGAGCTATTGAGGAATATGTGAAAACCCTTTTGTGGTGCGGATTTCCCGCCCTATCCTTTGTGGAAAACCTGCCGTAGCCTATCGCACTGTTTGGGCTACCAACTGAGCTATTGAGGATCAAAGGAAACCCTTTAGTGGAGCGGGTTTCCGGCCCTGCCTTTGGTGGAAACTCCGCCGTAGCCTATCCTTACGTTTGGGCTACCAACTGAGCTATTGAGGATCAAAGGAAACCCTTTGTTGGAGCGGGTTTCCGGCCCTGCCTTTGGCAAAAATTTTGCCGTAGCCTGTGTGTACGAACGGGCTACCAACTGAGCTATTGAGGAAAAAAGGAACGGACCAAGGCAAAGGCCCGAGGGCAATTGGCCATAGTCCGAGGGTACCGGCGGCTACCTATCTTTCCAGGGGGCTGCCCCCCAAGTATTGTCGGCACAAGTGAGCTTAACTTCCGTGTTCGGGATGGGAACGGGTGGAACCTCACCGTCATCGACACCGGTTGATATCAAATAACAATTAACAATTAAGAAATAACAATTAAGAGTGAATTTTTCCGGCACTCAATTGTTAGAAGTTAAACGTTAAGTGTCAATTTGCAAAGAAAAAAATGGTGACCCGTAGGGGAATCGAACCCCTGTTACCGCCGTGAGAGGGCGGTGTCTTAACCGCTTGACCAACGGGCCCGAAACAATTGACAATGTACAATGGACAGTTGACAATTAAGGGCTGTTAGCTTTAGCGTTGAGCACAGTGGCAGGGTAATTGTCAATTGTCAACTGTCAATTGAGTTCTGGTGCACCACCAGGGACTCGAACCCGGGACCCGCTGATTAAGAGTCAGCTGCTCTACCAACTGAGCTAGTGGTGCATATTCAATTGACAATTTACAATGGACAATTGACAATTAAAAGGTATTCGCACCTTCAAAATTGAACAAAGGAGAAGTGAAGAGGTGATTTGAGAGCGTGTAGAGACTCGAAACAACTCAATCAACTTAAAGCAAGCGACAATTGTTAATTGTTAATTGCTAATTGTTAATTGAAAAGGTCAAGCCCTCGACCGATTAGTACTCGCAGGCTAAACACGTCACCGTGCGTACACCATGAGCCTATCACCTTGTAGTCTACAAGGGGTCTTACCTCCTTAAAGGAGTGGGAAGTCTTATCTTGGAAACGGCTTCCCGCTTAGATGCTTTCAGCGGTTATCCGATCCGCACATAGCTGCCCAGCTGTGCCCTTGGCAGAACAACTGGTGCACCAGAGGTGCGTCCATCCCGGTCCTCTCGTACTAGGGACAGCTTTCCTCAAACTTCCAACGCCCACGACAGATAGGGACCGAACTGTCTCACGACGTTCTGAACCCAGCTC
>Ga0123352_10019599_pt1 | contig 10785 bp, 13 predicted proteins | sample TergutLab28metaG_FD_89700 | JGI IMG/M metagenome (GOLD analysis project Ga0123352, IMG submission 89700) | Labiotermes labralis P1 segment gut microbial communities from Petit-Saut dam, French Guiana - Lab288 P1 | ecosystem: Host-associated > Arthropoda: Insects > Digestive system > Gut ... | reverse complement strand
AGAAGCTTTAGTAGCTGCTACTAGGGAGATTGGACTGGAAGTAAGTGCTGATAAAACTAAGTACATGGTCATGTCTCGAGATCAGAATGCAGGACAAATTCAGAGTGTGAGGATTGATAATAGCACCTTTGAGAGGGTGGAAGGGTTTAAATATTTGGGAACAACTTTAACAAATCAAAATTCTATTCGGGAGGAAATTAAGAGCAGATTGAGGTGAGGAAATGCTTGCTATCATTCGATGCAGAACCTTTTGTCTTCCAGGTTGCTAACAAAAAATTTAAAGATCAAGATATATAGAACTATAATTTTGCCTGTTGTTTTGTATGGGTGTGAAGCTTGGTCACTCACATTGCGGGAGGAAAGGAAGCTGAGGTTGTTTGAGAACATGGTTTTGAGGAGAATATTTGGACCTAGGAGGGACGAAGTAACGGGGGAATGGAGGAGATTGCATAACGAGGAGCTAAATGATTTGTACCCCTTACCCAATATTGTGCGGGTGATAAAATCGAGAAGAATGAGATGGGCAGAGCATGTGGCGCGTATGGGGGAGGAGAGGGGGGTGTATAGGGTTTTGGTGGGGAAGCCGGAGGGAAAGAGACCACTGGGGAGGCCTAGGTGTAGATGGGTGGATAATATTAGGATGGATCTCCAGGAGGTAGGATGTGGGTATATGGACTGGATTTGGCGGGCCCAGGATAGAGATAGTTGGCGGACGCTTGTGAGTGCGGTAATGAACCTTCGGGTTCCGTGAAATGCGGGGAATTTCTTGACCTGCTGCAAACCAGTTAGCTTCTCAAGAAGGACTCTACACCATGGAGTAAGTAAGTAAGTAAGTAAGTAAGTGGAAAATATAACTGCTGAAGATCCTGGAAGAAGCTTTTGCAAAATAAAAAAATAATTATACATTTTTGGTGAAGAATTAACAGCAGTTTGGGTAACAGCTTGAAATTTACTTACACAGGAAGGGTTAATCTCAGCATTAGGTGGAGGTGACTAGTCAGCTTCATGCCCTGGGCTGCTTTATCTCTGGGACATAGCCCCTTCTACCCATTGGTTAGACTGGGTCACTCCAACAGCTGGTCTGCATGCTTAGAAGAATAGATAAATCACTTGCCTCTTTCAGGATCAGGAATCAGTCCTGACTCTTTAGCCAACCACCCCATACCATAGTTCCTATACTGACTAAGCTAGCACAGCTGCTTTGATTTATCAGCAGTATGTAAGTTGTCACCATATACATCACCTTAATGTTAAATAACATTCTGTAGCATATTCACAGACTTGTAACTCACAAAGTATAAATCATAGAAAACTGACTGTTGTGCATTTGTTATCTTCAGGAATGGTCCTTGATATATATGCATACTAAGTGTGCCCTATTGATAAAATACAGGTCCAGCAGTTGTCCTGCCAAACTAGGGATTATTTTCAACTGATTTATTTTCTGCATTGATTTTTCATACTTTGTGTTCTGATGAAAATTTATAAAGAAAAATAATCTTTGTGAAAGAAAAATCTGTGCACAAATCACTTGGAATCCATGATACATAGATATTTCCTAAATGGCATGTAACAGACAGAAATGAGGGAACAAAATATTGGTGTTACTTTGAAAGAAGCCAAAATCAGAAGTATTCTCTATTTTGTAATGAATTATGAAATACTTATTTTGACACTTAATTTATTTGCAAATAATTTGGCTCTTCTCTTTGATATTAAGAAGGCAAGTGACACAGCTTAGTGGTGTGCCATTCTGCAAGGTCCTGTTCAGTGGGAACTAAAGGGCCTGTTACCACTTTTTAATGCAGAGTTGTATAAAATAGAAGATTCTGAATCTGTTGTGGTACAATGTATCTTCCCTGCGTAAAGATGAATGGTGTTACTCAGAGGACAGCACTGATTGTCACTCTCTTGCCACTGCCATCAGTGGCACTATGAGTAGAATTCATTGCCAGATTCTATGCTGTCAGTTTGTTGATAATTGCACCATCTGCTGCTGGTCCTTTTCTCCAAACCACCGAACAACTGCAGCCATCCATCAAGTGGTTCTCAGTGTGAAGTAAGGTGAATGGTTTCAAAATCTCCATCTCACAGACAGTGTGTTTCTACTTTTGTCATCTGACAGGAATATGTCCTAACCCCATCTTCTTCATGGACACCATTCCTCTACCATGTGCAGAGTCTCTTCAGTTTTTAGGGATGATTGTTTAGGTTGTTGCCTGGTGTCATAACTAACCTGTGACAGCACTGGACAGAGTGGTCATGGTCCTCTAAATATTCTACCCTCTTAGTGGGGTAGACAGAACATTATTGGTCCAATTTATGCATTGATTATAGACTGTCCAGCTGTGCTTCTGCAGGGAATGGAAGTCTTATCCATTGTTAGTCTGATACATGATTCTGCCATAAAACTCTACAGATGCCTACTGAATGAGCAGAGTCGGGAGTTTGTTTCAGGAACTGGGGCATCAATGTTTGCAACTTGCTGCCAGATTGTATAATGCATTTATGCTTAAAAAAAAAACTTTACACTTTCACAAATACATCTTTCCTAAGGCCCTCACTCCAAGTATGGTTTGTTCTCAACCCCATGGCAAGTGGCCTATAAATCCACTATTACTACTACTACTACTATCACTACCACCATCACTACCACTACCTCTAACTACTGCTGCTGCTGCTGCTGCTTTTGCTACTTCTACTGCTTCTGCTACTGCTACCAACATACCATTGAGGCAGTGTCTACTTGATTGGTCACACATTGCATATATGTATGCAGCAGTACACTAGAACCCTTTTAGTGCCTTTCCTAAGGGCACATTTGCAAATTTTTCTGGTTAGACTATGAAAGATGTGCAATTTTGTGTGATTATAATGTACATTTGCATTCTGGGGAAAATTTTGTGCCTTATAAGTGATCAGTTTCAATTATAAAACTAGGTCTTTTGAGTTAAGGTGAAACGTATGAAAGTAATGTAGTTGTCTGTCACTTTATGTGCTCAGTGTTATTTATGAAAATTAACTTATTTGCCAAACAGAACTGTGATTTTATTGACTTATCAAAATATTGCATGCTAAATTATTTCCTTTATTACCACTGAAAAACATATATGTAACCTTGTCAGGAATAAAGTGTTGGGGCCACTATTTCAGGTATCATAATCGTGAAGCGGTGGTTATGAGTGCACTGCAGGTGGAGAAGCATCCAATTAGCACCCCTGGGCCATATGCCACACCACCTCTCCAAGGCAGGCATTTTCATGCACCTGGCATTGGAGGGTTTTCTGCTTTGCAGATGACTCCTCCCCTTGGGATACGTGATAGTCCTCGAGCTGGCTCCCCAATTCCTCGCCCTGGTTCAGGTGCCAGTGGAAGCTATATTGGCTCACCAAGAATTGGGGACATATATCGGCGACCCCATTCTTCCCCCAAGATGAAACTGAGGTTCACATTTAACCCCTGGACTAGTAATTTATTGTAGTTTGTATTTGTTTCAGGCCTCCTCACCATGTTCCCCTATTAGTTCCGCATGGATTGTGTATGCTGCATATCAGGGATTCTCAAATGTTATTGAAGTTTGTGATATGTGTCATTAAAATGGTTGCTGTAGTTCATATGCAGCACATATTTAGAAAATTAGTGTTCTTGTAGGGAGGCCCAAGAGCCTGCATATGATTTACTTTGTTGTAGCTGTTTCTCCCTAGGCAACGTGATGCTACTTGAGAAATCCTGGTAATCTTATCTTATCTGGTCCTGCTAGATAGTAGTTTATTTTTGTTTAAATGCATCCAATCTCCATTGTAGTTACAGTTTAATTTATTTTTATTTCATTCTTTCTGTACCATTTTGATACAGGTGTATTCAAGCAGCAGTATGTGACAATGTACCTAGTGGTTGCTGTTGGTGTATGGGGTCTGTTCTTTGTTTGTACACTGTATTATAAATTGTTATTTGTTTGACTGTATTGTCTAATAGTGACAGTAATGAAGTTGCTAAATGATGTGCTAGTGTTTTCTGATTAGTTTTATTGACCATTTCATGTGCCTGTGGTTTAGTTTCATATTATTATAAAATGACAAATATATGACATTGCGTGATGTTCATATTAACCATTATTATATACATTATGTTTTTTATCATTATGATCTTTTGTGTATGAGGACTTAAATCTACATAGGTTATAGCATAGACATGTCACTGAACTTCTAAGAAAGAAAGAAAGAAAGACCTGAAGTCTGGTCTTACACGTGTCAATCAATCAATAGTCCCATCATTCTGCTGCGGAACATAGGGCATCCACAAGATTCCTCCACCGCACTCTATTCTTAGCGACGCACTTAATCTCTTACCCAGGTCTTTTTTACTCCTTTGGCCTCTTCAAGCACCGTTCTTCACCACATGTTCTTTGGCCTCCCTCTACTCCGTTTGCCTTGGGGGTTCCACTCTAGGGCTTGTCTGGTTATATCATCAGTCGGTTTCCGCAGTGTATGGCCCAGCCATCCCCACTTGTGTTTCCTGATCTGCAAACCTATTCTTGGTTGTTTCGTGCGCTTCCACAACTCGTTATTCGTTATCCGGTCCAGCCAGGAAATTCTTAGTATTTTCCTCAAACTTTTATTAATAAAGACTTGCAGTTTAGTTGTTATATGTTTCGAGTTTTTCCAAGTCTCACAGCCATAGAGTAGGACCGCTTTCACATTCATGTTGAAGTTGCGAAGTTTGGTTTGCATTGAGTATGTCGTTGAATGCCAGATCTTGTTCAGTGCACTAAATGCAACTTGGGCCTTTCATACACGAGCTTTGATGTCCGCCTCCGTTCCCCCTGTGTTATTAATAATACTTCCCAGATAGGTAAATTGTGTCACTTTTTCAACTATTTCATTGTGTATATAGAGGGACTGTTTGTTTGTCAGGGCAATTCGCATCTCCTTAGTCTTCTTTACATTAATTTTTAATCCCGCGGTTTTATACGTGTAATCATATGTAAATTCATTGTTAGGCTGATGAAACCTCCATGTAAGGTTCTGTTTTCAAATTTTTCTTGTGGTGTAATACGTGTCTTTCTGTTTCCATTGTTCGTGTATGAATATATGAATATAGTATTTGCTGATAATGGGGTTAAATCTAAGCAGTCACAGGGCCAGGTATTTTTGCACTTAAGGTATTATATCATGAGTATGCACCTTGCAGTGAAAAGGAACAAAATGGTCACAATTTACAGTTTTGGTTTTTCATATTCTTGTATCAGTAAGACAAGAATATGTGGATTGAACATGCAGAGCTTTCTTTTAGTCAGATGCTTCCCTGAGGGCAGGGGCATTAATAGGAATTATACATTACTAATTGTGCAGACCACTCTAGCACTTAAAAACTCCCAACACCATAAGAGAATCCATCAGAGTAATGAAGTGTACTGCAACTGTGACCATAAAGTTGGATACAAATTGCACTGAAATGTGGCTTTACCTCATTTCCTCCAGCCCTTGTTCGTAAGCACTCTGGACTTTCTTTGGAATAGTACCACATCTCATGCCTCCCATAAATTCCAGCCACGTATACTTCTTGTTGAGGTGTGAGGATTTTGACTGCATTATACACTGGAACATTGTCATAGATTAAACAGGCTATGTGGTGAAGTCCCAGAAGCCTAAGTTATACAACTTAATGATCTGCTGTCTTCATAATTTTGTTGGTATGGAAGTCCATGTCTTGAATGGTTCGAGTCATAACCTCGGAGTTCTGCACAGTTACCATGTTTTTAACATACACAAAAATGTTTAATACAAAGTTCATTTGTATGCTCATGGACTGCTTGCATATCACATTTTACAGGCGCAGCTGAAATGGTTGATATTCAGCTGATATTTTAATCTTCACTTTGAATTGTAGGTATATTCCACATGTATGGCTTTGAAAGTTGTCTGATTGTTGCCATTTAGTTACTGCACAAAATTTCAGAACCTTACATGAAATGACATTAATAGTGCTTTGATATATAAATAGAATAAGGCACATGGATATATAGGAGTTTTGTTTCAGATTAATTCTTACCAGGTGCATTTTGATTCAAAGTTATGCCAGATATGCACTCAAAACTAGTTAGTGCTTGTCTTACCTTGCTTTTGTATCTGTTTCAAATGACCTTTTTATTGAAATAGATAATTAAACTGCTCATATGTTTACATTTCTTTCAAAACTAGGGAAATACAAATACTTAATTTAAAAAGCATCTTCGTATAGCAGCAACTTTATGATGTCACTTTAGATATTTTCAGTTCAGTTTTTTTATTAGTTTATTATTCATGTGCTTATGGCATGAATGTGATGTGCATGTGTTGCTGTTGTAAAGTGACTGGAGAGATTGTGCACTTGTAGCCAAATTTGTGGCTGGGGTATTCGTGGACTGTTGAAACTGTCAATACTTACGTGTCTTGTGACAACAACATTTGAATAACACCCACACTCTTAGTCAAAGGTGCTAAATTTGAAAATTATTTACAGGTCAGCAGTATATAACACACATCATAGTAGCCTCTATTTGTAGAAAGGTTGGATATGGCACTTCCAAAAATGCCATTTCAGCACCATGGTGGCCATGCATATTAATCATCTGAAAGGCAGTGGTTACTGTATGTACTGCCTGAACTTCATATTCATTTTGCCTACAGATTGTTTTTATTTTTTTATATGGTTTTCAGGGTATTTTTCTCAACTTCACTAGCCAGTTGGTCATTTTAATGTAGTGGATATGCAGTGTGAGGTAGGAACTGAATTTCTTGCTTTATTAAGATACATATAAAGGCTTAGAGGCTTAAAAGTTTAACATTATTCTTTTCCAGTATTGTTACTCACGGATTTAGTTTTTAATGTTACAAACATTTTGATATATTCCTTTGCTGACCCAAAAAGGGTGTTTTATTCTTTAAATCTCAGTATTTTCAAAGTATTATGTTGCAGTCACTGTGTTACTTTGTCCAGCTGATCACTAACATATGGGCTCCCATAATTTTTATTTTTGGGTGTTACTCGAATGATTTTCAGTTTCTAGTGATGCTACAACACAAAGGAACATATAATCAGTATAGTCTGAATTTAAATGTTCAGTATTGAGTCATGTATGCAGCAATGTTGCTGTACTGCATTTTTTACAACACATACCACACGATGCTGGATACTGCAGCATTCTCTGAAGACAGTGTTGCCTGTTGGATTGGAGACTACGTCTCTAATTGGCCACCCCCTTCTGATTGCCGTGTGACTAGCAGTGGTTTTGTGAAACAAAACGGTGTGAATTAAATTTAATTCCTGGAGATGAAAATCAATTTATGATTTAGGAAACAGCATCATATGAACATTTCACAGTTTGTTAATGTGAAACAGTTGCAAATTTTTTATCTTACCAGATATTATCTATGAAATGTAAATAATTTATCTTATGTACTTTTACCTATGTTGTAATTTTTATGACAAAATGAATAAGCAACCATGTTTCTTAACAGCCAGTTGTTAAAAGAAATTTGTTTTGGCTGAACTAGTTTCACATTTGGTTTTTCAAAAATACACCATATTTCCATATGGGCATATTTGTGGTGCTTATTGTGTTTATGGACACATTTCCACGTGACAAGTGACTGTTAGCTATGTCAAGGTCTGTCCATCCATCTGCATTTGTCAGGGTGACTACTGCATTACATTTTTGTAAAATATCATATTTGAGATTTTAACTAAAATTTTTCAACACATCCCAGTTTTTGTTAAAATGGGACTGAAATAACAGGCACTTTACTTGAAGACCCACATGTATGATGTCTTGTCATGATTGGCCTTCATAAGTGAAACATTGAGCATTGGGCATACTCATTTTTCAGTCTCCATGCTTATATTATCTTGGTGATAGTTGCAAATCGGTGGCTAATGAAGCTAGGTCATAAAAAATATTGTGCAACTTGCAGAACACATAATCCATGCCTTCAATTTATTTCATGATTGTAGAACGATTGTTACAAATGACAACGCTCCTTGACACCAAAACAATGCAACAATGGTACATAGGGTTGCCATGTCAGAGAATGAGAAGAACAATGTATATTCTAGAAAAAGTGGCCAGTTAAGGTAACAGGGTGGAGCAGAGTTTCTTGAAAACACTTTCTATCAAAACTTAAAACATGCCCCTACCTAAGAATGTCACTAATCATTCTTCCCTATGTATCTGGAAATAGTTCTGACTACTAAATATCAGAGTAATAAAGACAAAGAGGACACGAAAGATGAACAGATGTATAGTATGCAACTGCTTATGAATTCTCAATGTTCTACATTTTGTACTTCCATGTTTGAATAATCTGTGTACAGAGAGAATATTACTGTTACTCATTTTGGCTACTTGTGCACACTGCTAAGTGTCTGTGAACATTGATGTGTATTTATATAGTCATGTCTACCATATTACTGGAATTGTTTTCCTTTTGCACCACATGGACATTAAATATTTCAATTTTGCCTAGACTTGTTGATTTTGAATCCAGGGTAGTCATTATAATTCATATACTTGCAGATTAATTAAAGAGATGGTGCTTAGTACGTGGTACTTTCTGGGCAGTTGTTAACTTTTGTTATCATTTGTTCTCAGTAACTTATAGACTAACATTTTAAAACTGTATATTGACAGGTATCTGAAGAGTGTGTTCCCCAAAGTGGAAGAAACCTTACTCCTGGATATTCTGTCAAATTCTGACAATAACGTCCAGAAAGCAACAGAGAAGTTAATTTCTATGGGGTTTGAAAAACGTGATACACCTCCTCCAAGACTTACACTGCGAAAGAAGGAAGAGGAGCCACAGACATTAACACACGAACACCGTGCAGCAATGCCAACTCCTCCACCTCGTATGAAAAGTGCTGAAGAGAAACAGAAGAGTAAGTAAGGAAGGTATTCTTATGTCTGATTTGTACCGTAAAACTTAAACTTTACATTGTGGAAGTGAGCAGCTTCAGAGGACTACTCTCAGGTAACGTATGGGTATTCTGTGGGTGCTGATTGTGGAAACAGGAGAACAAAAATGCTGATTCCTAAAATGAAATTTGATTATATTTATGCCTTATATGTTCATTTTGAGGGTCTATTGAAGGCTTTTTGCTGTTTGAAAATTGTTATTTTCAAATGCTTTTTTTTAATATATTTTTTGTCCTCAGCTTGTCCAGTTTGCAAATTTGAGAATGTGCATAAAATATAGTGATATCTAAATGTTTAGACTGTGTCGTCATTACAGGTGATACTCGCACTTTTATGATGTTTTCAGTGAAAGCAAGATTACAAGAGAATTACCCAGATATTCCAGAGCGTGTGATCACTATAGCTTTAGAGAGTGTTGACTTTGATGTAGACCGAGCAAGTCAGATATTAAATATCATGGTACAAGAGGAGGAAAAGAAACAAACAAGTGAACCAGCAACTATAAGAGAAACGTATGTGACAAATAAATGTGGTTAGATTTAAGTTGAGTTTCACATCTTTGCATATCCAAAAGACATGATTTAGCATTTATGAGGTTTGGTTTGGTTTGGTTGTGTAGATTTTAGTGTGATATCTTTCATTTCCATTACATCCACACATACTAATCTTACCTGGGGCTTCTTCACATGGTGCAAAAAGGCACTGTTATTACAATTCACGTACTTAGTTCTTGTAACCCATTTGGAAGTTATGTTGTTTGAGGTGGAGATGTAATGGAAAGGGAGAAAAACTGTAACCTCTTTTAAAGCAGAAAAAATTCTTATTTTGAGGCCAAATTGAAAAGAGAATAAGTTTTATTTGTATGAATTCAGATTTCTAGAATGTGGACAGACTTGGAGTGAATCTGTTACAAAACAAACCTCTTTAAATATTAAATAATTATTCCCATAAGATGTGATACTGTCGGTAATGGTGGTGAGGAGGAGGAGGAGAATGTTGTTTACAATAATAGCAAATAGCCTAAGTCTTTTATGAATTGTGTGGATTATTGACCCTCGAAGAAATAAGTGGTGTAAGAATACTGGCTTTGTAGAGTTTCTTAAACTTGTAATATTTTGTAGCAAACCGGAGGAAGCCCATCCATCTCCACAACCAGCAGTAGAGCTTGACGCAGTTCAGGGGCCATCACCAATACATAAACCAGCAACAGGGAAAGCTTCTGAAAAAGCAGAGAGAGGCCAGCACCGAAGATCAAAAGGAAAGAAAGATGTTCCAAAGTAAGAACCAGATACAAAAGTTACTTCAACACCCCTTACTTACATAAATTATTACAGAATGTGGTTCACTTTGAAAGTGCTTGAGCACAATGCTTAAATGTTTTGAACTGCACACAGTTATGGCGTAACTTTAATTTGTTATATTTGTTACACTTTTACTTCTTTTTCATCTTTTTTTTCCTTCATATTCTTTTGAAAAAAACGTACAAGAACATAAATGATTTTCTTGTACATGTATTCAAATTGAATACCCATGATGCAAACCTTATCTTCCAAATGGATAAGTAAACCACAAATTCATATCTGTACAAACCATACAAGAATTTCAAGGTCAAGCAACTACCAGTTTGGCTTTTTATAACCCACTGTTTTAAGTACAGACCTACTAAATATTTGAATAAAGGTTGACCAACTAGATGACACTTGCTTTATTATACAGGGTGTTTCACGACTTTAGGGCATAACTGCAGGAGGTGATTTCCTAGGTCTTTGTGATCAAAAAAGTTCTTATAAACATGTGTCCGATTTTGGACGGTTACGGAGTTATGACCATTT
>Ga0123352_10019593_pt1 | contig 10786 bp, 9 predicted proteins | sample TergutLab28metaG_FD_89700 | JGI IMG/M metagenome (GOLD analysis project Ga0123352, IMG submission 89700) | Labiotermes labralis P1 segment gut microbial communities from Petit-Saut dam, French Guiana - Lab288 P1 | ecosystem: Host-associated > Arthropoda: Insects > Digestive system > Gut ... | reverse complement strand
TTTTTGTTTCCTTTGAAAATTTGCATTCATCAGTTTTAGGTAAAATACTAAATGCCAACAAAAAAAAGGCAAACCATCCGGCTTGCCTTTGAAAATAATCGAAAAAGTAAATTTATCTGTTATTCAGATACTCCCACAACAACCGAACACAAACACCCGTCGCGAACTTCGGGCTCATTCCTTTGGCGGCGTTTTCGTTCCACGAAGTTCCTGCGATGTCCAAGTGGCACCAAGGCAAATCTTCCACAAAACTTTCGATAAAAGTCGCCGCTGTCGTCGAACTTGCGCTACGCTTCATTGTCGAGGTGTTTTGAATATCGGCGATGTCGCTTTTTACCGCTTCTCTGTGCTCTTGTCTTATCGGCATTCTCCAAACGGGCTCGCCTGTTTTTTCGCCCGCTTCAAAGATTCTTTTCGCCAAATCGTCGTTGTTTGAGAACATTCCAGCGACCGTATCGCCCAAAGCAATGACTATCGCACCCGTAAGCGTGGCAATATCGACAATTTCTGTCGGAGCGTAATTTTTTATTATATACGAAATCGCGTCCGACAAAATTAAGCGCCCTTCCGCGTCGGTGTTAAGCACTTCGACCGTCTTTCCGGAATAACCTTTATAAACGTCGCCGACGAAAAACGCGTCTTTTCCGATTGCGCTCTGAGCAGTGGGAACTACCGCCAAAAAGTTGATTTTCGGATTAAGCGCCGCCACCGCTTTCGCAACACCCAAAACCGCCGCCGCACCCGCCATATCGTGCCGCATTGTTTCCATTGAGCCCGACGGTTTCAGATTGAGCCCTCCCGTGTCGAAAGTAAGTCCTTTTCCGACGATTGCACTGTATTTGTCATTCGTTTTGTCGCCGTTGTATTTGATTATTGCAAGCCGCGGAGGAGTTGCCGAGCCCTTTCCGACCGCCCACAAAAGCCCAAGCCCTTTTTCTTGGATTTCTTTGTGGTCAAGGATTTCCACTGTCATATTTTTGTTGCTTTCGGCTATTTTTTTCGCCTCGTTCGCCAAATATTCGGGATTGACCACGGCGGCGTTATCGTTGGTTATATCACGCGTAAAATCCGCGCATTCGCCAATAATTTTTACAGAATTCAATATATCCGCCGCGCCGTCAAAATCTATGTGCAAATTTTCAACGCGGGATTTTTTCTCGCTCAAATATTTGTCGTAAGCGTAATTCCCCACCACCGCGCCCTCGACTGCCGCCGCTGCATATTCCGTGTTTTTTTGCGGCAATACGATTTCTACGCTTTTTCTTTTTATTTTATTTACGGCGCGCACCGCGTCGGCAACAGCGTTTCTAAAGACCTGCATATCGCTATTATCTTTGCCGAGCCCTGCGTAAATTATAACGTTTTCGCCGTCATAACGGGTTGCAACCGAGCCTGCTTTTGCTTCAAAATCGACGGGCTTTTCATCGTCCTCATACAAAAACAATATGCGTGCTTCAATGTTTTTTGTGTTAAGAATTTCCATAATTTTTTCCTTTCGCTTTATTTTTTGCCACAAAAATACTTTCTTGCGGCGGCAAAAACTATTTTTTCATACAGAACATTGAATTTTGAATTTTTTTGAGGTAAAAATGACCCAACACTTTTTGATAAGCGGGCTTGTCCTTGTAGGGCTTTTTCTGACATTTCAGGTCTTGAGCAAAACGCTCAACAACATAATAAACTACCTGTTGCAAATCGAATTTTTGCTACAAACCGAATACGATTACCGCAAAGAAGAACTCGACGTCCAACGAATTTTGAATTTGGATGATTTTGAGTGAGAGTGTAAAAAATGAAAGAGGGCGTATGCAATACGCTACCACAACTATTCCCTACCTTTTCTCATTTCTTCAAAAAATATCTTCCGATGACGAGAAAAAATTCCTCAGTTTTTTAATATCCGCAACAGGCGACTCAACGCTTTCCAAGAAATCGTCGGGAAGTCCGAGAAAATGAGTGTATTTTTGAATTAAATTCGGTAAAAAATCCATTGTCAGCTTGATTTAAAATCCAATCGTCATTCTCTAAGTTATTTTTGTAATGCTCATTTATAGCATTTCGCAAAGCCACTTCAAATAAACTCAGCGTGCCGTAAAAATTCTTTGAGGCTTGAATATTTTGTATGTATAACTCAAACGCTTTTTCCTCGTTTCCGCCGCAAGCCCGCTTATATTTTTCCATTCTGGACTTAGATAAATGCCTTTCACAATCGCCGTAATTCACTTTAAAATTTCCCTTCTTTTCAAGAAAACAATGTTTTTTTTTGCACAAAAATAATAAAATGCTTGCATTTGTTGCGGGAAAAATAGTATATTTGTAGTGTAGAGCCTGATTGTCCCTGTTGAAAAACAAACTTTCAGTGCGATGTCAGGGAAGATGCTATTAGTATCTTCCCGTTCTATTCTCTTCCGCAAACCGAATACAATTACCGCAAAGAAGAACTCGACGTTCAACGAATTTTGAACTTGGATGATTTTGAGTGAGGCGCAAATAACTGAAAAAGGGCGTATTTTCTACGCCCTGCAAAAAAACTAATTGATACTCAAAACACATTACGGTAATGTTGGCAGAGAATTAACTCTTTGATATATACCACCTTTAAAAATCCAATCACCGTTTCTTATATCGTAAGAATTACAGCCATCAAATTCAATCTCCCCAATAATACAGATTTGATTTCTGGATGGTACCCACCATTCAAAAGGTATTTGTTCTATTCTTCCTGCTTCAAAATCAATATAGTGTTCAATTCCTTTTCCGTCAGAAAAAAACTCGAAGAAATAACCTGCTTCCGGTGTGTTTTCTGCCCAAATCCCTACGAGCGAATTATCAATATTACCGCCACCGCCATTACCTCCACCACCCGACCCTCCGCCGCCTGAACAAGCTACAAAAAAACTCGCCAGCAAGGCAAACACCACAACTAACGCCATTTTAAGAAACCTAATTTTTCCCATAATACAACCTCCTTAAAAGTTGAAAAGTTAAAGCAAGAACAGAGGAAAAAGGCTGTCCTGCCAGTAATTCATATTTTTTGCGAAAACAATGAATAAATCTGTATTGGTTATATCAGAAGTTAGGCAGAACAACCTGTAAAGGCAGTTCTCCTTCCGAGATAACCAGAAGAAATATACACAGAAAGTGGGATTTTGCCCACAATCATTGTTTTCGCAGTCAGTAAAATAATATTTGTTTGATAGTAGTTTTGTTATTTGATGTTTTTTTGTGGAATATTAGCAAAAAACAAGAAAACCTCGCGTTATTATTATTGTATATTTTAATTCCGCTTTCAAAAAAAGAAAAATAACGAAAATTCGCAGAGGTGATGTTGTGCAAAACGTATTTTTGTTGCAGAAAAAAGGAGACAAAATGTCAAAAAAAGAAATCCAAGGCAACTTATTTGCCGACATAAAAACGCTGATAGAACAAAGCAAACTTCAAGTTGCCGTTGCGGTTAATTCGAAAATGACTATGCTGTATTGGCAGGTTGGTAAACGCATTGCGGCAGAATTGCAAGACAAAAGCCGTTCAAGCGTTTACGGCAAAGAGGTAACATCTAACTTATGCAAAGAATTGTCGGAAGAATACGGAAGCACATTTGCAGAGAAAAATGTTCGCAGAATGATGCAGTTTTACAACGTTTTCCCTGAAGAAAAGATTGTCGTATCGCTGATACGAAAATTAAGTTGGACGCACATTTTGGCAGTAATACCCATTGAAGACCCGTTAATGCGGGATTTTTATATTGAAATGTGCAGTATGGAAAAATGGAGTGTGCGAGTGTTTAGAGAACGCATAAACTCGATGCTCTACGAACGAACTGCCATAAGCAAAAAGCCCGAAGAAACTATAAAACACGACTTAGAAATACTGAAAAACGAACAAAAACTAACGCCTGATTTGGTGTTTAGAGACCCGTATTTTCTTGATTTTCTGGGTTTGCGAGACAAATATTGCGAAAACGATTTAGAAACGGCAATAGCGGTAGAATTGCAAAGTTTTATCGCTGAACTCGGCAGTGATTTCGCATTTATTGCCCGTCAAAAAAGAATGACTATAGACAACGAAGATTATTACCTGGACTTATTGTTTCTTCACAGAAAACTAAAATGTTTGGTTGCAATAGACCTGAAAATCGGAAAATTCAAAGCGGCATATAAAGGTCAGATGGAACTTTATTTAAGATGGCTTGAAAAATACGAAAAGCAAGATTGGGAAAATCCGCCGATAGGACTGATTTTGTGCGCAGGAAAAAGCGAAGAGCACATAGAACTTTTGCAATTGGAAAACAGCAATATCAAAGTTGCCGATTATATGACGCAATTGCCCGATAAAAAATTGTTGGAGCAAAAATTAAGAATTGCTGTTGAAGTAGCGAAAATGAGGTTGGAAAAGACAGCGAACTGAAAAACAGAAAGAAGGGGGAAAAATATAATGATAGACAAAAAAACAACCAAAGCCGAAACGGTCGTGCTGGCGGGGCTTCACATAGCAAAAACGCCGAAAATTATTTTTGAAGAGGACTTGGCGGAAATGCTTATGCTCTGCGAAACGGCGGGGGCAAACGTAGTGGAAACTTTCGTTCAAAAAACGCAAAAACCTGTCGCAGCAACGTATTTCGGAAGCGGAAAATTAGAAGAAATCAAATGCTTTATGGACGAAAACGACTGCGATACTCTCGTGATAGACGCGGAACTTCGACCGAGCCAAATCCAAAACATAGAAAAAATTGTCGGCAAAAAAATAATCGACCGAAGCCAACTTATTTTGGACATTTTCTCGCTTCACGCAAAGACCGCCGAGGCAAAAATTCAAGTGGAACTCGCTCAACTCGAAACCCTGTATCCGCGCCTTACCAAAATGTGGGCGCACTTGTCGCGAATGCACGCAGGAGTAGGAACGCGCGGTCCGGGTGAAACTCAGCTTGAAAGCGACAGACGAATAGTGCAGAAAAAAATATCCGTGCTGAAAGAACGCTTGGCAAAAATAGAAAAAGTGCGCGAAACGCAAAGCAAATCCCGCAAAGAAACCTTTTTATGCTCGTTGGTCGGCTACACAAACGTCGGAAAAAGCACGCTTCTTAACGCTATTTGCGGCAGCGATGTTTTGGTCGAAAACAAACTTTTCGCAACCTTGGATACCAGCACCCGAAAAACGCGGATAGACGGCGCGGGCGACATAATAATGAGCGACACCGTTGGATTTTTGCGCAAACTTCCGCACCATTTGGTCGCCTCTTTCCGAAGCACGCTCGAGACCTTGGTTGAAGCGGATTTGCTTTTGGTGGTAATGGACGCCTCTACGCAATGGTATCGTCAGCAGTTGGAAGTTGTGCGCGAAGTAATCGCCGATTTGGGCGCAAAAGACAAGCCCGTAATGCTGATTTTCAACAAAGAGGATTTGGTCGATAACCCCTTAGACAAAATAGAAATTGAAAACGAATATCCCAATGCGGTTTTTGCTTGCGCCCGAAATAAAGCAAGCGTGGACGAGTTAAAAATCCGTATCGGCGAAGCGATAGAAGCGGTGAGACGGACGGTTTTGAGCGAAGAAACTATAAAGAAAGCGCAGAAACCAAGAATTGAAGTTGGGTAATTAAATCTCAATTTCTCCGATGTTTTCTTCTGTTTCCTCAATATCGACATTTTCTGCAACAACAGGCGGTGCGCCAAACTCGTACTCTGTTTCCCATCTCTCTCTTGCGACAAAAACATCGGGGAATGCAATTCTCTTTTCGCCTGCCATAAACGGGAAAAGCGTTCCCGTGTCGTGTTCGCCGTTTTGGTTGCGGTCGCCAATAAGCCAAATTCGGTATTCTCCTGCGGGAATATTTACTAAGAAATTTTCAGTTGTGCGAAAGACGTTCGTTCCGCTTTTCAATTCCCAAAGCGGATTTTCGGGCAGTTCGCCCATAAAGTCCCACGATAAGCGCGGACTAATTGCAGATGGTGGTGGGGGTAGCGCGGTTTCTGTAGGGGCGAAAAATCTTTCGCCCTGCCCCCCGTGTTCGTTCGTATCATCTGCGTCCGATGCGTCATTTTGGGCAAAAGATGTTTTGCCCCTACAATCGTCCGACATCTTACATAGCAAACTGTCAAGTTTTGCCAATCTCAGAGTATCGTCAAGCGTTGTGCCGTTAAATCTGATGGTATCGCGATATATGGTATCTCCGTCGTTTACAAAAATTCTCAGAGATTGAGTCGAAAGTGTGTATAGGCGATTTTGTAAGCTGTCCGACAAAAAAATTGCCATCGAAAAATCACTGCTTTCGAGCTGTTTTACTTCTTTTATTTCGAGATTTTCACCGTCGCTTTCGTTAAAAACCTTAATTTCGGAGTAGTTTTTTTCTTTGGAATTTACAAGTACAACCGTCGGCGAAATTGCAGTCGCGCTCAAAATTCGGTTTTGCGCGGTATCGCTCGTTGCGGGAAATAATTCTTGAAATGTTTGTGTAGAAACAATCTTTTCCACTCCTATAAAAACGGGCTGTCTCGGAACTATTCTGTTCAGTCCTTGCCTGTCCATAAAGCCGATTACGCGGTAGTTGCTTTCCAAAATATTGTCGAAACGAAAATTTCCGAGCGAATCGGCTTGCGTTATGTAATCGGGGGTTGAAAGCAAAACGCTGTCGCCCTGCGCCACCCGCTCCTCAAAAAACAGTCCGACTTTCGGAAAAACGCCGTCCGTTGCTTCAAAAAATATTCTGCCTGCAATGAAAGACGTATCGATAAAATCGCCCGTTGAAAAAATAATGTTTTGGGTTGCAAGCAAATTATTTCCCGAAAAATCGCTGATGTCGCCTAAAAACGATAGGTGATAAGTTGTATTCGGCAAAAGCGGCGTTTTGGGTTTAATTTCAGCGTTTCTTCCACGCACTCTTACCGAAAATGGGGTGTTCGGCGAAATTATTACCCCGCTTTCAACGCTTCTCGGCATTACCCACTCCGAAAATTGCACGGCAATTCTTACGTTTTGAGGAACGTTTAAAGATTGGTTTTGCGGGAAAACTTCGGCTATAGTCGGCGGGGTTTTGTCGCCCTCGCCGCCTGTGGGAAACACGCGATTTGCGCAAGAAATCAAGAAAAAAGAGAGCGCGAAAACAAAAAGAATTTTCATTAACGCCTCTTTGTTTTGGGGTCGTTTTTGTCGCTTGCGTTTTGTTGGCGTTTCGCGTTTTGCTGTTGAGCTAATTTACGCGCTTCTTCCGCCGTCATTGTCTCTATTTTGTCGCTGTGAAAAGGGTGATAATAAAATATTTCGCTTTTACATTCGGTTTCATTCATAATTTCATACCATTTTTGACGATCTTTTGCCTCGCAGAAAGAAAAAACTTTGCCCGCTTTCCCCATTCTGCCGCATCTGCCCGCTCTGTGAACAAAAAGCGTTGCGCTTGACGGCACATTCAGCGAAATAACCGCGTCAAGACCGCTGAAATCCAGTCCTCTGGCGGCAATATCGGTTGCGACAAGAATTTTCACATTTCCTTTGTCGAATTTTTCCGTAATGTAATTTCGCTGAGTCAGCGTTTTATCGGAATGCAAACAAGCGCACTCAAAGCCCTTTTGCGTAATTTCTTTTGAAATCGCCTCCGCATTTGCTTTTGAGTCGGTGAAAACTATAACTTTTTGGTTTTTCAGTTCTCCAAGCATAAACAAAAGCGCTTTTCGCTTCTTGTCTTTTTCGGCAAAAACCGAATTTATGATAATGTTTTCGGGAATTTTTGCGTTTACCCTGTTTATTGTCTCTTTTACGTCTATTGTTATAGGTGCGCGCGAGGCTTTTCCCGCGATTCTTGCGCTGACTTTATTTATTGTCGCCGAGAAAAACATTATTTGGCAATTCGGGGATAATTTTTCCGCCACTTTCGATACGTCGCTCACAAATCCCATATCGGTCATTCTGTCGGTTTCGTCGATTACGCAGATTTCGGCGGCGCTTATTACAAGTTCGCCTCTCTGAACGAGTTCGGCGGCTCTGCCGGGAGTGGCGATTACTATGTCCGTTCCCGAACGCAATTCTTGCAACTGCGCGGAAATTCCCGATTTTCCTACGATTGTCGTTATTTTTAAGCCGAGCAAATCCGAAAGTTTCAGCGCAAAATCTCTCGTTTGAAACGCCAATTCGGTTGTCGGCGAAAGAATTAACGCGCGAATTTTCCCGCTTGCCGTTTTTCGCGGTCGTTTTACGATGAAATCTATAATAGGTATCAGAAACGCCGCGGTTTTTCCTGTTCCCGTCGGAGCGCAGGCAATAATGTCTCGCCCTTCAATCGCCAACGGAATTGCTTTTGTCTGCACAGCTGTCGGACTTGCATAGCCCGTGGAAAATACAGCCGAAAGAACTGATTTTTCTATGCCGAAATCTTCAAACTTACTCATTTTTGCGTATTTTGCGAACTTTTATTTAGGGTCTTCTGTGCCGAGCAACACATCAACGTTCAACAAAAGCGAAACTATTCCGTCGCCCATAATTGCCGAGCCGCTTATATTTTCCGCAAATTCTTTTGGAAGCGTCAAATCCTTTTTCACGATTTGATGTATTCCCACAACCGCTGACACTACAAATGCGCGATAAATTCCCTTGTTATACACGACGACGACAATGTCTTTTTCGTCCATATAGAATTCCGCACCGACAGGCTCAACCGCCTCCGCAAGTCGCTGAACGGGAATTACGCCCTCTTTAAATTGAAGCACGTAGCCCTTTTCGTTAACGCTTTGAATTCTCGCCTCGCTTGCGCTTATGCTTGCCTCAATGCTTTCAAGCGGTATAATAAATCTGTCCGCTTCGGTTTTTACTACAAAACCCTGCATAATTTGCGTTGTCATAACCGACGGAATTGTTATAGTAAAGATTGTTCCTCTTCCCTGTTCGGTCTCGGTAATAATCTGCCCGCTTGCTTTTTCAAGGTTTTTGCGCACAACGTCCATTCCCACGCCTCTACCCGAAATATCGGTTACTTCCGCGGCGGTAGAAACACCCGACGCAAACATAACGGCGACTATTTTTTCCTGATCAAACGCCTCATCTGCGCGCATAATTCCTACTTCAATCGCTTTGTTGCGCAAACGCTCAAGATTAAGTCCCGCGCCGTCGTCTTGGATTTTTACTGTAACAAGACCTGCTTTTTCTTCGGCTGTAAGAGTAATAGTCCCCTCTTCATCTTTACCTGAAGCAAGTCTGTCGTGTGGTCTCTCAATACCGTGGTCGGCGGCGTTTCTGGTCATGTGAACAAGCGGACTTTCGAGTGTTTCGAGAATAGTTTTGTCTATACGCAAATCGCCGCCGATAATATCAACTTTGATGTGTTTTCCTGTTTTTTGCGCCACTTCGTTAACGATTTTCGGCATTCTCTTGAATATTTGGTCGATCGGAACTTTCCGAATTTCCATAATACTTTTCTGCAAGTTGCGCGACAGCAGGCTGAAGGTTTCCGTTATCTTTTTAAGCTCTATTACAAGTTCTTCCTTGCGTATATCTTTATTTTGCTTCGCCATTGTTCCGACGTTTACGTACATATCTTCGACTATAACCAATTCGCCGACAAATGCCAAGAAATTATCCACGGCTTCTTCGGAGATACGCATAGTTTTTGTCGCCGCTACGACAGGCGCCGCACCACCACCACCCTGCTGAGCAGGATGTTCTTCGGCTTTGGCAGCTTCTTCCGTTTCAGGCTCGTCTTCTTCTTGCAAAAGCATTTCGAGGCTTGCCATCTGCTCCAAAATTGTCGCTTTAATAAGGCTGTCCAAACCGATTGTAAGCTCACAAATTGCAACATTGTCAAGCATTTCTTCTATATTTTTCTGAGATTCGTTCGTATCTTTTATGTATTGGCGCAATGTCTCTATCAAAACCCTTATTCGTCCGAAAATACTGTCTCCGACAGGATAAGTTTTTGAGTCCTGCATAATGCCTTTAAGTTCTTTATATTCCGCAGGCATATTGACATCTTGGTCGCCGTCGTCTTTTTTGTTTGCCGCCGCCAATTTTTCGAGACGTTCCTTATATTTTTGGATAATATCCGTAATGACCGTCGGGTCGGACTGAACAAAAGTCAAATCCTCTATAATTTCTTCCAAAGTTTTTGAACTGTCGCCGCCGCCTTCGCTATTTTCCAAGAAATCAACTATAGCGTCTTTTGCTTTATCCACAGATGCGGGAATTTTGGCGCTTGTGCCGTTTGAACGAATTATTTCAAACGCTTTCGATACACCGTTTGAGCCATCTATAAGAAGAGCGATAATATCTTCGGTAATCGGCAAGGTTTTTTGACGCATTCCTTCCATCACCTGTTCTATGGCGTGGCTCAACTCCTTAATTTCGAGCAAATTGAAGTAAGCCGCATTTCCTTTTATGGAATGGAATACCCTAAAAAGCGATTGCACTGTAGTTTCGTCATACCCGTTGCTTCGCAAACTCATCAGATTTTGAACAACATTACACAAATCGTCCATTGCTTCGTCTATGAAACCAATCATCATCTCTAAATCAGCGTTATTGTCTTGCCCCATTCAATCCTCCAAATAGAATATTCGCTAACAAAATAATTTATTCCAGAACCAGATTTCAATAAAATCTTGATTTTTCTGTTAATTTTGATATTTTCTGTAGATATTTTTCCTCAAAATCCCGACCAATTCGGCTGTTCCGCTGTTCCGCAGGCGGTTATATTTATAACTCGCCCGTCGCTTATGCGAATTGCCGCAATGTCTCTGCTGTTGCCGCGATTTTGCGAAAAAATTATATGCGAGCCGTCGGGAGACCAACTCGGAGACTCGTGCGA
>Ga0123352_10019592_pt1 | contig 10786 bp, 15 predicted proteins | sample TergutLab28metaG_FD_89700 | JGI IMG/M metagenome (GOLD analysis project Ga0123352, IMG submission 89700) | Labiotermes labralis P1 segment gut microbial communities from Petit-Saut dam, French Guiana - Lab288 P1 | ecosystem: Host-associated > Arthropoda: Insects > Digestive system > Gut ... | reverse complement strand
GACAGACTAGAAGATCTGGACTTTGCTGATGATGTGTGCTTGCTGTCTGAAGCATATAGAGAGATGCAAGCAAAAATTGGAGACCTGACACAAGAAGTGAGAAGGGCAGGATTGGCAATTAAAGTGAAGAAGATTAAAGTCTTAAGAATAAACACGAACAAAAAAGAACCGTTGATGCTCGGGGATGGAAGTATTGAGGATGTGGAAGGTTTAGTATATCTGGAAAGTAAGGTCACCAAGGATGGAGGGACCACGCAGGACGTGGCGCAAAGTATCCAAAAAGCGAATGGTGCCTTTGTACAACTCTACACAGTATGGAGAAATAATAAGGTATCGACTAGGACCAAACTTCGCAACTTCTGTAGCAATGTAAAGGCAGTGTTGCTATATGGTTCTGAGACATGGAAAGTGACAAAAATTACAACTTCAAAGTTACAAGTGTTCCTGAATCGCTGCCTAAGAAGAATTCTAAATATCCACTGGTCGGAAGTGATTTCAAATGGGGAACTTTGGAGAAGAGCAGAAGAGACTGAGATAACAACACAGATCAAGAGACGGAAATGGAATTGGATAGGGCATACATTGAGGAAAGGACAGGATACTATTGAAAGAGAGGTTATGGATTGGAACCCAGAGGGACTACGGAAAGGAGGGAGACCTATACAGACGTGGAGGAGATCAGACCACAACGAGGCACTAAGAGAAGGAAAGAGTTGAAATGAACTTAAACAGTTGGCTAGAAACATGATTAGATGAAGAAGTTTTGTTGACGTCCTATGTCCCTCAAGGGATATCAGGATATTATGATGATGATGGTGGTGGTGGCCCAGGATCCTAGCATCTCTGAGGCATCTAAAATGTCCGAGGAAATTATACAAATTCTGCATGCGTTACTTCAATGAGAGGACCGCTTACATAACACTAAACAATGGCATAGTGCAAAGGAAAATATTTAAAGGTTGTCCACAAGCATCAGCTTCTGGCCCTGGATTTTGGAACCTCCAATATAACTCCTTGCTAAACCTGGAGTACACGAAAAATACTGAAGTGATAGCGAATGCCGATGATTTGATGACATTAGTTACAAGGACAACTCAAGTAGAATTTGAAAACTACGCCAACACAGAGACACAAAAGCTAGAAAATGGGCCAGAAACAACAAAATAAACATTAATGAAATAAAAAATAATGGTAATAACGAGGAACAAACCCAAGAACAGACTGGGCTTCAAACTTTTTCTCAATAATAAAAAAACTACAACAATAAGACAAAGTACTTAAGCATTATCACTGACAGATGATTTAACTTCAACGAACATACAGAGAACATGGCAGGGAAATGTATAAAGATCACTCACGCCATATCAAAGTCACCCAAAATTAGCTGGGGACTGAGACACGACGTTCTCCGAACTATATACGCAGGAACAATACTGACCATCCTATCATACGGAGCACCGATATGGATAGAATGTTTGGAACGAAAAAGAATGCAGAGGCTTATAAATATGAAAATCGCAAGAGCATGACATACTACATCTCATGAAGCTCTCTGTGTACTAACAGGGATTACCCCAATACAAACTGAACTGTAAAGCGAAGCAAAAGTTTACTTTATCACCCGAGGGAACGCACAAATTGATGCGACAAAATACTACAGAAAATGGATCAACCCTGCAAAAGCAACTGAGCTAAAAGAAAAGTGTGAGGAAAGAGAATATATGATTGAGGTCTAAACGGATGGCAGCAAAAGTCCAAGCGGCGTAGGATCTGGAATTGCAATATTTATGAACAAACGTTTAACATTACAATTTAAGTACAAACTGGCGGAGAGATGATCCAACAATCAGGCCGAGCAACTCGCAATCGCTAACGCCTAGGAGAAAATACAGAATCTCAGCTACCTTCAGGGAAATCAACGGTCAGTAGCTATTCACACAGAGAGCAAAATAACAATGGATGGAACAGCGAACCACATGAACCATCAAAATTTAGTAGAGCAAATAAGCGATGAAATAAGACGATTGGAAAACGATAACTGGGCTATCCACTTCAACTGGATGAAGGCTCACAACGACAGCAATGGGAACAAGCTGGCTGACCGACTGGCGAAAGAAGCGGTCAGCGAAGTGAAGCAGAAATTGCCTACAACAAAATCCCGAAAAGCGCACTGATTAGAGAATTAGAGGAAGAAGTTGAACAAGAGTGACAACGTGAATGAGACGCCTCAACCAAGGGCGCAATTACAAAATTGTTTTTTTCCTATTATAAGAGACCGACTATCCAAAAGCCTGCAAATGGGCATAAAACAATCAACGATCGTAACAGGACACGTCACACCGAGAGCATATTATCATGTTCAAAAAAGTCCTAAAGAAGTTCCTAATGGATAACTCATTTTATCATGTAGAAGAATTCATTAAGTTTAGGGAATAATAATAGATTGTAACAAACTAACAAGATAAATTGTAAAATAAACTAATAATTGTAATATGTACCTATATGATTATCCCATATCATCCTACAGTACTTACACGTCAACTACTGTAATTGTATTTTAATTGTAATGGAATTCCTTACTTGTATTTGGTCATTCCATTTGTAATCTCTGGTATTACTTATAACTGTAGTTCTTACTTGATACTCATATTTCTTGTTGTAACTGTACTTATTTTTAAGCCAAATATCCTAAATTCTAACTGTAGTTTATATTTACCCTGACAAGTTCTATCTCCACGTCTTGTATGGATCTGATGAATGCTTAATAAATACAAGTACAAATAGAATGCTTACATTTGACAATCACGTTAAATATATAGCTGAAAACTCCACCAAACAGATTCACATGCTAGGCAGATCGGCAAAACGTCATTGGGGTCTAGGCCACAAACGTTTCAAATCATTTACGAAGGGGCATTGATTCATGTATTAACGCACGGGGCCCCTGTTTAGGATGAGGCTCTAGTAAAGCAAACAAACTTACGCATGTTACAAAGAGCACAGAGACTGATAATAATTAAAACCGCGAAGGCGTTCAGAACCATGTCCTTCGAAGCATCCTGCGTGATGGCAGGAGACCCACCAATAGGAATTGTGATCGAGGGGAAAGTACGAACTTAAAAGACAACTCATAATAACATCGAGTATGATGCGCCTCTGGAAGTGAGATACTGGCCCACCTTGCGCAAATACCTCTTATTAGGGCCCCCAACAGAGATACCACATAATACAATAAATATATTCACGGACGGCAGCAAAATTGGAGGAAAGGTAGGAGCAGGTGCAGTCATAATTAAGAATGACATAGTTCTTCATCAGTCTAAGTACAAACTACATGAGAGAAGCTCTAATAATACGGCTGAACATGTAGCAATCCTAAAGGCAATGGAACAAATTAAAAATATAAAGTTAGCAGAACATGCAGAAAAGATAGTAGTGGATAACACATACAGCAAAGTGACCCTAGATACACTGCAGGATAAAAAGAAACACCACAAACTAATAGTGATTGTAAGGAATGAAATAAAGAGGCTGGAGGACCAACAATGGACAGTGCTTTTTAACTGGGTGAAGGCACATGTAGGAATAATAGGAAATGAAATGGCAGACCGCCTGGCCAAGGAGGCGGCAATTGATGACATAGGTGAATTACTATACGATAAAATACGAAGGCAGACTTTAATTATGGAAGGGACGGAGAAAGAAATAACAAAATGGCAGGAGCAGTGGACAAGTTCTAAAAAAGGAGCAGTAAGTAAATTATTCTTCCCACACATAAAACAGGAATGAAGACCACAATACCTATCTCTGCGGAATTTACGGCTATGGTAACAGGTCACAGTTTAACCACATCGTACCTCCACAGGTTCAAGATTATTCCCAAATTAGCGTGCTCTTGTGGACTAAAAAAAGAACAGACAATTAGCCACATAATCCTGAACTGCACACAACTAGAAAATGAGAGAAGAATTCTACGAAGTGCCATAGTATGAACAGGTGACACCTGGCCCCCTCTGTTTGGACAACTCACAAGAAAACACATCAAGACATTCACGAAGTTTCTAAGATCAATAGATTTAGCAAATTATAAGTCATTATTGAACACACACAAATTGTACCTCAGTTAATTTACCTAATAAGTTCACTAGTTGGAAATTCAGTACATTAAAAAAATCAATAGGTGCCAGATTAGAAAACCGACAGTAAACCTGCTGTAACAGTAGAAAATGGAAGAAACTGTAAGTAAGTGTAAATATATGTAACTGTATTGTGGAAATTTAAAATAAAAGCATGTAGTATTACTTTGTAATGGAGCATGATGAATGTAAATAAAAAAATACACACACATACATACTTGCATACATACATATACACATACATACACATACAGATAAAGAGACATTTCTTAGCCTTTTTCAAATTTACAAATGCTATTTTCATTTACAAACTAACAAACCTTACACCTAACAGGGATTCATACTATAAATACCGAACGTTGATGAAGAAGTGAAGTACTACATTAAGCATTACAGTAACAAAGCTGCCCATAAGCATGTACTATTGCACACTGTAATGGAACATGCAATAAATAAAAAAATACATAAATACATACACATACACACACATTCATATATACATACATATACACACAATGTATACACACACATACATACAAACATTACATACATACATACAAACATTATATACACACATATATTACATACATACATTACATATATACATACATACACATACATATATTACACACATACATACATATATTACATACACATACATATATGACATACATACATACATTACATACAAACACATACATTGATTACATACATACATACAGGCCCCGGGAGAAGACGGAATAACGGCGGAAATATATAAACTAACATTCAAAATATTTCCCAAAAGTATAACAGCAATGTACAACGGATGCTTAAAAAACGGGATATTCCCGGAGAGATGGAAGAAGGCCAAAATAATACCAATCATGAAACCGGGTACACAAACGTGAGAGGAAGTGACCAAATATCGCCCCACAAGCCTCCTAAATGTGGAAGGGAAAATACTGGTAAGGGCACTGATAAACAGAATAAACCGTTATATGTATTCAATGGAGTTCCTCAACAAGAACCAGTATGGATTCATTCCGCAAACGAGCACAACAGACGCGATTATGGCTTTAAAAGAATTTGTTCAGGAAGGATTTAGCAAAGGTGAAATCACAGCAATTATAAGTTTCGACGTGGAAGGGGCGTTCAACTCTGCATGGGCACCAAGCGTGCTAAAAAAGTTACAAGAAAGCGGAGGTTTCACCCATCCGAAGTGTATGACCCATTTTAGCGCGGATAGGTGTCGTACCTTATCTCTTATTTCCTCTACCAATCTGCTGTGGATTGAGTGATTTTTGAGTGTGTCTGTCGTAACTTTACTGTCTGTGTATATTGCTACTGTCCTGTTAGTCGGGTCTCCTAGTTTAGGTATTTGTTCTAGTGCTTTCAGGACTGCTATCTGTTCTGCTTGGTTGTTATTGCAGCAGTTTCGTAGCTTGTATTTGCATTGAGCCGCCAGCTGCTTGTTCGAAAATATGACTACTCCAGCTCCGACCTTACCTTCGTCTTTGCTACCATCCGTGTAGATCTCTATTGGATACGTAGTCAGTTCACTTGTTTCCGTTATAGTTACGCGCCGAGCTGGGTGAAGCCATTTGTTAACCGGCATTGGCATATCGCATTCATGTTTCATACTCTCCAGACCATGCTTCCTCTTATACAGCTGCACCATCCCCGCGATCACAATACCTATTGGTGGAACTCCAGCCATCACACAGGATGCCTTCGCTATTTTAATACTTATGAGCCTCTGGGCACTTTGCAAAAGAGGCAGCCCGGGACGAGAACGACCAGAGCATAGTTTACGACAGGATTCCGACAACAACAGTGGCCACCGAAATAAACAAGGGACCATTAAATGGCAGGGTCAATGGAACAACACACAGAAACGAGCTCTACGCCAATCGTTCTTCACAGTGGTGGAGCTGAGATTAAAAATGAAGCTACCCATTACACCGGAATTTACTGCTGTCACCAGTGGTCATGGTAAAAGAAAATTTTACCTTTTTTTTAAATTAGCAGACAAGCCGTCGTGCCCATGCAACGAGGGGGGGTGCAGACACCGGAACATATAATATATGATTGCAAAATCGCAAAGGAGTTCAATGATACGGCACATAGCGACCAGAGGTGGGAAATGGCCCCGTGCAAATAAAGAACTGGTAGACAACTATTTAAATGAATTTTTAAGAGCTATCAAAAGTATAAACTTTCAGCATTTTCACTTACACTTTTCATCAAAGTAACAGTGATATGTGCAGATCCCTTTTGCTTTCGAGCAACTAATATTCCGAACAGAAATATGTAGCTCAATATATCATGTAAAACTGGAACATGTAGTATTACATTGTAATGGAGCATGTTAATAAACATTTTAAAAAACACATACATACATACATACATACACACACACACACACACACACACACATATATATATATATATATACACGCCAAGATGGCGGAAGACGTGTATGATGGGATAGAGAACGCTCTCAACCTCATAGTGTGCACAGCTGAACGAAGTGGCAACATGAAGTAAGAATTGAAACAGACCATCTTCGATACCGTAAGTACACTAAGAGACTTGTATGTACAGCTAAAAACTAGTAGGAACACCAAATAACAAACAATAAGTGACCTAGAGTGACGAGTCGCTTCAATAAAAGCAGATCTTGAAGCGTCCAGAGGCTTTATGGTTAAGGTACACAGGGAGACATCTAGTAGCTCGACACAGGAACCAGCTAGGTTTACCGCTAAGGTAGTGGATCCACCTGGTAGGGGCGGGAGGAAATTATTCTCGGAAGTCCTGCCGAACGGAGGTAATGCGAAGAGATTTACAATGACAGTCACGTCCAAGGAAAACTAGACCTCGGAGATTAAGGAAATCCCGAAAACTAACATCAACCCAACAGCAATCAAAGTGCGAATTAATGCGCTCAAGACTCTCAGGAACGGAAGAGTCTTAATTGAAAAAACACCAAAGAAGAATTAGATATTTAGGAGAGGACACCAACGACAAGTGCAGAGACAGGCTAGAAACGCACACACAAAAACTGAGAAACCCCAGACTAGTTATTCTAAACATACCTGACGACATCACCACTAGCAATGTCGAAGAAATATTAATTGCGCAGAACCCAGGACTCAATCTGGCCAATGGAGACATCAATGGTAAGTTAATTTATGTAACAAACAAACAAAAACACTAGGAACCTAGTAGTGGAGGTAGGAGCTCAAGTTAGAAAGTCGCTTCTGCAAAATAAGGTAAAACTAGGGTTGATCATTTGCAAAATAGAGGACTACGTATCCGCAAACAGATACTTTAAATGCTCTAGGTTCTACCACAGGGCTCGAGACTGTAGGGGAGAAGAAACTTGCCCCCTGTGTGCAGGGAGGCACAGATTGAGGGACTGTACAGCCTCCCCACAGGAATATAAATGTGTGAATTGTATAGCGTTTACCAAATTCAACCTGACTGAACCCGTCTGTCCGAACCACTCCTCACTAGACAAGAAATGTTCCAGCCTGCAGGCACTTATGGAGAAGTACAGACAAAACACAAACTACTGATATGGCTGCCAACCGAAACACTTATACCAACACAGTCACGTGCAACAGACAAGACAACCCACACACCCACATTAAATTCTTCCAACTTAACTTGCAGAATACCAGAGTTGCAACATATAATCTTGTAAAACTAACAGCAGAGCAAGGAACAGACATTCTACTTCTCCAAGAGCCATACACAATACAAAATAAAATAGATGGTATTCCTAAAAGACAAAATCTTTACCCACAGGGTTAGCAGACCAAGGGCAGCCATTGAAGTTACCAACAATCAAATTTACACGCTGCTCATAAAACAACTTTCGGACAGTGATACAGTAGTGCTGGAAGTGACGATGGACAACGTTAAAATAGTTCTTGCCGGCATGTACCTGGACATAAACCAGCACTTAGGCGATAATTTGCTGAAGATCGATGCTATAATACAACACGCCAGAGGTGAGGGAATAATACTACCAATGGATAGCAACTCAAAATCCACCATATGGCACGACAAGCAGACAAACGCAAGGGGGCAGAATTCTTCAAGAATTCCTAACCAGCAATCAATTACACACTAAAAGAGGGTAGTGACTATACTACGTTCAGTAGCACAACAGGCAGCAGCAATATCGACCTAACAATTGTTAACACTCAACTGCTCAGAACAGTGAATGAATGGGAAATCTGGGATCAGGACAGTTGCTCGGACCACATCATCCGATACACCACTGGCCAAGCCCGCGGTGATAACTCAGCACCACGCACCCAAGAACTCATGGACATAGTCCAAAGGCGTAACATAAACAAATTTCAGTCAAAATTGGTTCGACTGGCAACGGCAAGAATCTGCACGACGCACAAACAGGAAGATACAGGCGAAATGGACTCAACACTGGCCAAGCTGGTGACACCACAAAGCGACATCGAGAATAGACGAATTTTATGAAGACCTGACGACTGCGTGTAACGAATCCTTCAGGACACACCTGGCATCCAAGAAGGCGACGACGAACAGGTCAGTGCCCTGATGGATCGATGAGCTAACAATTATGCACAAAAGATTGAACGCTTTAACACGAAGATACCAAAGAACGACAAACAGTGAGAATTTGAGAACGCATCGTAAAGCACAATATTTAGAAGGTACAGCCAGGTATGCATCGACAATAAAGAATGAAAAATTCAACTCTTGGAAAGCATTGTCACTTAACACCTGCTAACAACCCATGGAACGAGGTATACAAACTAGCGGCAGGCAAGAAAATACTAAAGACACACTTAACTACCCTGAGGAAACCCGACGGAAAAACTAAGGACGCAGCCGACACACTACGGCACATGCTTGAACACTTCACACCAGAAGAAGAAGAAGAATAAGACGACGACGACGATCATCGACAAGCCAGACTACAATCACAACTACACACAAGCACGGCTGATAAAGACTTCACTACAGTAGAAATTAGAAACGTAATAGGAAGATGGGGGAACAAAAAAGCCCCAGGTGAAGATGGTATTATGGACGAGATATATAAAAGCGCCTTTGAAATTTTCCCTAGATACATAACAGCAATGTACAACGGTTGTCTCAATACAGGAGTCTTCCCAATGAGGTCGAAAAGAACAAAGCTGGTTCCAATTACTAAGCCCGGCAAGGACAAAAGCGAAGACGTATCCAAGTTTCGCCCCATAAGTCTTATAAACAAAGGTGGGAACGTACTAGAAAAATTATTAATAAACAGAATTAACCACCATGTATTCTCTCACAACTATATGAACAAAAACCAGTACGAATTTACGCCGCAAAAGAGCACGACCGATGCGGCCATGACCGTTAAGAACGTTGTAACATATGGACTGACAGCAGGAGACGTATTAGTGATTATAAGCCTAGATGTGAAAGGTGCCTGCGATGCAGCCTGGTGGCCCGCCATTTTGAAAGGACTGAGAGCTTACGAATGCCCCAATAATTTGTTCAACTTAGCCAGAAGCTACTTACGAATGGGAACAGTGTAATAAGGCTGCCGTAACTAAACAGTTCTTCCCAAACGCATGGAACAGCATTCACCGCCGAACAACAATAAACCCGAACTTCACGGCACTAGTAACTGGTCATGGTAAAACGAAGACGTACCTCTACAGATTTAAAATAACGGTCAACGCAACGTGCCCTTGCAACATGAAGGTTCAAACTATAAACCACATACTCAAAAACTGCACATACCATAAAAAACAAAGAGACGTACTTAAGCAGGAAATTCTAAAAACCGGGAGCTGGCCAGTTAGCAACGAGGATTTAGCAAGTAAACATATGAAACCATTCCTCACATTTACCAAACAAATAGACTTCTAACATTAGTTAAAAGAACCTTACTGTAACTGTTACCTATATAATTCTGTGAAGTAGAGCCAACGAGATATAAGTTATACATGTATAATTGATAATTAATAATAATTCTTATACTGTAAAGGACATGCCGTACAAACACAAATATTAACATCGGCACTTCCTAGTTATAAACAGGAAATGTAAACCCAGCATGTAGTAACACTACAAATAATGGAGCATGCTTATATTATAAATAAAAAAATTCATATATATATATATGTATATATATACATACACATATACATACATACACACACACACACACATGTTGGGTGACCGACGGGAAACGGACGTTTTTGAAATGGCTATTAGGCGGCTCCTATGTGAGGTATGGTGGGGAACCAGCGGTAGTTGGCCTCGCTACACAATGCCATTTCAGTAGTTATGGAGCAGTGGACGGTAGAGCACCGCGTGTTTGCTTATGATGCGTATGTGTAAAATGGTGAGTCTGTCACAGCAGTGCAGCGGCTTTTTCGCGTTCATTTGAAGCTTAGACGCCGGGACACCGTTCCCAGCCGCAATACGATTCTCAGGTGGATTCACAGTCTGAGGACAACAGTAAGACTGTACGGACGCCAGAAAACATCGAGAGGGTGAGACAAGCGCTGATTCGGAGCCCAGGGCGGTCTGCACGAAGACACGCGCGTGAAATGAGGTTAAGTCGTGAATCAGTGCGCACAATTTTGCAGAAAGATTTAAAATTTCATCCATACAAGATG
>Ga0123352_10019591_pt1 | contig 10788 bp, 9 predicted proteins | sample TergutLab28metaG_FD_89700 | JGI IMG/M metagenome (GOLD analysis project Ga0123352, IMG submission 89700) | Labiotermes labralis P1 segment gut microbial communities from Petit-Saut dam, French Guiana - Lab288 P1 | ecosystem: Host-associated > Arthropoda: Insects > Digestive system > Gut ... | reverse complement strand
TTCATGACATATATATATATATATGTGTGTGTGTGTGTGTGTGTGTGTTTGTGTGTATTGGAAATGCGGGGCCCACAAGTGCGGACTAGATTCAGCCGCCATAGGGTTGAGCCAGAGGCGTGGTTTCGTGAGCACGGCTGTACGTAAGTGGTTCCATAGAAGAGGGAGATTTCTTGATCTGAGTAAATATAAATTTTTCAGAAAGATCCTGCATCGACAGTATCGCTTCCAATGTTCACGGTTACAGCTAGTAGAGCAGTGGCTACTTTTCCATAATGGATATAACCAACATGTAATGATGCTTAGTTTAACTCCCAACTACAAATGCATTTATATAAAAAGCAACATAAATAAACCCCCATCACTCTCTTGAAAATATCGAAATCAATGTACTTTCGGAATTCGCAGTTATATTTCATATTTTAGGAAGGAGGCAGCTGCAACAATTCATGTGGCAAAACAGAAGGAAGTTAGTTGCGTCGGCTTGTTTTTCATTGCAGGCGTTTGTGAAAGAAATAGTCTTAGTTTATTTCATTCTTCAGCTGTTTCTTCTTGAGATGATCTGCTTATTATAAGAAGTTCATTTATTCAGAGCACAGTCTTCTGTGTGGTGGCACGTTTTAAGTATTGGGTCGTTACCGGTAATTCGAAGGAACACTATGTTTTCACACGACCACATTTCGAAGGAACCTTCTGTCTCCATTGTCACACGGTATATTTTGGAGGAATAGTCTGTCGCCATTTTCACTCTTCCACATTTCTTGCAACTCGCCTACATGAACGAAAATATATCCTCACCGTAATAACTTCAGCATGAAGTTCTTCCAGTTTCTTTCACCCAGAATTTGGAGGTAGCATGTTACTCCCAACCGTCAGCACCGCAAAGTGTCAAAACCCAGAATATAAACATCTGAACAATGCTCACCTTGGAAACCTGGAAATTTAGGGATTATTTCATGTTATGACAAGACTTATGCCACAAAGCTCTTACGTAAGTTTTGGTATTGTTTGTCTGTTTTCCGGCGTGGTTTATTATTGATGTAAGCTGCTTTATTTAATTGTGTAATTATTTTAATCAAAGTGACTAGGATAAGACATTAATGGACTGTATTTATTGAGTCATTTGAGTGTGTGAATCATTGTTAGTGAAGCTCCAGTGGCTCCAATTCTTTTTCAAGAACTGTGCTCAACTGTGTGGTAAGATGGATTACTAGTATATTATAAAATGATTTTAACATTAAGTTACGTGTGTAATAAAACTGACAGCCTTTTAAGAAATAAGGAAGTATCACGCCATAAATCGAATCAGGTAACTTTATCTCATGTATAAAAACAGTTATTTTACCCGATGATACGTATGAATTTTAATATACTTCCCTCAACGCATTTGTGTTTCCCAATTTGTTTTATCCTTCAGGTTTTTCCGACCGAACCTTCGTCTATGTTTCTTTTCTTATTTATGCCAGCTTCATTTCCGACCCATCTGTTTATCCTAATTTGATACGAATATTTGGCGATGATAAAATGAGGGAATGGAAAGAAGAGAGAAGTAGGGAAGGAAGAAAACAAGAAATGTAAAAGAGTGCTCTACAACGTTTTAGCTGTTTATGTTTAACTCTAAGCTCATACTTACTCTTTGAAATGCCAAAGAGCTTAATTTTAAATGTGCGTTGTAACTGAAGCTCCATTTTCACGCTGTACTGCATCTGGTGTTAAGAAATCGCTTCCGCTGTCGTCTTCAGTATTCCGTTAACCCCACCCTCAGAAAAATGCGGTGCGTCACGTGCTGGTTGATTTGCCAGCTTTATAGCTACACGTGTGTTTTCAAAGAAACTCGGGCAGACATGGAAGAACACATGACATTTCGAAGTTGTTGTCACTGTAGTACCAATGATGTTTCTTTGCACGTTTCTCACTAGAAGTAAAGAATTTCTAGCACGGAGTTTGCTTATGACTCCATACTGCTGTTCTGCTGTTTCATAAAGTTTTCTTAAACGCCTACTTAAAACTTCGGTATAGATCAAAACATTCTTCCTTTTAATAACTCCAATCTTCAAAGTCACCTTTACTGCGCTGCTCCATACACAGATTAGCTGTCAGAGGCTGTTGCAAAATGTCTAACTAGTTATTATAATATATTTAGATTGTATTTATTTAGCAGGTTGTTCGACGTTTCTACATCTTCCTGCGCCGTTTTAACAATTATATTATCTTCATATATTTAGATGCGTTATTTAATCTTCTGGTAACTAACGTGTATATGAAGGTACGGCAGATTACCTGTATGGTCGAAACATTTTGGCAATATTTAAAAAAAAAAAGTATGTTTTTTTGATTGAAGTTCAGTATTTGTGAAAATTTAATTGTTCAATATTATCAATTGTGCATTAGGAAATTCTGTGAATGAGTCAACGCGTAATTGTAGTCAGTGTAGGTTTTTTGCTCGGAGGGAGAAAGGTATGCAAATAGGAAAGGGTTGAAGGTAAGAACTGAGAAAAGGGAAGCGGCAATTTACTTTTTGAATTTGTAACGAAAGTTAAATGGAAAAAGTTGTGACAGACTGGCATATAGGAATTGCACATAATTTGTGTGCGTAAGCTATGGAAACAGATCCCTTGCATAATACCTGAAATGAAAAGCCAAGACCAGTCTTTAATTAATCATAATTTTAAAACGGTTTGCTGGATAGAAAACTGTATAGTACAACCAAAAGAAAAGGAAATATAGGAAGACCCCAAACAGGATTTAACGGCGAATTTTACTCCTAGATTCGAACTGGCCGGATGTCCTGATCATTCACCTCTTTGATACAGTATAATCTTAACATCTTCCTACAAGGATTTCCACTGTTATTGTGATTCACACTTTTAAACTCCTGTACATTTACTTCTTGCAATCTTTCATTTATAATTCTACCTTGAAGTCTTTGTTGTCGTCCCCTGTTACATAGCTTACTTACCTACTTACTCCATGGTGCAGAGTCCTTCTTGAGAAGCTAACTGGTTTGCAGCTAGTCAAGAAATTCCCCGTATTTCACGGAACCCGAAGGTTCATTACCGCACTCACAAGCGTCCGCCAACTATATCTATCCTGGGCCCGCCCTATCCAGTCCATATACCCACATCCTACCTCCTGGAGATCCAGCCTAATATTATCCACCCATCTACGCCTAGGCCTCCCCAGTGTTCTCTTTCCCTCCGGCTTTCCCACCAAGACCCTACACACCCCCCTCTCCTCACCCACACGCGCCACATGCACAGCCCATCTCATTCTTCTCGATTTTATTACCCGCACAATATTGGGTGAGGAGTACAAATCATTTAACTCCTCGTTATGCAATCTCCTCCATTCCCCCGTCTACCTCGTCCCTCCTAGGTCCAAATATTCTCCTCAACACCATGTTCTCAAACACCCTCAGCTTCCTTTCCTCCCGCAATGTCAGCGACCAAGCTTCACACCCATACAAAACAATCGGCAAAATTATAGTTCTATATATCTTGAGCTTTAAATTTTTGGATAGCAACCTGGAAGACAAAAGGTTCTGCACCGAATGATAACGTGCCTTTCCTGACCTCAATCTGCTCTTAATTTCTTCCGCAATAGAATTTTTATTTGTTAAAGTTGTTCCCAAATATTTAAACCCTTCCACCCTCTAGAAGGTACTATTATCAATCCTCACACTCTGAATTCGTCCTGCATTCTGATCTCGAGACATGACCATGTACTTAGTTTTATCAGCACTTACTTCCAGTCCAGTCTCGCTAGTAGCAGCTAGTAAAGCTTCTGCATTTTCCTTTAGAGTATGTATGCCTCCTCCCAGTATATTAACATCGTCGGCATAAGCCAGCAGCTGATGTGTACCATTTAGTTTCAAGCCTTCCTGTTTACCTGAACTCTCCTAATGGCGTACTCTAAAGCAAAGTTAAAAAGCATTGGTGATAGAGCGTCTCCTTGTTTCAAACCATTCCTAATAGGGAACCTGTCAGACACATTCTTGCCTACCCGGAATCTGCTATATGTTTCAGGCAGACTCATCTTTATTAAAATTACAAGTTTCCTAGGGATACCAAATTCAATGAGAACCTTATATAAGACCTCCCTCCTAACTGAATCGTAAGCTTTATTGAAGTCTATAAAGAGCTGAAGAACTTCTTCAATGTATTCCCATTTTTTCTCAAGTATTTGGCGAATGCAGAATATATGATCAACAGTAGACCTGTTGCGTCGAAAGCCACATTGATGATCCCCGATAATTTCCTTTGCATATGGAATTAACTTTGAGAGCAGAATGTTGGTTAAAATTTTGTAGGTGGTTGGCAAAAGTGATATGCCCCTATAATTATTACAATCTGTTTTATCCCCCTTCTTATGAATAGGTACTATGATCGACTCCTTCCACCCTTCAGGCAGTTTCTCCTTCTTCCAAATAGAAATAATAAGTTTATGAATCTCCAAGTAAATTGTTCTACCCCCTGCTTTAATCAGTTCTGCTGGTATTTGGTCAATACCTGGCGATTTGTTACTTTTTAGCTTGTCGATAGCCAGCTCAACCTCAGAGGCACTTGCCTCAGGTACCAGTGGTTCTGCTGTGTGTATTTCTGCCTGCCCAACATCCTTAACCCCATGCACGTTGAATAGCTGGGAGAAATATTTCCTCCACCTAGCCACAATACCGTGGGAGTCTGCAACCAAGTCGCTTTTCTCATCCTTTACTATATTACATCTAGGCTGGTACCCCTTCTTAAAATCACTGATGCCCCTATACAAGTCCCTAATGTTTTGGATCTTATTGTTAGTATCAAGTTCCTCAATTTTAGCTCTCAGATATGCCTTCTTTTTGTTCCTGAAATGCCCGATAACTTCCCGCCTTACTTTGTTCAAATTATCTACAATGCTTTGGCTTGGATCCTGTATCCACTGAATTTTAGCCCGCTTCCTTTGATCCAAAAAACCTAAACATTCTTCATCAAACCAGGGTTAATTCTGCTTAAATTCATCCAAACCCAGACTCTCTTTCGCTGACGTTTGTATATTCTCTCTAATGTTCTCCCAAGTCCTATTTACGTCCTCGTCGTCGTTCAAATTCTCCAAAGCTGCAAACCTGTTTGTAATCTCAATCTGATACTGTTCCCTAACCTCTGGCTCATTTAGCTTCCTCAAGTTAAATCTTTGCCTATTAAACCTCTGTGCGGCCTGTTTACCCACTGCTAATCTTTCCCTAAACTTTGCAATCACCAGATAGTGATGTGTATCACAATCAGCTCCCCTAAAACTTCGCACACCCAGTACACTCGAATGCCATCTCCTATCTATCAATACACGGTCAATCTGGTTTTGAGTCTTACACTACTCAACACTAGACAGATTATCTTCTAAAATCATTAATAAACTGCGGGATTTGAATTATGAGTCTTCTAGGATGTTGGTGGGGCTGGGATAGCTCAGTTGGTATAGCGGCTGGACGGTCCGAGGATCGAATCCCGGTGGGGGATGAGATTTTCCACAAAGTCCAGACCGGCCGTGGGGTCAACCCAGCCTCCTGTATAATGAGTACCGGGTCTTTCCCGGGGGGAAAGCGGCCGGGACGTGGCGTTGACCACCCATCCCATCTAGCGCCCAGGTTAAAGAAAGAGTAGAGCTATATCTCTACTCCGCTTCTGGGCCTTCGTGGCCTGTTCTAGGGCGAACTTCTAGGGTGTTACGCTGCGTCCATTGGTAAACAGTTAGGGATGTTTATTGGGAGATTAGTGCTTCCATCTACAGTGTCACACAACCAAATGGATCGTGAGGAAGGTGACATCAGGCCACACGGTTGAACATCCCAGAAGACTTCAAAGTTCACGAATAGCGGATCACATGTCTCTAAGGTGCGTGTCTGCGCACTGTCATGGATACTTAATTTTCAGTGATGGTGCCAGATAAAACGTTCCATATGTATACTGATAAACCGTTTTTACGGTACCACACTGCCAGTCGGGTTCACATCAATAATGCCAGCTGCATGGTTCATATCCTCACATGCAGATGTGCGACACACAGAAACCTCTTTAAACTTCATCGATATGATATTTTAGATCTTAGTTTAAATTTTATCGAATGGTTTAGGTTTTATTCCTTCACTTTGTCCTGCGACAGGCAACCTCGACAAAGGTTTTTCTTGGTTTCCCTGTGTCTATAAGCAAATGCTGAGATGGTTCCCAACATTTCAAGTTGCCACTACATGCTTCTCCAGACTTAAATTTAGTAGTAACCAATTTCATGTTTTGTTTACATGTAAAATAACCACTGCCACCGGGTAACAACCCAATTGCAGTAAATAAATAAAAAATATATATAAAAAATATTTCACGTATTTTATCAGGTTGATTGTGAAGCAGAGGCTTCTTCTACAGCACACTTTTCCATGTACGTACTTGTATCCTCTACCCGATGTTGGTCAAATGGAACTACCGAAACATGTCGTAGAAAAATAATAATAAACGAACGTATGGTGTTCTAATGTTTTGTGTGTGTGTGTGGATTAGATTTCTAATGTTCTATATTATATTATATCATATCATATATTACATTATATTATATTGTATTGTATTATTCATATCATACCATATCATATATCATATCATATATTATATATTATATTATATTATATGACGACGACGACTTATAAATTAGCATATTTCATTTGCAATTCATACGAGGGTTTAGTTTATCTTGAGGTAAATTCATTCAAAAACACAACTATAAATATATGGCTAAATGATGGTGTTTATTAGCAATGCAAAAACTATATCTTTCGGCCTATAGCGGCCATCTTCAGGTTTTGACAACTTTTTTGCTAAAAGAGTTTTATATAATATGCCTAAATCGCGTGGTGATGCAGTTTAGATGCGGTTTAGGAATATTATATAAAACTCTTCTAGCAAGAAAGTTGTCAAAACCTGATGATGGCCGTTATAGGCCGAAAAATGTAGTTTTCCATTGCTAATAAACACCATCATTTAGCCATATATTTATAGATGTGTTTTGACTGAATTTACCTCACCAAATAGTTTAAACACACAACAGGGGTGGCGCACCTCAGAGGGGTTAGTGGTTTATATTTCTACATTGTATGTTTCATATTTAAAGCTCAAATAGAAATTTGTAAATAAAAATAAATAGTTACAAAGTACATAGAAATAAATAAAATTATATAATCCGAATATAACAACCACTAATAATGTATAAGACGCAAAATTATTTTTTTAACTGAGTAAATGTGCAGATGTAAAAGGTGGGATCTCGCACCTCGTATAAGTTCTGCTGTAACACTTATTTATACTTTGTGTGTATTTTTAAGTTTATATGAAGCCTGGTGTTGGGCCTTTCGGGCCGAAACATGTAGCGCGTTTCAAAACAATAATACTCTGTTTACAATAAATCTGTAGGTGTGTTTCACGGGGTTTTCTTCAGTTAAAACTTTACATATTTATGCCGAACACCTGTTTATGGTTTTGCATGTTTCTATTTTATGCCGGACGCTAAACAAAAGAACAGACAAGTTCTGTGACCCCCCCCCCCAAAAAAAAAAATTCTTGCAGTAATTACGAGCTTATTGTTTCAAACAACTCCTCTCTAATACGGAGAAAGTCAAAAATACTTATATAACAGCCACTGGGATTATTAGCATTAATTCATACAGACAGGGAAAGAGATCACTTGGAAGACCTAGGCGTAGATGGGAGGATAATAATAAAATGTACATTCAACAAGAGACGGGACATGAACTGGATTTATCTTTTTCAGGATAGAGACAGGTGGAAGACTCTTGTGAATGCGGTAATGAACTTGCGGGCTCCATAAATGGGGGATATTTCTTGACTAGCAGCGGGTGTGTTAGCTCAAGGAAAGCCCACGCGCCAGAACTATTACGGTATGTGTACGTTTCAAAATGTGTTCATATTTAACAAGTATTTCCTACCAGCGGTGGCTCCAATTCTGCTGACTGCTCAATCAGGTAGTACGGCGGGGATGCCTGTTTGATTGACACATCCTGACACCACTACGGGATGCAAATAGTACGCTGGTCTCCACACATGAGCATCAGTAACACAGCTGTGGCTAACACCACCTCTGGCAGCAAATACTGCCGTCCGCATCCACGCAAGCCAGGAGCTTAGAAAAACACTGTTACCAATATCCTTGTACAGTACCTGTTAAAGCTTACTGGTTATGTGATGCACCAACAGGTTTACACATTCAAGAATTTTACATTCTGTCACACTGTGTTTGTGTGTTTTGTGTGTTTATCTCAGAACAAATAGCGACTTTTGCCCTATATAACGCCAACTGGTTGGTTTTTTTAACCGAGATGAAAAGTGTCTACAGTGCGGTACGAACTGCGTCTTTAAATAAAACCGTCTTCGCTTCGTCTTTAAAGGGTTATTACAGAAATATTTATGAACTCCCATCATGACGGTCGTCCCGGGTATCAATCAATTATCCACATCACATTTTAAAATCTAAATTCAGGCACTGTAGTGTACCGTAACACTGAAGTGCGTTTGCGTTACCACAGTGGCAGTAGAAAAGCAATATGTATTGCATATGAAGAGTGTGTGTCTGTATTCTGGCCTTAGTTATCCGACATGCAAATCGCATGCGCCGTATAAGAGTGTCAACTGTGGCCTGCCCGGCTCTACCACGTTTCCCCGAACTGTCTCAAAAATGCACAATTTTCGGAAAAATGTACTGAACGTAAAATATACCTTTAGATTTTTCTCTACAACTTTAGTTCGAAAAAATTCTCATTCCGAGAAGAATGCAGCGAGATATCATATATGTGCACATGCCTACGTGTAAATCACCCAATATTCTTTGTCAGACTCTACTGAAACTTGAATTTTCTCGCATTTGTTTTCGAAAGAAATTTATTGAAATAACATGCTAGTTTAAGTATACTGACACCAATATTACGAATGATAATATTTATAACATATCCTTAGCATAAGAATAGTAACCTACTTTGACATATGTACATAAACAACTAATGACAAGTCACTCATAACAGCCCTAGATCATGGTACCCACTACTGACACAATGAGATCTCGTTCCCCCCCTCACCCAACCCCCAATACCCTAAAAGAACACCCCACACATCTTGTATAGCTGCTCTGTAAGTTAAATCACAACCTGAAGATGACCAACATATAGGGCCGAAACACATAGTTGTATTCCTACTGTACTACTAGGTGAAACATAGTTGTGTTCGACTGTATGTGTAATACACAAAATTTCTTTTTAGTGAAACTCTGTCTAGTAGGAGCCAAGTTGTTCCATGGGGACAGTCACACACGGACGGACAGACATGACGGAGCAAACAGTCCCGTTTCGCAGTTTTTTTCGGAATGCAACTAAAAGTACCGCCCACATGCGACGTGACTTCGCGCTTGTAAACATAGATAACTAGAAACAGTATATTACATTTCTCAGAAACCATCACACAACGTTTCAACTGGTAAGGGAAGGGAAAACTGTGCAGAAGGGGAAAAGAAGCTAAGCAAAGTACTCGTTGATATGCTGGATGAGTGCAAATGAAGACTGTGAGCTGATAGCCTTGTGGAAAATAGAAATCCAGTGACGTCATGAACGTCCTCTTCACTCTAACGGTAAAGTTAAAAGTGTCCCTGTGCTTAAATAAGCTCCACGTATACTTAACCTCGGGAATAGACTGCCTGGTCAGCTTCACGTCACGGCCACTTTACTTGTGGGAAATTGTTGTATCTGCAGGTTGGGAACTGACATTTAGTGCGTTCCCAACCGCACAGGTACTGAAGGAATACTGCCAAGCGGAAACAATGAGCGCTGTAACTGGGGTGATACGCTGTACAGCAGTTGAGAATAAACAACAGAATTTATTGTGCTGACTCCCTAGAGGTACTCACAGATTTGGCCTGCTTGTCTTCCGGTTTGAGACTGTCGTGCCAGGCTTGGGAAACAAGCAGTTAAACTGAATATAACCATTACGCAATCAGATCCAAACACTGACTTGGCTTACAAAGATTTACAAAGGTTCCAATTAAAAATAATGGTTTTAGGGAACAGAAATGTAACATCTCTCCTCCGGGTCAGGGGGTTGGACTACCGTTCCGGGTCGGAGTTTAAGTTGCCATAACAATAAAGTTGATATGGGTCTGTCCCCTTCTGATCTGACCTAAGAGTGACATGCAGTTATCTTTTGGTGTGAAGTCAAAGTCCTTGGAGATATTATGAAATGACATTGCTACAACATTCATGATATTAAAGTGTCAAGGTACTGCTTACATACCTCATCGTAGTATAACATTACATACAACCTGCATACCAAAATACATATAAGACCTATTACGTAGCAACTGTATATAACAAAATAATCTCCAGGTATCCACTAAATGGGAGGCTGGGATGGCCCCAGGGCCGATATGGACGTTCTGAAATAAGGAGAAATCCCTTGGCCGTTCAGGGATTCGAGCTCCGGATCGTCCAGTATCGGGACGTGACATAATGGCCCAAACTTTATTTGGAAAAAGAGAAAGTAAAAGAAGAAGAACTAGAACGTTTGACTATTCGTTCCGTACGTAAAGTAACAGACCCACAGACACCTGGTAATGACAAAGTAAAGTAAAGTAACAGACCCACAGACACCAGGTAATGACAAAGTAAAGTAAAGTAACAGACCCACAGACACCTGGTAATGACAAAGTAAAGTAAAGTAACAGACCCACAGACACCTGGTAATGACAAAGTAAAGTAAAGTAACAGACCCACAG
>Ga0123352_10019590_pt1 | contig 10789 bp, 8 predicted proteins | sample TergutLab28metaG_FD_89700 | JGI IMG/M metagenome (GOLD analysis project Ga0123352, IMG submission 89700) | Labiotermes labralis P1 segment gut microbial communities from Petit-Saut dam, French Guiana - Lab288 P1 | ecosystem: Host-associated > Arthropoda: Insects > Digestive system > Gut ... | reverse complement strand
GTGGGGGGTCGGTGGGTACGAGACTTGGTACAAAACCACCTTTTTCAGCCCAGAATTTTGGGGCGGGTGCTAGAATTTTTTTTGGGGGGGGGGGGGTGAATTCGAGCGCTCCTGCACGCAGGCTCGAACTAGACAACCCTCGAATAATATTTAAGAGGATCTGCTGCTATATCAAGCTGTAGGGTGGCAGCGTCGTTGAGAAACCCCAACAAAAATTAAAAAAAAATTCGGAATTGCGCCACCATATTTAATATTCCAATAAATTTTCTGCCTGTTTGTTTTAATGACATTCTTATTTCAACACGTTAAAGCATACACAGGTGAAACCATAGACCTGTGTGTGGTGTCTGGTGTGTGTGCTGTGCGAGCACACGAAGTTGCTATACAAAATATAAATTAAGGAACGGTCTGTGCCTAGGTACACGATTTCTCCACGCTATTATTCCCATACCAACACTCGTACCTGCTCAATTCACGTTTAACGCACATTCAATTTGTATGTCGATCTCTTTCGATATTATGACCAGAATGACATCTATTTAGCGGGTTCCTTTCAAAAAACACGAACTATTCAAAAGACAGGGAACCATGTAAGGTCGATGGGAGGGAATGACCGAGCAATTAATTCTGTGTATGTAGGAATGCTGAAATAAAGGCGGATTTTTGAATGGAATTTCTGTGTTTCCATACTTCGAATTTTTGGAATGAAATAAAGCGTATTCTACATATTGGAATTTTTTAACTAAATTAAATAACGCTGGAGGAAACATATGAATGGGAGGTTTTAGACTGATTTTTCTTTTGTAACTGGTATAGGGCACGTTGAAACTTCGACGGGAGAACTTGACAATTTCCTTTTGTAACTCTGATTTCTACACATGAATCTTCCAATCATCCACAACCATAGCACGCATGTTGCTGCCCTCTGTATTTGTTGTGGAGTCACATTTTGACTGCACATACATTCCACGAACTTGCAAAAGCTCCTTAAGGGGGGGGGGGCTTGTTGCCTTCAATAAGCTCAGACATAGGAGGGAGAATCAAATTAAGACCTTAAAAGTGCGATAAAAATTCGGAACACAGTTGGATTGTCTTGTGAGTTGACAGTAATGATACTGATGGTTTGAAGAGTGGCCGACAGGTGGCAGTACGATGCAGGAACGCAACACGACGGCGAAGTAGTAGTGTAAAGATGTCGGCCCCGCTTGAAACATGCACCAAAGAAGAACAGCTTTCTGTCATCCTTTTTTTTTAGGTAGTGAAGGGGTGAAATCCATCGAAATTCATCGACGAATGAAAGTTCAGTACAGCAAGTGTACGAGTGGACTAGGAAGTTCATGAACGGCTATAGTTCTGTTAACAGACTCTCCTCGACCCGGTCAGGCACACCCAGTAGTGACACCATAGGACATTGCAGCAGTTGAAGCCATCGTGGAGGAATATCGCCGCTTAACAGTGGATGAAATAGCCGCACATTGGATATAAGTGGAGACTACATAGACTACATAGAAAAATGAAGTCATCGTGTAACTTTTGTGTTCAATAAATTAAGAGATAAAAATATTTAAGTTTTTCATTTGACTCATCCTCGTACCTTCTTGTCGGCAAATTAGAAGTTACATTACCGACCGAATCACAGGTATCACTCGACTACTAGAGCCAGATATTTACGCGCAGCTCACCTGTCCTAAATCCATTAAAGCCAACATGTTAATATATAAACTATAAATTTTAACTCTAAAAGGTTCCACTTTCTACCCACAGTGTGTATTCCCCGTAATTCTCAACGAGAAGTTGGAATTAACGGAGCCGTTTCTGGGGGTTCGTTACGAAAAAAATAAAAGAACGCTGTGTGTGGAGATCACGTTCGTTCGTCAGTCTGTGTCCTAGTATCAGCGACTAAAACGCTTTGTGAAAATCGGTACAGGAGTGTTACCCAGTAAATACACAAATGGCAGGGAAGCAGAGTTTCGTGAAAATCTGTTCAGTCACTTTTTTTATTGAAGACATACTATAGTTTCTACCACAATTCCCATATTTATTTACCGATTTGGGTAAAATTCTGTATAGATGTCTCCATGTAATGCCGTCGATCAGCTGTGATTTTCGTGAAAATCTGTGCATTTTAATCTGTCATAATTTACTTAGTCTTAAACGAAAATTTTGCCCTACTATCTACTTTTTTGTCGGATTTGTATAAAATTCGGTACAAGGGGATGTTGGGAAACTTTACTATGCTCTTGTGAATTTTCATGAAAATCGGCGCAATAGTTTACTTAGGGACGTAAAGGAATTTATATCTGAACTTTAAAAATTTGTTGCCTGATTTGAGTGAAATCTGGTGAGGGACTGTGGACATAGTGTCACCGGGTGTTTGTGGGTGTCGTGCGATCGGCATAGTGAGGACCGAGAAAAAGTGTGACATTTTGAAAGTTGGTATCGCCTTTGTAAAGTCTATGAACTACGTCACAGATAACGCCATTTGCAGTCTTGCTGTAACGGAGTTTGAATGAGTTTACCGCGCGGTCCGAGCGGAATGTTTAATATAATTCATGTTATATTCGGCCTTGACAGCGTCAAATTATTACATGTTTTTCCTCCAGTGAATGACAAAATTTCTTAGCAATTGACCAACTTAATGCACATATTCTTACTTTATAATAAGTTTATTATATTCCTCTACATGTTTCGAGCACTGTTGTGCTCATCATCAGGAAGTCAAATTGAATTGTACAGCGTCTGGTGTCGTCACATACTGTATAATACAATTTTGACCTCCTGATGATGAGCACAATATTGCTCGAAACATGTAGGGAGATATAATAAACTTATTACAAAATAAGAATTTGGGCATTATGTTGCTCAGTTACTAAGACTGTGCTGAGATACACGGTCAGCAAAACATCACAAAATTTCTAGTATTTTGGGTCCTTAACTAGAGCGACTTGCCATCCGAAAACAGAAGTATGAATTATATCTGAAACGCTGTGATTTGTAAATAAGGGACCAGGGGTTAGCAGAATGTTCTTATATGTTTACAGTTCATCTCATGATTCTTTCTGTAACACATACTGTATGTCACCCAGTGACGGTACGATGAATCAGTAGTGAATTGGAAAAGACGTGGAGAAAAGCGGTATGGTCAGAATTTGAGAAAAAGTAAAAGAAAATATTCCCGGAGTTTTCCTATAATTAGTTAACTCTGTGGGCCGGGTCGCTCAGCCAGTATAGTGACTGACTACGGGATGGACGGTCCGGAATTGAATCCCGGTGGGGACGAGATTTTCCGCCCGTCCAGACCGGCCCTTGAGCCCACCCAGCCTCCTGTACAATGGATAACAGTTCTTTCCCGGGGGTAGAGGCGGCCGGGGCGTGGCGCTGACCCCCTCCCCCATCTAGTGCCGAGGTACTAGACAGAGTAGAGCTATACCTCTACTCACCCTAAGGGCCTTCGTGGCCTATAAAAAAGGGGAAAAACTTACCTAGTTATTAAACTCTTCTTGGACTGCTTAGATTTTTAACGTGGAGGAAGAAAACTCTTTCGAAACGTCCGTAACCATCACTCGATACTGCGCATTATCACAAGAGACTTGTATCTTTGATTTCCCTCAGGATAGCCGAACCCCAGGTTTGAACCTAGGACGTTATGACGTAGCCGGTGTGGTAAACACCGGACAGCGATGTGTGCTTGTAGTGATTGTCTGTCAGCATATGCGGAAGTTTTGTGTGCCTGTGTTCTCAAACCACACGAATCGCCAACACTTTCTTCACCTATTCTTTCTTTCATCTTCCCCTTGGGCGCCAATTTAACACTCGGCTGACGATTCGAGGAAATCCAATTAAGAGTGAACACTGGCAAAATTCAGGGGGTATCACAATAGCTCACACACGTTCTGTGCTCCGTGGTTTCTTATTTGAGGACTCACTGCGGCTCTTTCTTGAATAAAATGGCGTTTACCCTGCTGCTGTTGCTGGTCGCTTGTTACTGCCCACAAACACACGTGTGGTGGGAAGCTGCACAACTGAGATAAATCCCTGAACACACTAGCAGGTCTGACTGGTTCGTTAATTTTTGCGTCTTTCTTTGCTACTTTTCATTTATGTTCATTCAGGGGTTTGTTTTCTGTTTGTGTCCCGTAGTTTTTGAGGCCCGCATTTTCCTGTAATGTAATGACATTGTTAGTAATAACAATAATAATATTAATACTACTAGTAATAATAATAAATAGAAGCAGCAGCAACAGCAACAGCAACAACAACAACAACATACTGTAGTGCTCATTATACTTGTTAACTATATAAAGAAGTGCAACTGTTGAGGAACGTTATATTTGCGGACCCATGTAAAGTGGTATTCATTCATTCATTCCATTGGTACGTACAGAATGCGAAGATTCCTTGCCGTTCTCAGGAGCATCTTCCATTCCTCTCTGTTATGTACATTTTTCCTGTCACCCTTCTCCACCAACTATTCTTCCATCCACCCCCACTTCATCTTGCCAACTATTTCTTCATCTACCTCTCAATCTTGTAGTTCCCATATTCATATACAATACCCTTTTGGGAATTTTATTTCCTTCCATTCTCTGTACATGCCCAAACCAACGTAATCTATTTCACCTTACTGTCTCTATTATAGTAGGTTCTTTTAACAATTGCATAAATTTCTTTGTTGTTTAATATCCTACAATTTTCTTTTTCGTTGCTATATACTGGGCTTAAAATTCTTCTATACACTTTCCTTTCAAAAATGTTCATTTGCTTTCCATCTCTCTCTTTTAGTGTTGTCCCAGTTTCGTATGCATGTGTTAACGTTTTGCGTATTGTTGTGTTTTTAGTCCTAATTTTAGTTTCTTAGATACGTATTTATTTTTTAAAATTTTTGTAGCATAAAATGTTTTGTTGGCATTTTTTTTATTCATTCTTGCAAGTCTCTCTTGTTATTGTTATCTTCATTAAGTATAACTGCTAAATAAAACGCGGTATAATGTTCCTATTATCGGCAGGCCCTAGGGATTTGCCACCTCTCCACTTCTTCCAAACTGGCCCTGCTGCCAACCCAGTCTTCTATTCTGCGAGCCTAGAGAGCTTTATTCCGGGGGGGGGGGGTGTAAAGCGGCTGTGGCGTGATGCTGACCATTCGCCACATGTAATGCGGAGGTAAAGAATGAATGGAGCTATGCCTTCACGCCCGCGTACGCCTTAATATAGTGTATAAGGACAACCATACGTTAACAGAAGCAACTGTGTACATACGCGTTCTTGAATAGTGCAAGCAGACTTAGAATTTATATTCGGTACATAGAGAGAAATGATGTTGTAGCTTTACTACTGGGTTGAAGGAATGAATTAATGAATAGTGGGTTCGAACCCTGATTCTTTCCGATGCACTTAGGCCTCTGTTTGAGGCCCTTTGTATTCCTTAAACTGGATTCCGAATGGCGTGGGAAAAATGTCCCTTTAAAAAAAACCTCCAGACTTCTCCCAGACTCAGATTTGTGTTATCCTCGGGGTCCAAATTGAAGGAACCCAGAGGGTATTTCTACGCATGGTCAGAACTTCACATTCACGCAAAACCTGAGCCAAAGTTCTTCCTCTACTACGCACTTAGTACGGAAAGGAATGTCGACCAGACCCATTGTGTTATGTCCAGCCAGAAAGCCGGTAACTATCCTGGATTGGGTCCTATTAAATAACAATAACCTAGTCTTAGCAGCGAGGCTAGGGGTCTGGATCAATCCTCGAGCCAGCCTCTGTTATTACAGGGTCAGTAGGGCACATATGGAAATGACGGCGATGACAGCTCTGGTACTAAGTACGGTAATGATGACGATGACGGTGGTGATGATAATAAAAATAAACTGTAATGACAATAAAATCAATAAACTTGGAGCACAGGTAGCTATTGTGGGCTGTGAAGAGCACTGTATTGAAACTCCTGGGTACATGAATTGCGAGAAATGCCTCGACTAGCCGGCGAACTCTTAGCTTTTCAAGGAGGACTTTGATTCCTAGAGTTAATTAGTTAGAATACAACAGTGATTGCTTTGCGCAGCTCCTGTTTCTTTCGCGCCTAAACTCGTTTTTGTTCGGAGATATTAACTGTCATCAGATAAAACAGAGCCTGCCATAACTTAAACACAGACTGGCGTTCGCTTTGGGTCATGGCGAATATCCCCCATATATTCAATTAAGAGGAATGAGTGGTGGAAGATACGAAGTGACCCTTCGATTGTGTAGGAAGGCAGATGGGCGTTGTGATGAGGGTCTACAGGGCTCGAAACAACTCATTGGTCGCTGAAGATTGTTACTTGCGTGACAACGTAAACTTTTGCTTGAGATGTTGATAATGGGCCAGTGACTGCCGAGGAATCTGCTGTCTGACGGGAGCGGTGATAGATAAATGAGACGCGGGGATTCCAGGTACGGGATGGTTTGTTTGTTAGTTGGTTGGATGCGCTGTAGTGGGTCAGAATTAAGTGCTTTCTATGCAGGAAGTCAAGGATTCAGATCTCGACCCGGAGGCGGTCTCTACTGCGCTAGGCCCCTTCGGCGAATTTGGGGAAAGGAATTGAAATTAAACCGCGATTTATTGATCGAAATTCATAATCAATTTTTTTCTTTTGTCGCTGATTGTTTCGCTTCCGAAATTATACAGCCTGGATTACTGACACTGTCTTACGCAAATCACAAATAAAGCTGACAAAATGCCACTTGCACACATATTTACGCGTTTAACTGAATTCGTTGAAACCCAATAGTTAATATATATACCACATATTTAATATGCAACAATTCTACATCCTGCCCACACGGTGTATTTGTGTGTTCTGTATGGATCTCAGAACAAACAGCGATTACTTCCCTATACAGCATTAACTGACTGGTTTGTATAACCGAGACGGAGTGTGTTTACTGTGCGGTACGGACTGGGTATTTAAATGTAATTTGGGTTATATGCTTTATATGGATCTGAGAACAAACGGCGATTATTTCCCTATACAACATTAACTGACTGGTTTGTATAACTGAGACGGAGTGTGTTTACTGCGCGGTACGGACTGGGTATTTATATGTAATTTGGGTTATTTGCTTTATATGGATCTCAGAACAAACAGCGATTATTTCCCTATACAACATTAACTGGCTGGTTTGTATAACCGAGACGGAGTGTGTTTACTGCGCGGTACGGACTGGGTATTTAAATGTAATTTGGGTTATATGCTTTATTTGGATCTAAGAACAAACACCGATTATTTCCCTATACAGCATTAACTGGCTGGTTTGTATAACTGAGACGGAGTGTGTTTACTGCGCGGTACGGACTGGATATTTAAATGTAATTTGGGTTATATGCTTTATATGTATCTTAGAACAAACAGCGATTATTTCCTTATACAACATTAACTGACTGGTTTTTGTAACAGAAACTGAGGGTGTTTACTGCGCGGTACGAGCTGGATCTAAAAATAAAATTCGGGTTAACGTCGTCTCCTAACAGGTAGTGGCCATCTTCCTGTGTCACCCGATTTCATATGACAGATCTTGACACTTAATTAATAGATTTTCCGTTGTTACACAGGTAAGTAACTATAACTCCCCTCTATTTTATAACCAGTTAACTTTATCAAGAATATATAATGTGTTTTCTGTGAGTTGAGAAATAAGCATTTGTGTATTGTTCATATCAGCTTCATCCTGAAGAAAGCGTAATTTTAACTCAAGTTTCCTCTCGTCCCTAAACATTCACACTGATATCCTCACGACATAAACAACATAAATACTGAACAGTACGCCTGTTTAATATTCGTGTCCAGCGACACGTAACTAAACCACGCATTCTAGTCTCTTTTCCACGGACATTCATATACTCAAGAATTCCCCCCATTTTAATGGCACTTTTCCTTTGTCCCTCTCTATAGCACATTAATATCAATAACTTTGTTTCCTCCACACCTTGGTAAGTAAGTCACTTTTCATCAGCAAACAACAGCCACTTTCCCAGCTTATAAGGCTGTGGAATATTGTTTGTCAGGAAGTAATAGCCATGGCGTGCCTCAGGATTTATGTTGGTGATCACTTACGTTAGTCATTCGACTGCAACTCACATCACCAATGGCCTTCTAAAGTGATCTTACTTTTGTATCGTATTTGATGAAGCGGGAGTACTAGTTCTCTGTCCGGGATATTGTTGCTTTCTTGTCAGTAACGAAATGAATAGATTGGTTGGTAACAATTCAAGAAGGAATCACACGCAAATTAAAGCATTAAAATTTATAGCTCAGTCGGTATAGGGACTCGCTACGGGCTGGACGGTCCGGGGATTGAAAAATGCTGGGGGCGAGATTTTCCGCACTAGTCCAAACCGGCCCTGGAGCCCACCCAGCCTCCTATACAATGGGTATCGTGTCTTTCCTGTGGGTAAAGCGACCGGGACTTGGGGTTCAACACCCACCCTCGTCTAGCGCCGAGGTTAAGGAAAGAGTAGAGCTATACCTCTTATCCCTGTTTGGACCTTCGTTACCTGTTCTAGGGTGAACTTTATACAACAATACCAACTAGGTTACGGGCTGGACTGTCCGAGTTTCGAATCCTGGTACAGGCATGATATTTCTATCCACTCCAATACTTCCAGACCGCTTCTTGGTCCTACCCGGCCTCGTATTCACTGCGTTCCGGGGGTTTTCCTTAGGGCAAAGCGGTCGGGACGTGAAGCTAACCAATCACCTCAATCTAATTCCGAGGCTCTTCTCCCCCTATACGCCTTCGTGGACGTAATGTGCTTTATATAAGGAATCAGTCCGTACCGCGCTGTAAACACATCCCACTCCCGTTATAAAAACCAATCAGTTAATGATATATAACGCAAAAGTCGTTGTCCGTTCTGTGATACGTACAAAACACTTACCGCAAAGCGAGCACCATATAGAATTGTTGAATTTTAAACCTGGTGGTACGTAAAGAAACCGCTAGGTTTTGAAAGGTTAAACCCCAGCGCCATTAGGTGCTGACAATGTAAGTTTTAAGATCGTGCTGCGGACGGCGACTTATTCGCTGCCACATTTCGATCTAATATGACTGTGCAAAATGCCACAAAACATTACAAACTCTCGCAAACATTTTCCAACAGTAACTGGCGTCTTAAGGGTTCTGTAGAACCACAGAACCTACCAAAGACACGAAGAAAACGGAACCAATTGATATTTGACCTACCTTACCCTAATGTCAGCGCTCTGGAGCAATCAACTGCGTTTACCAAAGACATGGGTTGCTGTTACAGTACCTTTTAAACAGAAGAGATCCGCCCCTTGGTGGCAGTTAGTGCCGAAACATGTTGTTATATTATGTGATGTGATTAATGTTTTGTCGTGCTGCACCTGGCGGAAACGTACAGTACGAATAAGCGTAGTGCTAGTGTGGAGTCTAATGACATCGACGGTCATCACCGCGATAATTGGACATCGCCTTAACATCCGTTGTTGTCTTACATGTTGGTAAGAGCGTGCAGACGTTGTCTTAGTGTCGTTATGTGTTGTTTTTTAAACGTAGTTTAGCTGCGTTAGGAGTAATTAAGCAGTGAGAAGAGAAAGGTCTTGTGAGACGTGACGGCATGATGAAGGGGGCAGCAGACTGTTCCTAAATATCGGTGAATATCTGACTACACGGCGTCACATTCAGAACACTCTTTCCTTCACATTCACAGATGTAATACTAACTTATTTGCTTGCTTACTTACTCCATGGTGCAGAGTCCTTCTTGGGAAGCTAGCCGGTTTACAGATAGTCAAGAAATTCCCCGCATTTTATGGAACCCGAAGGTTCATTACCGCATTCACAAGTGTCCGCCACCTGTCCCTATCCTGAGCCAGATCAATGCAGCCCATACCTCCACATCCCACTTCCTGAAGATCCATCTTAATATTATACTCCCATCTACGTCTGGGTGTCCTAAGTGGTCATTTTTCCTCAGGTTTCACCACCAAAATCCTGTATACGCCTCTCCTCTCCCACATACGCGCTACATGCCCCGCCCATCTCATTCTTCTCGATTTTATCACCCGAACAATATTGGGTGAGCAATACAGATCATTAAGCTCCTCATTATGTAGTTTTCTCCATTCCCCTGTTACCTCGTCCCTCTTAGGCCCAAATGTTCTCCTGAGCACCCTATTCTCAAACACCTTCAGCCTACGTTCCTCCGTCAATGTCCATCGCCGAAATAACAAAAACTTTATAATCAAACTAATCTTGTGATAATTACGTTCGATTCGGCTTATGATTAAACTCTTCCCTGAGACACTTTTTGGATTAATCTGATAATATGTGAGGCAAAATGGCCACAGATGTTTTCGCAATTAGCCCTGGCTTCTTGTGGAGGTACAGCTCCGCCCTTTCGTATGTTCCGGTTGTGTTCGTTTCCTGAGGCCAAACCAATTCCAAGGTAGTGCTGCCACTTCATGAACTTGGCGATGTTTCGTTGGTTCCCGACGTTTGGAAAGAAATATTAACCTCCATCTTCAAGGGTCAAGCAGTCTAAAATTATTCGTGTAGTACTTGATACAGTGTCACATCTCCGAAGACCTGAATTCTCAGAAACACCGCTGTGAGAACACCAGGCTTGGTAATAAGGTAAAATTAACTGCATAGCAAACACACAGACAACACCTACCTCTACTTATCATGTTCCTTGTTTGGAAAATTGTATGTAGTCAAACACAACTGTGTCACATGAGGTGTATTTAATGACTATATAATGGACAACTACATGTTTCGGCCTGTACTGGACATAG
>Ga0123352_10019589_pt1 | contig 10790 bp, 7 predicted proteins | sample TergutLab28metaG_FD_89700 | JGI IMG/M metagenome (GOLD analysis project Ga0123352, IMG submission 89700) | Labiotermes labralis P1 segment gut microbial communities from Petit-Saut dam, French Guiana - Lab288 P1 | ecosystem: Host-associated > Arthropoda: Insects > Digestive system > Gut ... | reverse complement strand
TTGAAGGTGGAGGGTGGGAAATAAAAAGCCAAGGCTTTTTCCTGGTATTATTTAGAAATTTGGGGTGGAAATGAGAAAACCTACAAAAAAAAAAAACAGAATTAAAGCAGTTGATCCTCTACAGACTTCCAATGATAAACATCCTCAGATTATATGACACAAACAACAGATGCTGATATTGTAGTGCTATAACCAAACAAGAATTACTTGTATGCTGCATGGCACAGTGTACAGACTTTTCAAAGGCATTATTTACTTTAAAATGCCACATGCACACATGAAATGTAAATTTAATTTATGCCCATAATGAAAGTTCAGCCTTCCCTGTGCTGACTTTCACCAAATTCGGAAATGTTCAAATGCACTATGTGCAAATAATTTATACCAAATTTCTCCAAAATCAGACAAATAACAGAAAACAAATAACAGTTCATGCATGCCCCTACGTAAAGTACAGTTTTCAGTGTAATGAATTTTATACAACTCACATTCAATATATTTTTGTGCGTATCTCCTGTACCAAATGCTGACTCAGACAGAAATGTAAAAAATGCGGGCAAAATTTTACTCATAACAAGTACAGCATGGCTTTCACTGCACCAATTTTCATAGAATTCATAACTACTCAATGTACAAATCTTCTATACCAAAATGTGTCTCCAAAAGAGTTAAAAACAAAGAAAAAAAAGGGGAGAAAGAAACATGGATAAAATTTCATTTAAGCCCATGAAGTATGCTTTTCACCAATCGATTTTCATGAAGTCACACCTGCTCAATGGCATTATGTGGAGTTCTTCTAATGAAATTTTAATAAAATTGTTAAAAAATGTGGAAATTATGGGGCAGAAATAAATTTATGCCCCAAAGTAAAGCATAATCATTAAAAAAATATAAAGTATATCTGTCACTGTGCTGATTTTTACAAAATTCACACTTGCTCAACAACAGTTTCCAAAGAATTCCTACACTGAATTTCATTAAAATCTAATATACAAATTAGTCTCTGATACTAGGTCACAGCCAGACCGATAGATAATGGTATGAATATAATGCACTCTCTTTTCACTTCACATGGAATACCTAAAAAGTAGTTTGACAACACTGGCAGTGGTGAGTGTGGCAGCAACAGCACCAGCACCACCACCACCACCACCAAACAATAATGATAATGACGATGACGAGGAGGAGGAGGAGGAGATGATGATGCACTACACTTCTAATGCAACATTCACTGCCTAGAAGGGCCTGCGACAATTGCCGTTAAGAACATTACTGCCACATTCAACATAAGTGTAACATTTTGCCTTAACTTGGTGCCAAACTGAATACTACCACACCATTAAGATTACTACAGCTTTTAATCTTGCAACAAACTAACGAACTAACTGCGAAACTGAACCCAAACTAATGCAAAAGCAAAGGTCCAAAATGTTAAATCTCACCATTGTTTTCATCCAATGCACATTACAAACTTCAACTCACTACTTTCATAAAAGTTCTCCCATTTAATATTGGTCTAGGTTAGCAAGCACACTGCCCATCTTTTACTCTTCATGGTGACACTTCAGTACTACTAAGTACATTTGTCAAATTATTATACTCCTCTCCTCAACATAGTCAGTCTGGCTGTATGCCATCACGTTACAAGTTTCAGACAAGATATTATTAATATATACAGAAAAACACGTGGGAAAATGCAGCCAATATGTAACAGCAATGACGACTCTGCACATTGTAACAGCCATCAATGAATTACAGAATTAGTCATCCACCCCAACACATATTAGAAAGAGACAAGAGGGAAAACCAAAATGCTTCTACACACTAAAAGTGATGTGCTAAGAATAACAGGAGGTTAATTAAAGTTGGCTGCAATATGTGTTTAACACCGTCTTACTGTTAGAATACAACTCAGACAGTGACTGTACCAAGAAAACTTTGTATTCCATTACCATGACAGAATATAAAACAGTGCGAGCTTCAGTACGAATTGTGATGAGGTGTTACTCTGCCACAATAACTTAGTTATTAACCAGCAGAAAGACTGATAAATTAATTAAGAAAAATAAGACAACATTATACAGGGAACCTGCAAGCACCAAGCTGTTAGAAACTGTGTGGAACAGGGGACTACAGATAGAAGTGAGGGCACTTTCTTACCAGAATTCATTCCAAAACCAGGTTGATCTGGTCTTGCCCTGAAAGGATTTGCACCAAATGCAGATGGTGGATTTGAACTATTAGGTATACCATTGGACACAGAAGAAACCCAAGAGTTAGCATTTGTGCCTAAGAAATGACAGAAGATAATAATAATTAAATGTTTGTAAGGCTAATTTCTAAACAACAGGTTCACATCAGATTTATTCAGATTATATATGTTCTCTAGGTACCTGTAAATGGGTTGACTGCACTGCTCATCCCTGTATCCAAAAATCCTCCAGCTTGTGGATTAGTAAAAGCAGATTGGGATGAAGTTGGACCATTAACAGACCATGTCCCAGCTGATGAAGTAACTAAGGAATGAGATACAGCACTATCAACAACATTGGCCAACAGTTTCACCACATTATTGTTTAAAACCATCGGAAAATGTGTTTATAATCTCTATATATATTAACATGGTCAAAATAAGCAACAAAATATGCAAACTATGCAAGACAATCTATGAAAAAGCCTACTCCATTTTCCTGTACCTGCATAGTAAGTGTCTGTCTTGCATGTGTGTCCAGTTCTTCCATACTCTCACCTTTTGGGTGTTCAAAACAAGCCAATGCAAAAACACACCCATTACCATACCTCTGTCTACCTGAAAGTCACAACCAAAGAACTGTGGAATGAATTTGTATGGAAGTTGACACTGAACTGTTTGACATATTTCAGTTTTGGTTAAATTTTGACAATAATAAGAGACACTTCATAAGACAATATACATGCATTTCTGCACACATCCCAAGTCTAACCGATAAATACAACCATATAACAGGTTTTGGAGAAAAGCCAAAGAGAAAAATACATCACACTCTATTATGACCATCACACTTTTTTTCTCTCAGTCAAACACTTTTGAAATAATTAAGGTGAGTACCACACCTGTTACACATTTCTTCATATGGTATGGGTTTCCTTTGTCCCTTCACCCAATCCTTCTCATCCCGTACAATCACTTATTCACCAACTTAATTCTTTATGGCCTTTTCAGCATCCTACTATCATCCATGTCAAACACATGCCCTTATCACTGTAGTCTCTATTTCAAAATTTTATGGTCTCATATTTCAACATTTTTAGCACTTGAAGAATCTTTTACTGCTCCACTCCATGTCCGACAACCCCCCCCCCCGGGTTCAAACTAGGCAGGCTACATGTTTTATCCTGCAATGTAAGAACAAAGTTCCTTGAAATGTCATAGTCTAAAATGATGCCTCTAAAAATCCAGTAAAATTTCTCACATCTGTGAATCCCTCTGCATCACTCTCTTGTATTTCTCTACCTGATGCAATTTAAGTATACAAAAAACAGAAGTTTTCGAATCAGTTCAAGGCAGTAGATCTGCCTATATACTGCATATCTTGGCACAGTGACTAGGCTAAGGGCTGGATGATGAAGGAAACGGAGTTAAATTCCCAGCACAGGCTAGGTAATTTTCTGTTCTTGAAAATGTCCAGACCAGCCATGAGGACCATCCAGCTTCCTATTTAATAGACGGGACTATTCCCACAGGTGTAGAGTATTGGTACACCTGTCCCCTCCCATGTCCCCACGGCTAGCATAAGAATAACTTTACGTTTCTCTCCTGCACTTCAATATTCAGTATGTCAGTTCTACAGACTACGGTCTTATCCAAACTGCATCTTTACAACACACACCTGTAGACCAGTCACTGAACTGTGGCTCTGTAGAAGCCTGCTGGGTCTTCATCAAACTATCCAAATCCTTCAGTGCTGCATAGCGGTCTTCTGTGGGAGCCTGTATGTTCAAAAATGGTGATGACTGTTGCAGACTACCTGCTGCTCTAGCTGGACTTGAAAATGAGCTACTCATAGTTGAAAGCATTGCTGAGGTTGGCATGCCTGCAATTAAAAGTATTAAAGGTACACGCAAATGTGTTATCAAAAATGTATCTCTCAAACACGAAGTGAGACATCACGTCAGCTGCGTGCAAGATACAACACTAAAACAGTCATGTGGTGGAACATCAAGGTATTCTGGTATTTTACGATGTGTTGAGTGTTAACTAGTTACTGACATTTTGGAGAAGTACAATGCCTTGTTCCCAAGGCCAAACAGTCCAAAACCAGCCTTGGCCCTCCACATGCAGGTACTAATGCTCCTCCAAAATGTCCATATTTATCTGTTGACAAGGCATAACACAGCACAAGACTTAAATTTCCCAGTTAACCACTTGTTTTGAAAGGGATGTGAACTTCATTACCAAACTCATGAATGCAGTCAGCATGAAACTGCGTACTTACCAACAAGATAGGAGCAATGTGTTAAAAAACACAGATTTATCAATTTCAGCACATGATAATAACTCGGACTAGAGCCACAAGATTGCAATTATTACACAATTAATTCACTACAAACAATTTTTATGCCTCATAATAGGTCTAGATAGCATTACTTCACACCTAAATCCTTGTCAGACCTATAAAAATTTATTAATTGACACTGCAAAGCCACATTACCTTGTCTACTACAACAGATAAGCTTCACTCAAAGGCAAGTTAAGGGGCAACAATTCTGACCTGTCCAGCCCATAAAGTAGTTTAGCTCTACTGTAATTACATACTGTGTCACAACATGCAGTGGGCTACTTAAAATAAATAAAACAGCTTAATAAATATTCACACTAAAGTTTCAGATAAGCTTATTATTAATACTATGCATTTTGTACACAACCTTAACCTTTTAAAGCCTAGTGGTAACTTCACGTACCACCAGGTGGTGCCCACATTAAATTTATGTGTTTTATATGGATCTCAGAATAAACAGCAACTTTTGCTTTATACAGCATTAATGGATTGGTTTTTATAACCGAGAAGGGGTGTGTTTACTGCGTGCTACAGACTAAGTCCTTACATAAAACAGATATGTTTTATCTCTCAATCGTTAAAATACAACTGCATCTTCTCCACTATCAAGTTATATCCACTAACTTCTAGGTGTGATCAGCACATGCACTGACTTAAAGTGAAGCACAGTGCCATGTATAAACGGTTACAAAACATAAACGCAGCTTTCCATTTAAAAACGTGATTCAGTAAAACAATGAGAAAATTTTCTTTTCCATTCTTACACTTATTACTACGCAAGCTAATTTTTATGAGGTGTGGTAATATAGTTTCTGGACTAACTATGAGATGACACTACTACTGTTGACACAAATTTCCACCACTACCCATAGACAGAGCAGTCTGCTAGAGTCATTTCCTGCTTAGAATATGGCTGTAGCAAGTGTAATTGTTGAGTAATGTACAACTGTGTACTGTTCAATTCGAGATTCTGGTATACCTAGAAAATTGCTAATTTGAAAGAACAGTGCATCTGTAATAAAAATGCTTTAAACTAAAGAAAAATGTTACAGACACAATAAGAATGTTGTGTGTAGCTATTGGAAAGCAGAAAATGGAAATAATACAAGCGTTTGATTTTCCATGTTCAAAAATTATGTATCTTCTGATGTACATGATAAATGCTCAGGACATCCACAGATAACCAAAACAGATGAAAATGCAGATTCAGTAAAGGACCTTGCTCTCAAAAACAGCTGACACCTACTCGTGAAGTTGCTAAATGCTGGGAATTTCATCTGGGTCAGTTCAAAGCATTGTAAAAGACAAATGACCTGAAAAGCACAACTCAGAGGATTGGTTTCTATACCAGAACATCACACTTGCTCTTACTGATTTGTCTGTGCATGAATTTCTGTGGAGGAAGGAGAAAAATGACTGTCCTTCCAAATGCTTGATACTGATCAGGTTTAGTGCTGCGGTGAATTCAGTTTTTTCCCAGAACTCAAGATGGCATTAAAGGGCGGGAGATGTGATGACATCACCACAATTCAAGCAGAATTACAGGATGAACTTGCCGAGTTTCAAACAGTGCACTTCCCAGAATGTCATGAATGGTAGCACAATTGAGGGGTTCCCTGTATGTAATGCCAAGGAAGCTACTTCGAAGGGGCCAATACTGATTAGAAGGTAAATGTTGTTGTTTTGAAGTAATAAATTCAGTCCAGAAACTATCCACACCACATATGTTTCCTGCATTTACAACTTATAACTCATACACACCAATGTACAACAGTACCCTACCATATGTCCATGCTTACATGCAAGCAAAAATTGCACACACGTGCCTCTGTGTACCCTGTCTAAATGTGCACACAGCAGTAGAAAACTTGATATAATCTGCACTGTCAGAAGTGACAAAACATTAATTCGAAGCATGGAGGGTAGTGTTTTTCATTCAGTTCCAAATGTATCATGAGTAGTTTTATATGTGATAACCACAATACATGCTAAAAGGACAAACAACTACTGATTGAAATGCTGACTCCACAGAAGTCTGTCTCACAAAATCACTTCATTCACTAGAAAAATGATCAAATCAATGTGGGTGCAGTTTAAACCAAAGAAAGAAAAAAAAAAAGAAGAATAAATGTTGTAGTTATAGAATTCAACACTTTACAAATGCAGAGAGTGCAAGTTCCTACTATATTACATTAGCTACTTCCTGAAGTACAAAAAAAGAAAATAATTTGACAGCAAGAATTTACTAAAATTACAATTTTCAAGATGCGCAATTCCTCATGAATTAATTACAGTCTGAGATAAATTTAAAAGTTTTCAAACCTGTGATACTTTCATCCAGTATACGTTTAATTATCGAACAACACTGTAAGCCTAAATAATAAAAAAAAAGCATTGTATTCTTCACCTAGTTTCTGTATGCAAATAATAATTAAGTATGTCACTGTGTGGCAAAAAAAAAAAATACTGTCTGTTTATTCAACCTCATTTATAACAATAAATGAAAAACTCTGTAGATTTAAATCCATTTTGCAAAAAATCAGACTTTAAAAAGCATACACTTCATCAGACTCTGCAGACTGATACATCATGCTAGATAAGAGTACTGAACCTTCAGGGTGTGTTCATGTGTTTCAAAAAAAATGGTAGTTTTTTAAAATGGGCCTCAAAATGAGATTACTGCATGTATGGTAACACGCTATGTCATTACTTTATTACCTACTTACACAATAAAATGCTGACAATACCACATGAAAAATCACTCTAAAAATACCACTTTTCACTGCAAGCTAGTACAATACCAATGGCTGTAAATGGTATCACAACAGATACTAATCCATCAGAGGAATGCTGTTTGTGCACTTCAATAAAAATGTCGAATGTTCCAATAAGTAAGGTTCCTGAGGCCATAAAATTTAAATGAGAAGTCATCACAACCTGAAATGTAACTCTCTGACTCAAATGAACTATGATTAGCTTTCAGTATAACCCACCTAGCACACTGATGCATTTCTCCCATCTTGGCACAAGTTTAAAAATTCCATCACAGTAGAAATTAGGCTCTGGCAACACTTGGAAAGTCACCAATTCCATAATAATAAAGACGCAGAAATAGACATTTATAAATAGTTTTAATGCAAGAGACCAATTCTACAATAAAAATTGTTAACCTTGTGCCAAGCAGCGACAACTGCATCAATAAGCTCTGGGATTATGCTGAAAAGCAATGATACTTCAATGGAATTAATGAGCCACATTTCACCTTGTAATGACCCCATATTTAATTGCTATGATCCAGGGAACCTCAATTATTGAACATCTCTTGTAAAAGCAGATTTCTGATGTGTAAGCATGCCACAACAAGGGAGCAAAAAAAAAAAAAAACACAATACCAAGGGAATTTAAACTCACTCCATCGATTGCTGTTATATCTGGGCGGAACATTATCACTGTTCATCACATTTCCAAACATGTAACTGTCTGCAAGTAACAACATGTTCAGGTTTAATTATCTCAAGAAGGAAAATGAAAGACATATGCAAAAATTCATAAATGTATAATAAAAATTCTTAATATATACAATTACACAAAATGAAGGGGATACTGCTTTATAATAATCTTAAGGTGATTCATCCCACTGTGTTGACAAATGACAACAATGAACACACATTTCCATCAAACACAACTTACACTTCAGTGGCATAAAACCCAGCTACATGTTTTAGCTTTTACCAAGCTGTCATTAGGTTGTGAATAAGAACATAAACAGGTTAAAACTTCAAACAGTGATTACAGTTAAATAATGATTTTTACATTACCACATTCTACATTTTCTGTAATTTTATGCACATTTCCCAAATTTTTACATTTTCCTAGACTTTATGCCAATGTTAGGTGGTACCCACAAAAATGTAAAACAGAGGTTGTACTCTATATAGTCACTTGAGGTTGAGACCTCCAGCTTGTCACAAAATGTTCACGATATCATGTAAAAATCAACAGCAAGAAACCCTTCATTTAATAATACCTGTATGGAATAATGGCTTTGGATAATAGCTGCACATCATATATACGAACCTTATTTAATTAAACTCACACAGCCTTGGAAGCAGTGTGCAAATATATTGAAAACTATCGCCACAAAAACTGGCAGATGTAACATGCAGCCACTAACCCAAGCAATCATTGTACATATATATATATATATATATATATATTATTAAATAAAGGGTTTTATCCTAATAATTAAAAATATTGTCATAAACATTTTGTAACAAGCTTGAGATCTTAATTTTGAGTGTCTATATAATCAATGTTGTAAATTTTTACCTTTCCATCTTTTTATACAAAAACCTGATGATGGCTTACTAAATGCCACAACATGTAGCTGGGTTTTAAACCACTAAAATATAAGTAGTGTCTGATGGATATATTTGTTGGATTCCTTACAAATTTCAGTAAGTTACAAATAACAGTTATACTATCACATTAAACACGGTACACTGACTACTTTACATTTCTCACTGTTATAACATAGCAAATTAATGAACTACCTGTAGGGTTTCAGTAAAATGTAGATAGAAAGAATACAAAAGTAACAAAATTATTACATTTTTTATCCATTATCTGGGTTCTTACATAAATTTACTGTTAATTCAGCTTTTTATTAAACTTAAAATTTATGCAGCTTCACAGAAAATACGTTTCTCTCGCGCCTTCTATGATCAATTTAGAAACAAGAAATGATCACCACAGTTTTCCTTATCAAATTGTCTGAATTTGCAACCAATCAATATGGTAACAGTCATACAATAATATGTTCCACACAAAATCTTGATGAAACCAACAAAATTCTGTGCTTATGAACAAACAGCCCGTTTGAAATTTATACATTACCACTTAAGATACAAGAAAAGTGCTGTGCCTGCATGCAACCTGAGTATTAAAAGCAGATAACATGTAACTGCAGCATTAAGCGCAGCTTAACTCAAGCTATATGAGGATGTATTGCAATGTGGAGTTGACGGCCAACTGTTTACACTTGCTATGTCCAACCATACATCAACATCTGAACTTACATCACATCAACATCTGAACTTACATCACATCAACAACGCATCAACAGCACACCTGAACAGTGAGTTCAGTGCACGTTTGCATGGGAACAGGAGCAGAGACTACGTTAATGTCATGACCGCACAAGAGATTCGAACAATAATTGTTTTTATATAAAACACACGTTATGTCTGCAGAACAAGCAACACAGATTCTGTATGAATGGAATTACTTTCTTTTACAGTACGGATCTTGAAACAGTTCACCAATGCTATGGAGCCATCAAAGAAATATATTTTCGGTTGGCTGCACAATGAATTTTGCTTTGTACACTGCTCTAATTTGCTATACACTGTCGCCTCACTGCAACTACACATCTGTAATAGATTACTCCTGATTCAAATTCAACAAGAAAAGGGGAACAGTCTAATTGCTAGAAAGCTGCACACAGAACAAGAGAATTCTGTGACACCTGTCTGCCCTTTTGAAAATCCAGATGTGATATGGAAGGGGTGCACGTTCTCATAGCAAGTGTTTGGCCAAGAAAAGAAAGACGGCAGCATTGTAATTAAAATATTTTGCAAGCCTCAACATGCAGAAGTCACAATATCAAAATTTATACCATAAATTACCGATCAGAGGTGTTCAGACATTCATGACACGTAATGTTAAGGTACAAATATTTGGGTATTTTTCATAATTTAAAGTGAAGAACTTGTTAAAAGCAGCACCATACGAGTTGATAGAAGACGTAAATATTTCAGATATGGGACATTTTATTCCGTATGCTAGACAGTCTGACATGTGAAGCACAAGTATATACAATGCTCAACCTTATTAATATAGCTGGTTAACAGGTGGGCTGATTTGTAGCCAAAAGATGTAAGTTGTAATATAAAAATATACTTGTAAAGTAACACAGAGCCTGAATTTGTTCACATATGTTGCTTAAAAGAGCCACAAAAAAACTACTACAAATTCAGACAATATCAAGTGCTCACTGACAAACTTAATCAACTACTAAAACAATTTGAATAAAGGTTGACCAACTAGATGACACTTGCTTTATTATCCACTGCTCAACATGTTTCAGACGTTAATACGTCCATCTTCAGGAGCTTGCGACTACTTGTTGCGTTGTGTAGGCTGACTTGAGGCGTGCTGGTGTTACGTAGCGGGATTGTCTGTTGGTGATGT
>Ga0123352_10019587_pt1 | contig 10791 bp, 3 predicted proteins | sample TergutLab28metaG_FD_89700 | JGI IMG/M metagenome (GOLD analysis project Ga0123352, IMG submission 89700) | Labiotermes labralis P1 segment gut microbial communities from Petit-Saut dam, French Guiana - Lab288 P1 | ecosystem: Host-associated > Arthropoda: Insects > Digestive system > Gut ... | reverse complement strand
GATGAAACTCCTTCTTGGAAGATCATGGACAACAAGGGTCGCGTCACTGTGGTTCTCCACTGGGACCAGAGACAGCAGCAGCAGCAGCAGCAACAGAAGGTGGGTGCGGCAGAGGGAGCCGCAGCTGCCGCTGCGGCGGCTGCGGCTGCCAAATACTCGCCGAGCAAGAAGCAGGACTCAATCCGGCCGTCGTTGGTGATCCAGACGAGCCTTGAGAAACTTGGGGGGATCCACGGTCCGGGATCCGCTGCGACGACGGCGGCGGGAGGTAAAAAAGAGACGCTCATCAACGACGTTTATACACATCCACCGACAGCTCGCTATACCTCCAGTCCTCAAATCACTGTGATAAACCATGATGACGTCATCAGCGGTAAAATGGTGAATCTCTTCGCGGCAGCGACAAGTTCCTACGGTGCAGGCGGGCCCCAGGTTCCGCCACATCACCACGCTCCTCACCGGCTCACCAAGCAAGGCACAAGCTCTTTCGAGAGTACAATCCACATCCACACGCCTGAATGTACGAACCACGTTCATCATCCCATCAGCATCAGTCCCAGTGGGGCTGCAGGCATCAATGGCACCGATGTCAACAATATGGTAGAATGTGACTTCCACTGCTGTGCGCTGCACGAGGAGGGCCGGAAGATCGCTGTGCACAAGTCTGTCGCCACGTCTCCCATTCAAGATGCCCAACAACAAACGTCACCTCAGCCGTCGTCTCTGTCAGACGGCACGCGACGTGCGGTTCCGGGCAAGAGCGCCCAACACGTACGCTTTCTGGACGTAGAAGGTGGCCACCTACAGCAGCAGCAGCAGGCCGAGAGTTCAGAATCTGAGACGGAAAACACCGTCATGGAAGAAGAGGCGATAACATCCAACAAATTCCTTCTACTCATAGACCAGCTGTCGGTCGAGCAGAAGAGACACCTCACCATCAAGGACATTGGGATCATACTGGAGCGCCTCAGTTCCAAAATAGTGGACGTGGAGAGGCTGGACCGCGAGAGTGAAAGTGACGACTGCTACAACTGGACGATCAAGGCGACCATCAGGGGAGATGTGCTGCGGGAGCTAGGAGTTATCTACAATGGTAATTACTACGCCATCTCGGAACACCCAGGATACAAGGAGGAGTCCGAGGAGAACAGGGAGGACGGCGAAGAGGAAGAAGAAGAGGAGGAAGAGGACAGGCTTTAAAAAAGACAGAAGGCTAGGATACAATGAAAATAAATTAAGCTTAGCACACATTTAAATTAGTGTTTTTTAGAATTGGCACAGAGGATACTTTTACAGGCGGTGCAATGTGGACAAAATTATTATGACTGCAGTTGACAATGGAAGACGAGCTGCAATAATGGACGGAGCGAATCCGACTGGATGCGACAAAGTAGCAGCACGCATGTAACTAAGTTTACTGTGAATAATTAGCAAATTAAATTGACATTAAGAGACTGTTATAGCAATTGACCATTAACACATAAAGGAAATGTAAACACAGTTTCCTTTACGAAACTTCAAGGAGAGAAATCAGTCCCTCATTTCTTTGTTTCCGTAAAATATGAAATGGCGTCAATAGAAACGTCGATGGTGCTGCCCACATCAATTTTTTTTTAATTTTTACTCACAAAGAGAGCAATAGCTTTATCCACAGCCCAAGTGCTCCAATCCCTTCTTTCCCTTGACAATCTGATGCTAACAAGCAGTTTTGTTTCCAACCCATTGCTGAACATAGGACCAGGCGACCGTGGGTTCTATAGTAAAACAACAATCAGTAACATTAATAAATAATAATCATCATTAATCCTTGAAGGAATTGTTCGAGCCAACGGCACAAAATGTGAACAGCAACGTTTGGGTGTGTGAACAGTATAAAAGAACAAACCTGGTGGCACATATTTGATGTGAAAATGAGTTTACATCCTATGTGCATCTTTTCTTAGTGAAAATATTCCAAGGAAAACGCAAAACTGGCGAATTGAAGCCCGAAAAACGCAAACAACCAGACACCGTGAACAAGTTGAAATGAAGTAATAATTTATTTATTTCTTTATTTATTTATTCCGAAAGAGATGTGTACAAAAGTTAACGTATTATCATTTTAATTGTGAGGCTATGTGTCTCGTTTTATTCCCATCCACTCCACCTGTCCGCGAGTCAAGTGATGCTACAGGGAAGTGATAAACTTACTTTATACGTTACGATATTTGAAAGTATGGTTTCCTTGAAGGCAGGAATGTGAAATATTTAGGCCCTAAAAAAGGACAGAGTACATTTACACTGTAAGACAGACCCCCAGTTTCTATCCGAATTCTGCATGTAGTACGTTCGTGCAAATCGCAGCTGCAGTGTCGTCAGGCACGGAGGGTACACGGTCGCGTCCGTCGCGAAAGCTCACAACCAAAAGTGAGAACGTAATAAGTGCCATTTTCATTAAAATTACGAAGACTGTTGAATTTTATGTTTTACTGACCGTGCATCCTGGTACAAGGTGTAAGTGACCAACTTGATGCACAATTACGTTACATGAGACTTTTATTATTACAATCTTCTATATGATTCGAGCAACATTGGGCTCATCATAAGGAGATAGAATTGTATTAATACAGCGTATGGTATAGTACTCTGAAATAAGTGAGTGGTCTAAGTTACTAAAACATATTTACATCATGTCTAGAAAACATTGGTAATTATAGTAAAATGGTAATAAAATCCACAAGGATTTTATTACCATTTTACTATAATTACCAATGTTTTCTAGACATGATGTAAATATGTTTTAGTAACTTAGACCACTCACTTATTTCAGAGTACTATACCAGACGCTGTATTAATACAATTCTATCTCCTTATGATGAGCCCAATGTTGCTCGAAACATGTAGAGGATTATAATAATAAACGTCTTATATAACGTGGGGACCGCGATAGCACAGTGGTTAAGGTGCTATGCTACAAATCTGAAGGTCGCTGGTTCGATCCCAGCCGGTGTCAGTGGATTTTTCATTGACATAAAATCCTTCCGATCGCACTATGGCCCCGGGGTCGACTTAGCCTCTAACAGAAATTGGTACCAGGAGTATTTCCTGGGGGTAAAGGCGGCCGGTGCGTAAGGCTGACAACCTACCACCATTCTGAGTCGCTGTCACGAAATCTTGGAATCTTAACTTCCTGGAACCCTCTGGGCCTGTCCAGGCCTGTAATGGGACTGCTTTAACTTTTTACCTTATATAACGTAATTGGTTGGTCATTTACCCAGAGTAGTGAAGATTGTTGTGTTTTCAGTGTACCTGCTACCTCCATCATCAGGGTGAAGGGGGCATCAGGATGCTCCTAAACACTTCAGCAACAAACCAGTTTTTCCCTTCATGAAATATGACACATTTAGCCGAGACTTGCTTGTAAATGTATCACTTATTTCTTGTAAGATGGATTTCTTTCAAATTATTAAAAAGCTCAATTAAAAATATTTAAAAAATCTGCAAGTAAGTCACTGGCTAAAAATTTAGCGGAAACAAAGAACTCTGTAACATATGTGCCGAATATTGCAACTGATAACGCTTGTTGTTGCTTAGAAAAGTGGATCTAAATTTAATAAAACTCGCGTCACTAATCTAGGGCGTGCGACTGCAACGCCCACTTCAGAAGTTCTATTCCCCCCGTGGAACATTCTCGACCACATATAGTCTTGGCACATCAGGCGAATGTGGAGAGAAGCAGATGTTTCTCTCTCTCTCTCTCTCTCTCTCTCTCTCACCGGGGCGGACATTACCTCGATCTACTGTACCTACAAATTTAGTATCTATAATATTATTTTCAACTGATTATAGAATGTCGCGTGTATCTGGTGTACCTGAGACAGGGGACAGTGTTCAATGTAAAATTCTGTCACATGCTAAATTTTACCTCCTTAGTTTTAATGAAAAAATGCATGAAATAGAAGTTAAGTAAGTTTATAATTACCCTGTATGAAAGGAGCGGACATAAACAACATGACAAAAAATAAATAAAATGATTTTATCAAATAAGGATATTATGGGGTGATAAAATATAAACAAATAACTGTTAAATTGCTGATAACCATAAAATCACCCTTTGCCACTTTAACGAATTGGGAATATGTCATATGTACAGTCATCTTCATTAAAGTGTCACTTTTTTCTTTCAATATATATGTATATTTTTTTTAAAAAACGTCCACTTTCAATGCACCAATAAGCAGCTTTAGTTTTCACTTCTTACGTTTTCGATCTTAACAGAGAACCCATATAATCGTACAAAAAGAGCTGTGAGGTATTTTTGTTATTTTCTTTTTTTGTTGCTTTTCTTATTGCAGCTCCCCTTTGTGCGTATTTAATTTTAATAAGTGCACAGCAATTTAAAGTAACAGCGTGTCTTATCTTGGATTCACCGAATGCGTGAAACTCCTGCAACACAACTGACACAATGTGCAAATTTTTGTAGATTTCCGTCTACCACCATTATAATAATCTCAGAGTTCATCCAACAGATTACATAGTAGCTGATCAGAGTGTACGTATAAACATGTGGCAACCTGGGTGCACTAAAATTATGAACATGGCTGTACATTCGACTGTATAGAATTGGTTTTTCATTTGTTCCCTTCTCTATATACCTTTTGTGTCTACTTTTTTGAATCAAGAGGATTGATCACACAATATTATACTTTATCCGATTGTATTTGTTTATCGTTTGTTGAAACTGGGTATAGAGTATATAATTGGCGGTTTCTCGATATTGTGGACTTAATCGATAGCGATTACCATCGGAAGGCAACAAGTAAACAAGAAGCAGGAAGGAGGCCAGACTGTAAACAAAATAATAGCATACTCATCATCCGTTGTATGCACGAAGAAGAACACTAAATAAATAATGCGCAGATAATTATAGTAAGGAACCGAAGCTCGGTAATTTTAATATCTTTAAATAATTTTTGTTACTTTTAAAATGAGTGAGAATCGGTTGTGAAGAAGCAGAGGGTTGATCCCACTTCCAAAACTGTGCCAAAGTTCAAGGATTCAAAAATATGAAAAGGTTCGTGGGCCTATATTAGACAATTATAAATGCGCAACATGAAAATATTGCCATAAATAAACTTACAAACTACAAATTACAGAAGTAATTCTAAAGTCAGAACTCTAGAGAAGAAAAGAAGAGGACTTTGATTGTTGATATGACGTAGTGATTGTTAGTGTTACGTTTACAATTGTTGGTTCAGAAAAGCAAAGTTAGCTAAACGTCACTGCCACAGATAAGACATCCAGTTGACAAGCAGAAAATTCTTAAGTTGTAATTTGGAGAAGACTATCATATTTACAATATTACACTAATTATCACGATTATTGTTTACTGGTTACTGTTAATCATGAAAACCATTGGTTGATTATCATATTTATTATTATAATTAACTTTAAGTAGAGACGATTATTATCTATTTATTGTAAGCGAATGAAAACTACGTTGATCGTAGTTTATGAATTATTAATTGATAATGAATTAATTAGAAAATGCGTATTTTCGCAAGGTGAATAAATTTTGTGAATTCATTGTTTGACGGTTTACACAGCTTGCGTTCTTCAAGTACAAATAAAATACAGGAGTTTATCCTGCTATTCGAAACCTGTTCAAGTGTTGTACAGGAGAATTTAGTTAATTCACACACAGCAAGGAACCCTCAAACAATAAAAGCAGCGAAAATACGCCCTGTAGTATGGAGCAGAGGTATTTGGGAGTTCAGTGATGGGCAATAAAGTTACGAGAAAATTATTGTAATGAACGGAAAAAAAACTTTTAAAAACAAAAGAAATAAATATGCAAGGAATATTCAACTAACTTCCAAAAACTATTATTTGAACTTGTTTCCTTCTTTCAAAATTTTATTCCTGAAATGCATCACCCAACATCAACCAATGCTAGTATGCACGTATGAGGTCAAAATATTTTAAGTTATATTTATTTTGCTTTCAAGTGTAACAGAAATCAGTATATTATACGACTCTGGCAGGTTCATTATATGTAACGACATATTACAATACACCTCGAATGAGACGGGTCTTATAAACCGTAATTGAGTTTTCTGTCTGTAGCACAAATATTAGTGCAATACTGTCACGACATGTAATGGAATTACACAGTTTGCTTTTTTAGATTACCCCCTGAGTTTTGTATTCTGCTCATTTATGGAAAAGCATGTCATTATTTAATGTATGTTTGTTACAACTAGAGGTACTCAAACTGGCCGTTCACACAGTGAGAATTCGAAAGCGCGAACTTTTGACCAAGAATGATAAATATGTGACGCTGTGAGATTCGTTAAATGGGAATCATCCTGCAAGCGGCAAGACTGTTTCTGTAGTAGATTAATTGTGTTAACTGTGAGTAAAATAGAAATTATACTTCCCAATATTACACATGTTTACTTTTGCCCCTAGTGATATCATGAATTGCCAGCTGTGCGGCTACAGAACCAGGCGTCTTGTTTGGCAGGCGACAGTTGTGGATCATTGAACGTTCACGATTTATGCCGTATGTTTCAATCAACAAGAGCTTCTGCGTGATTTAAGAGACATAAAATTTACCTTGATATATTAAAACCGTATTGTAGCCTTCTACATCATGAAGCCCTATAGTTTGGTAAGTGGCTACCAACTCTTCGGCGACATATACTCTCTCCACCTTTTGACTTGAATCGTAAAAGGAGAAAGTACGATCCTCCCAGGCGTTGGTCCCCGCTGTCAGAATAAAGATCACAGCCCAGAGGATCAAAACGTGTTCAGTGCCATGAGGACATCAAATTTTACGCAATAAAATCACTTTAAAATTTCGATATGAAAGAAATTTTGCAAAATATTCGGTGTTTCCACCAAGTGTACTTCTGGCAATCACTGACAAATGTTATTACCCGCATGTCTCCAAACCGTACAAAAAAAACAGTGATTTTAGGTATGTCATAAGAAAACTGCGGTCATGTGGGATGTGACGTCCTATAGATTCATTACCTTCATTTCGGAGGAACCTACTTCCGCCATCTCGTATCCTGACGATGGAGGCTAGAGACTACAAAATGCTTGCACCTATCTACCAAATTACACGGCGTCGCTTCCCAGAAGACCGTATTCTTCACATTCATCTCATAGCTACTGAACGACATGCTCATGCTCTAGATTCAGAGTTAGGCACATGGCAGATCGCAGATGATGAAAATAATTTGACGAATTCGGAGATTTTATTTGTGACTAGAACATAAGACTTTATTTAGCGGCGCGTCAATGAATGAGATGTGTTGTGCCAAAGTTAGGACGCTGGATATACGAAACTTCACATATTAATTATAGCTGAAGAGTTTCTTCCGAACAAATGGGCACGAATTTCATAGAAGTAACATAATTTCAAAAGGACAATACCAAAGATGACTAATATATCAGAACATCATTCACGTTTGGTAGATTAATAGCGACGAAGATAATTTATTTCAGAAGGACATTGTTATAACTAATATTCTGAGTTAAAAAAGCTTCAAAATTTCAGGTTAAAAAACTGTTAATACCAACTTTGTGCCGCTGAATTGTCTCAGCTTTCTTTTTATCTGAATTTTTATTAGGCCTTAGCAGGAGTTCTGTACAGTTTAAATCTTGAGTACCTCTAGTTTGCAACAAATATTATTTACAAGAATTTAGTAGAAATGAAGAGGTAAAAATGCTTTAATTCAGATATCTACTGTTAGTAACTTGTTGCACAGTGGTGATGGTTTTGGATTGCAAATAAGGTAACAGTATTATTCAACAGCGAATTATTTCTTGAAAACAGAGGGACTGTTGAACCAAACTAGAAAGAAAACTTTATTATGTGAAGATCGGATTTATTCCTTAAAGCTGAGAACCTCGATATTGCGGACACATCAGCCTGTACTATGAAAACGAAAACAAGCTGTTAAGATCAGGGTCTTTTAATGCCTTATAAGTTGGTAGGTACCTTTTCTACCTAATTATAAGGCGTCATATTTTACCCACCGCAATGAAACTTCAAAGGTTATTATATCCACGTCTTTTATGGCATCGCTCGCACTTTAGCGGGAATCTAAAAACCAGATACTGCAATTGACTTTTCTCTCGTTTTAACGCCAGTAAGTATTCAGCTTGTTACAATGTGTAATCTTGCAGGTGGATGCCAATATTGTAGAAAAACGTGTCGGCCCTCTCAAAGAGATTAATCAGTTAAAACCTTTAAGATGATGGTAGCGTATTTCCTCGAAAGGTCTGTGTCTTCCTGCAAGGCTGTAACATTAAAGATGGATTAATATCATTACATACAATGGGCGTATTTTTAATAAATTCTGATATTTGTTTGTTACAGTGTTTTTGCCTCATTATAAACGTCTTACGAATATATATTACAGAAAAAAGGAAATTACCTTCCATTGGAAATGAGATTCTGAATTTCATGACAGTTATGTGTTAAATGTAGAGAGTCAAAACATTTCCCATTGATGCCTGTTTTATTATTACAAGGAATAGAACTTAAGAAGTACGAGAACAGTATTTGGCTTAACTCTCGGTTATTGTTACACTTTAATTGAGATAGAAATATTTTACATGAACATGCTGGATTCAATGCGTAAATTCATTCATCCATTGTTACATTTATTCCGCAATTTAAAGCTTCTTAAACGTCATAACAAATTAGCCGCCACAAAGTTACGTGAGTTCATATCGAAAGTTTTCCTCATTGAAAAGGCATTACTGAGAATTCTATAAAAATCCGGTCCTCACATAATAAAACCACTGGAGAAGTAGAAGTGTTATCTCGCAAATGGAAGAAGAGGTGGCTGTGTAAATGCAGTGTATTGGCTTCCTTTATTAATGGCGTGCTGACTGGATTGAGCCAGACACGTCATACATGTTTTAGCTCATAGCTAACTATACGCACAAGTACTTATACAGATCAGTAGTGTATAGAATGTGTTCGTCGTATCTATAGAATAAAAAGGAACAAGGGTTATTGATAATAAAGACGGCATATGCCAAAGTATATTCTTTAAAATTATGGTGATTATTATTGTGAAATAGTAACAAACGCATGAAATATTCGTAAGAAGAGACGCACGTAGTACTTGATAGAAGGAAAAAAGTATTTGGGTAATTGGTTTCCCTTTCACTTTTGGACCTTAAGGAGGAAACTACAAATTCGCTAACAGATTTATTTTAATACATATTGAATGGTTCTGTGCGAGTGTGTCTGAATTTCTTTTTTTTTCATTCATTTAAACCCAAGGTCTCAAAATGAGTCTTTGAACTCCTTTGAATGGGGGGGGGGGAGGGTTAACTTTTTTTCCAAACACCTTTTAAACAGACACCATTTATTCCATGTCCAGAAAAATCTGTACACAAAACAGATAGTGTTAAGTGCCAAAATGTACCAAAAATCAGCGTGCAAATGTTGGCGCAGCTTCCTGTGAACCAAGACTTTAATTCCAGGCCACGTGCTCGACAGAACCACAAGCAAAGTTTGAAGATGTCTTTTAGAATCCTTTCGACCTGTGTTTGTTAATGTCGCATGTCAGGTATCCCTAGCATCTCATGGTTAACCGTCTTTAAAATTGCAGTTTTGTCGAGAGGCTGCATCAAGTTTCAGAAATGTGCGCGCGCGTGTGTGTGTGGTGTGCGTGCGTGCGTGAATTTTCCACAATGAGGAATTGAAACCATAATAGATGGGCCCTAAAGTTTTTCCCAGTGCTTCATTAAGCACCATATTATGAACACGTATGAGGAGTGCAAGTATACCTCCATACATTCTTAAACTGTACACTAGATGGGGAAATGTTATCATCTTCAAGCTCCGGCCGCTTTACCCTCGAGGAGGAGCCCCCCGGTACCCATTGCGTAGGAGCCCGAGTGCGCCCCAGAGCCGATCTACGCCCGATGGTGAAGACAAAATCTTTTCCTCTTAAGTTTCAAAACTCCGATTTTCATAGTCTAGCCTGCAGGCTGACCGAACATCTCTTTACACACCTGGTTGCATGCTTTATGTCAGCTGCGCGACTTTGGCATCGAACTTCGTGTTAGTTTCTTAATATTCTTAACGGAATTCTGGGTCCAAAGATCAGAACTCCTGCTTCCTATTTGGATGTCCGAGTTTCAAATGTTGGGCCGGATGTGGTGTATGTTGAGGATTCAGGTCTTCTGAGACGTGAGAGTGTGTCGCGTGGTTACTCCTTCCCAACGGTGAGAAGGCACTACTTTCTTGGCAGTGTCAGGAACTACTGATGCAACGATACTGCGTCACATTTCAGAGACCCCGAATCCTCTGCACACCGCTGTGAAAAACAGAACTCGCATAGCACAGGCATAATCCTTCGCTTGCAATTTTTATGTGTGTTTTTCATGGGCAGAAGTATTATTTTTTAAAACAGAAAGGGCTTCGCGGCATAAATATTTTTGGAAACATGTGAAGTGTCACAGACAAATATAGGATTGACTGTGCAACTTTTTGTGTAAACTTCCCCATATGAAATTAATTCGGGCCTGTTAGTAGCAGTGGCGTACCGAGGGGGGGGGTTTGAGGAGTTTAAACCCCCCTCCCCCGAAATTCCGAAGGTACTCCAAAATCATGCCAAACTCAACCCGATTGTGAAAACTGTTAAAAATTGCTGAATTTAGGAGGCCAACACCCGAAGATGTTCGGAAAAAAGGCAGTAAAATTCTAAAACTACCTAGGTTCGCAATTGTTTTACATTAGCAATGACAAATAAATTGGTTGTCATCATAAATAGTCTT
>Ga0123352_10019585_pt1 | contig 10793 bp, 6 predicted proteins | sample TergutLab28metaG_FD_89700 | JGI IMG/M metagenome (GOLD analysis project Ga0123352, IMG submission 89700) | Labiotermes labralis P1 segment gut microbial communities from Petit-Saut dam, French Guiana - Lab288 P1 | ecosystem: Host-associated > Arthropoda: Insects > Digestive system > Gut ... | reverse complement strand
TTAAATATGATCTTGCCTGAGTGGTAGTGGCTGGAAAAAGTGGAATGTTTAAAGGTGATTCCGCTTAGACGACAAATATTTGTATCCTTTTAGAATTGAGTAGGGTTTATTTTTTTTTGTTTTTTAACAAAAAAAAAAAAAAAAAAAAGATCACAGTACACTGTTCTACAATGGTGGAATTTGAAAGCAATGCCGCCATCTTTAAAGATTTGCAAGCAAACACAACACTAACTAAACCAGGTACTGACTCACTGTAACAATGCCTAGTATGTAGTTACTGAGAAAACTGCTGTGTTTTACAGTGTGTCGATTGCAGCGTTTCTACAGGTAAATTCACTTTACTTTTTGATGCACCATCTTAAAATACTTGCTTGGTCTACAGATTTGCTGCATGGAGGGTGTGAAATTGTAGGAATGTGGTACCTTCTTGATTATGGGCATCGATTTTTAGTCTTGCAGGTCTGTTAGGTGATATTATTATTGTTAAGTTATTATATGTATGTATGTAAAGAACATGCAGATTCTGTCTATATGAAACTTGTTGATTGTAACCTCAAACTTTCCTACAGTAGCTATGATTGTAAACATTGATATACAAATAATATTTCCAATTTAATTCATAGATTTATTTGTGATGCATTGTTGTGTATGAAATCACCTGCCCAACTCCATTGATTTAGTAGTTACTGCCATAAAATTGTAAGCTAAAAAAGAACTTTGCCTGAGTGAAAGTTTAATTTTAAAAAATCTGTTACCATGTATTATTTAAAGACTCTGAATTATATTTTCTAGGTTTGCTTGCACCTCACAAGTTTGTCCTTCCATCATTTTATCATTAATTGTTTGTAGGGATATAAGAAGTATGATATGGTGAATGGCCCAAGGTACTGTTTTCAGCCTCAGGACATGTAACCCAGAATCAGAGAAAGCATTGACTTCCAGGACACACCAACCAGAAGCTGGGGACTGTTGTAGGTTGTATATGATTAATGTGTGTCATTTGTCACAGGCATGGAAGAGCATGCTGGAAGAACTGGAGAACACTGCAAAACTAATCAAACAGAATGCAGACTTAGTGGAGAGTAAGAGCTTGGATAAATTGAACTCCCTCTATGCAGAGAAGCGGAAAGCCAGAAAACACTATCAAGAAGAACATAATAGGATTTTTGCCCAGTTCACTCATGTAAGTACACATTATACTCTGCTCTTAATCATATGCAGCAGAGTTCTCCCAGAATGTGTTCTTAGGTTCTGTCTTGTAACATATGTGTTTAGTCCATCCCACATATCAGATGTAAATGATATATTTTTGTAAGCTGTGTCAGATAGTCTCTGGCTTTGATATTGGAATGTAAACTTTTGTGGAAAGAAATTGCAAAATGTGCTGTGGAACACTTCCTGAGATTTTTAAATTTTAGATTTTTATTGACACCCTACTTTGCTGTAAGGAAATGGATAATATTCAAATGGGTCTTGGGCAGGTGGTTTATGACAATTCGGACTGGTTGGACTGGTGAGACAAGTGAGGTCCAGTGGCAAGGCTCTGTGTTGACAATGCTGAATAATTTGTTTGCAAAATAGAATGCCCCCACACCTAGTCAGAATGGCTTGCAGCATTATTAGGGTAGAAAGTCAATAATATATTTGAAATGATGTGTTCATATCAACATGTGTAAGGTACATAAGTTGTTAGTCTCCACCTTGACCCCTTATTTCTGTGAATGTCAGTGAAACTGACATCATAATTCTTATAAATGTGCATAATAGAGAAACTGGTAAAAGGTGAAGAAGGTAAAGTTATCCTTGTCCATTCTGTGATGGCATATAGAGGGAGTGAAGGTGTAACTTCAGTCATTCTTAACCTTTGTGCTAGATGGAGGTGGGTGGATGACCTTACACCATGGCTGCTTTAGCCCTGCAGAAAGAGTCCCTGTTTTCATTGGTTATGAGGATGGGTGGGCCCTAAGTCAGTCTGGAAATTTGAGAGGAGAAAACTGTTACCCAGATTATCCAGCCTGTAGCGTATATGGAGTGTATTGACTGCACTATACACACTACTAAAAAATTTGTTCACATGATACTGTATGTAGGAATGCATTTTTATGTGTCTTGTTAGCATCAGTAAGGATGAAGCAACACAGCGAACAGTATTACCTTTATTGTAATGTAGAGAATAAAAGTGCATATTTTATTTAGCTGTTGTGTGACCTTGTCACACATACCTTTCTAATCAGAAAGTTGTCATTTTCTGCAACATTGTGTATGCATAATATGTGGTGTGATGGCATATTTTGTCTTGTGTTTTTTCTTTGATATAACTGGGTTTACTCACTAATTCAGTGCTGCCTCCTTAGAAATATGTAGTTCTGTTGCAACTTGATGCAGGAAGACTGGCATTTTTGTCACTGTTGAAAACAAGGGTGAAGAGAGAGAAACCAACAAGATGCAACTAATCTGATGTTTATTATCAAATTTCTATTTCAACATTCGGGAATCATTATGCCCATCATCAGGCGAACAAGACCATGTATTACCGCATATGGTGTTCTGCGCTGTAACAAGAGGGGGGAAAGAACTGTAAGATGTGAGAGCCATAGTATTCTTTGTGTGGAGTAATGAGTTGTAAACATAGTTGGGATTTCATGTATATATGTGTATGCCCTGGTGTTTAATTTGTATCTAATTCATATGTCTGTCAGATCTGGTGTATTGGATGTGGGTGTTGTAATGCATGTGTTGCGCCTGCTTGATGAGAGGTGTGTGGTCTAGGTGATATTAGGTGCTTCCAGGGGGGAGTGTGCAGGTGATGGGTGGGGTGAGTACACAACCTGTACTCACCCTACCCATTACCAATCCCGAGTATGTTTACAACTCATTACTCCACACAAAGACACTATGGCTCTCACATCTTACAGTTTTTTTCCCCTCTTGTTACAGTGCAGAACAGCATATGCAGTAGTACACGGTCATGTTCCCCTGATGATGGGCATAATGATGCCCAAAACATGTTGAGATAGAAGTTTGATAATAAACATCAGATTAGCTGCATCTCGTTGGTTCCTCTCTCTTCACCCTACGTTTATGATGCACGGTCACAATAGCCTAAAATTTGTTGGAAACAAGTTTGGAAATCCTGTGTTCTCAGTTATGGAAATGAAGCCTGTGGCTGTTTTCGGTTGATGTTTTCGAATTGCCAGTTTTAGTTTTAAAAAAATAAAACCATACCGAGCTGTAAATCTGGGGAGTTATGGAAGGTGTGAGTGCACAGTCATGTAGTTTTCACACACAACTTTGATGATTTTGCTTGTGCTTGTCAGTAAACAGATGATGCATGGATTTTTTGGCAGTCCATCACATGCTGCATTCATATATCCAAACATTTTGGCATGATCAGAATGAGATTCCCTACCTCATTAACCAGTCATGAATTGTGATGTGTTTTTAGCTATGGGTGCTATCCTTCACTGGCTCGACACTTTATTCTGTTTTGTACTTGAATGGATGTCCTGAACATTTGGTGTTGTTAACTGGTGTTACTCCACTTTTTATTTTGAAAAACCTTTCAAAATTGGCACTCGTGCAGGTTCTTTCATTCTACCATTTTGTAATAAACAACTCCTGGAAGGCAAAACATGGGACCATACTTTGCAAAGTGGTAACCCAGAGTGATGGAACTTCAAGACTTGAAATGAAAATGAATGATTCAGCAGATTCTGCTCTGCTTTCCCCTGATATAGGAATGTTTTTGTAATTGCAGTAAGTCCAGAGACAAATTGATCATGCTGTTATTGTATTGGAACTTCTGGTCATCAACTAAATGGGATGCCTGTTAGTCAGTTTAATTGCAGAAGATATCTTACAAATCTTGTATCATGATTTACGTATTATTTATCATGACATTGTTATTAATTATTGAGATGTAGTGGCTGATTTGCATGATTTGTCATTGATTAATTTCTCTAGAATTTTATGTGCTGAAGGTGCATATACATGTAAATGAGACTGAAAAATGGCTGCTTTCAATTTCCACACCATTAAAGGTACGGTCCAACCCACGAAACTAGTAATTTTCTGTTTGGTAGGGTTCTGAGAATGATTATTACATTCAGGACTGCTTGGCCTCTCATCATTGTCCATCATGTGGTATTTCAGGCAATACGAGCTGTATATATATCTGTCCTCCAGAAAAAGGTCCTGAGGTTAAGAATGGCTCTTTTTGGTGCCAGCCAATGGACAAATTCCAGAAGCTAAGCAGTTTTACACAACAGTATCTTGTCGTCGTGCATTAATTACTTGGGACTATATGTAATGCATCTTACTCATTTTTGTAAGGCTTGTACGATAGATTATCAGTATAATTTTGTGGTCTTTGTATTCCTTGTGTACAGTGAGACAATGTGCATATCTGGGGCTATTTTACTGACTTTCTGCATGAGTATTTGGAATTTGAGTTCACAGATATGTTGATCTTAATGTGTGTGATGATATTATGAACTTTGTTGACTGGAAGGGATTACAGTATTGTGCATAGATTTTGAGAGCGGAAATAAACACTCATGTAAATGTAAATGTATTTTTGTTCCATTTCCTAAGTTTCAGATATATTTGTGCCAACAGTTCAGGACTCCTTAGAGCCAAGGCAGCAATTTTGTGTATGCGTGTATGTGTGTGTGTGTGTGTGTGTGTGTGTGTGTGTGTGTGCACGTGCCTGCCTGCCCATGCATGAGTGCTTTCATACCTCAGCTTACAGTGTTAAGAGGTGATAGTTATGTGTTTTAATGTACCTTTTGGCCGTTACAGTTGCATTTTATGTGCACAGTTGCATAGCTGGGAGCAGGTGGGGGCAAGTGGTGTGGCTGTCCTGGGCTGTGAAATGAATATTTTGAATGAATCTTTTTGATTCTCTGCACCCAACAAATTTTAAATTTATTAAGACAAAGGAAACAAAATAATTGTAATTTTTTTGATGTTCATAATTTATATTAAGAGGTGGCCATAGTCACTGACTGTGGGAGCCAAAATCTCAAGCTACACCACTGTGTGTTCACGAGAGAGGAGGGGAGTTGGTGAATGGATTTTTTTTTGTTCATTTTGTTCCTTATCCTGGCTCATTTGGAAGACAAACTTGAAAACTTTTGTGTAACATTTGTGTTTAATTCAACCATTGCCTTGCCTGTGATGCAGGTGATTAAAACTAACCATAAGCCATGTTTTGAACCCCTTATTTTCACCTCTTTTTTTTTAAATATATATTTGAGGCATAGATTATGAGCTGAGTTTCTTGTGGACATATTTATTGGAGACACTGTTTTGTGGTGCTGATGGTATTAATGCCAGCAAAGAATTGAGGTGTTAATGAATGTGAAATATGGTTTGATTGGTTTGGGAGGGTGATGGGGACATGGAAATCGAATATCATTGTGGCCTATGTTAATACATACGGTGGGCTGTGCCATGTCTCTGGTGATTGGTCGCTTTCTTGGCACTGGGACAGGTTATTTTTCTTCATGTACTTTGGTTTTACCCTATCAGTATCAATCAACTGGTGCTGCATGTTGATCCATTAATCTGTCACCGACACCATATAATCTCAGCAGTTGACAGTATTGTTAAAAAACACACTTGAACATTAGTAAGTTTCTAGTTTGTTGTGCTGGTTTAATTGTCGCTGCTGTACTTACAGCTGTATAGCGCCTATATTAATTCATTCTTGTAACTGGAGCTTGCATGGCTACGCAACGGGCTGGAGGAGTTCAGTTGCCGCCAGAGGCACAGACTTTTCTTTTCACCACCACTTTCAGGCTGGCTGTGGAATCCACCCATCCTCCAATACAGTGTGTACCTTTCCATGGGATTAAGGCCAACAGTGCATGGAACTCTACTGTCACTTACCATACGTCTTTACAAAGTGATGTGTAATTAAGAACAGGGACTTTTACCTCGTATTATAATTTGTCAGTGTAAGACTGTGTGAAGGGCAGAGGATTATAAAGACTTGGCACGTGCTTGTATTGAAGGTACCGTATGTTCTGATTAAAAATGGAATTTGTGTTGCATTTCAAGAATTTCAGAACCATGACATGCTAATGTTGACCAGGGGGGGGGGGGTCATCAGTATTACTGTTGAATGGTTGAGGTCATGTCTGTAACTACCACTCACAACTATGTTTAAATTCATTAACTAGGTCATTTCTTTGTTCTTGAGTGTACAAAGTTCAGTGTTATTTTATGTCCATAAGAAATATGCGTTGTCCTTCATGTAAAAAAAGGCAGCCAAATGATGTACAGTCAGGGAATTTAATGCAGACATCTGAATGATGTACAGTCAAGGAATTTTGTAACAAGGGTCTAAATCTCATCTACTAGTGACACTGCATAAGCTTCATCGGCAAAGACAGGAAGCTTAGACTATCGTAGTTTCTGTATAGAATGTCCTGTTCAGATCAGCAGAACTGTAGTTTTTGAGGTTCTTGCCAGGCAATTTGACGACGGGCCTGGTTTATCTCTCTGGTAAACACATCAAAGGAGTCCTGCCAGATGCTCCTAGGTACTGTTTGTTTGAATCATTCCCAAGTCATAATAGGCTAGGTGCATAATATGGTAGGTGAAAAAAACGAAACCAGCATTGGTCATAACTCCTAAACAAGACAGGAAATGTACATACAGCATAACGCTGAGGCATATTCAAAGCCTTGCTTTCTGTTCGCTTGCGGCTGATCATGCCGTTTAATATACTGTGGTCACTTCTGTTATTGGTCACAGTGATGTATGTGTTATAGAATGGTATGGTGTATTTTTATATTTCTTAGCAGGATCTATCATTTATATGTCTGCTGATTTTGTATCATGCAAAACCATATGAAGAAATAAAGCAGATTGCTGTTGACAGTAATGTTTGTATGCTAGTCTTCCTGTAAAGTGTCTGTTTTTTGGCCAACTTAAAATTTGAATGTGATCCACAGTTTTAGTAAACATTTCCAACGCAAAATTTCATGAAAATTCCACCCAGTGGGATCCGGGTTGTTCCACGTGGAGCAGTGGACAGATAGGCATGATGAAGCCAGTAATCATTGTTTGTAACCTTGTAAACTTGCCTAGCAGCAATCCAATTGTGTAGTCTCTTGGAGTTTCTTCGGGAGTTTTCGTACCTTACTGGCCTTGCTGCTCATTTGTTTAAGGCTTGATAGACCCATATGATGAAAAGATTTCTTGAAAACATACAACAGTAAAAGTTACTGTGTGTTCTAAATAAATTTTGGTGTCGGTTCCCTAGAGGTGGCGAAAAAATAACGCCAAAACTTGTGTGAGCTATGTAAAAGATATTATGCATAAACTATGGAAGATTGCATTGGTTGGTAGTACCTGAGATTTTGAGTTAATAATGCAAAGAATAGGGAATGTAAACATCATAAATGCTCAACAAGCAAGAATTATCCATGATTACTTAAACACAAAGGAGAAATTATTTAAAACAAACACAGCAATATAGTTCAATTAAACTTTCAGATTCAACCATTTAATGCCTAAATATACCCATATTAAAGTTAATGGAAACTATGCACAAAGCACGCACACAAAAAACACAGCATGACCTATTGTATTGCTGTATGTTTTAAAGAAATGTTAGTGTCAGCTCCCTGAAGATGGTGAGGGAACGCCAGAACATGTAGCAGCTTTGTAAAATATTGTATGCATTAATTATAGAATAGTGCATTTGTTGGTGTTACATGAGTCATTAGGCGCATACGCAAAATTGCGCAGAGCAACTGTTAGCTTCATCATGTCGGTCTGCTGCCCTTCTGACCATCTATCCCCCTGTCTGCATTGAGCAGCTCCACTCCTACTGGACAGATTGCCATGAAATTTATATTTTCATATTTTTCGAAAATCTGCCAAGAAAATTTAGGTTTCATTAAAATCTGACAAGAATAATGGTTACGTTACATGAAGAGAAGTATACATTTTTTATATTTCACTCAGTTCTTCTTAGAATGAAATATGTTTCAGACAAACGTTGTAGATAAAACTAAAACACACATTTTATATTCAATTACGTTTTCCTAAAGATTGTGGCGTTTATGAGATAATGTTGAAAAATCTTGTGGATCTGTGCAGGCCGCAGATGACGATATGGCGCATGTGCATTGCGCGGTGTATACCTAAGGTTACAAATACACACTTAGATTATGTAATTCTTATTGCTTTTCGACTGCAACAATGGTTGCACGAACGCGCCTCAGTGTTGCGTTGTAGGTACATTGCTTGTCTTGTTAATTGCATCATAATGCACGGAATGTAAAAAGAACGTAAAAAATCAAAATTCATGAAAATCCGTCCACTGGGAGGCGAGTTCCATGCGGACGGAGAGACACATTACAAAGTTAATAGTCGCTTTTCGCAATTTTGCGAACGCGCCTAAAAACTTGGCATTTAACCCCACAGCGCTCGGTTTTATGTTTCTTGTGATTGTCAGATTAAAGCCCAGTTGCTTTCCCGACAGCTTTAAGTGGTTTGTCTTTGTAGTGGAGACGCAGTTTGTTTCTGGAGGTAGGAACTGAATGTTAATTACCATTTGGATTACCTTAATGTTTCATATGGGTTTAAAAAATTAGTAACATTTTGAGTCTGACGTAAAGAACTAAATGCATTGAACCGATACGCACAAAAGCGTATTGCGTCTTACAACTTTTGGTGCACATCACAGTATTAAGTAAACTGAAGTCGATTCAGTAGTTTCTGAGATTATATGTGTCGTGGCAAGCTTCCAGATCCGCAGTTTTTGTTCAGGAATTGCAACGTAGATTTATTTTATATAGTGTTATGTACCTGTTGGTGCATAGGTCATAAATTGAATTCGAAATTAGCCCCATGGAATTTCTTGACTAGCTGAGAACTGGTTAGCTTCTCAAAAAGGACTCTGCTGCATGGAATAAGTAAGCAAGCAAGCCCCAAAACATGTACCTCATTGCACCATCAAGTTTCATATTGTCGCCTGGGAGAAATTCAAAAGAACCAGAAGAAGACGATCCGGAATGAGGTCCTGCCGTGGGGTCAGGGTCAGAGTTTCGAGCAAACACGCTTCTGAACGACAGTTAAATAACCGGCTTGGTATGTGTTTGCAGCAGCTGGCGGCACGATGATGTGGTGTGTGATGGATTATGTCACTACATAACCCACAAAATTTGTCAAATGGTCGAGATTCGTTCAATCTTATAAAAGTGCTGTATTTGTCTGTCAGAAGTGAGGGGAGAAATTTTCTCGTGCTTTTCAGCATGATACTCCGAAGATTCCGACCTTTTGGAAACAGTAATTATAAATGGCGCTGAGGCTTTCGAGTCTTTTAGTACGACCCAGAAATAAAACACGTAAGTCTCCACCGAAACGGTCCGGAGGCGGCCTCAAGACCCTTCAAAGAATGAATGTTGAAATGTACGGTAAAAACCAACATTTTGTGCTCTGATAGCGGTGGAATTGTCCATTATGAATAACCGGGATAGCGTTTTTTTTGGTATAGAGGTTAGGATACGCGCTGGAAAACCGAGGAATCGTGGTTCGATTCCTGGCAGAGGCAAGGGATTTTTCTTCTCTAAAGCTTCTAGATTGTCTCCGAGGTTCACCCAACCTACTCTTTAATGGGTACCGGATGTTATTTCCCCAGGGGTAAAGCGGTCGGGTCCGTCTAGTACGGAGGTTAAATTGAGTGGCGCTATACCTCCACTCCTCTTTACGCCGCCATGGCGCGAACAGGGAGAGCTTTACCTTTAAGTTTATCCATTATGACTTCGTACCTCCAAACAGTCCCTCAAGAATTCTTAGTGGAATGTAAATTGTAGCTTAGAGTTTCCGAATGTCTCGCGGCATATTTGTCGAAAATGGGTGCTTAAATTTTCCGAATGTCTCAGGCAGCATACTCGTCGAAAATGGTTGTTATTTTCCTGGAAAAGTTGATTGTACACCATGACATTGTTTCATCGAGTACTGGACTGTTGGTTAAGCATTTTTTTAGATACGCGTTTTCTAAGACCCACCAGTTTGATTTTGCGTTATTGTTATCTACCTGAAACTCCGTTTTAATATTTGAAGGTATTCAGAGTAATGTGATTACCATACTGAAGGGAATTTTGGACAGTTATTTTCCTGAGCTTGAAACACCGTTGTGCGTAAATAATCTCCTACTATGAGTACAGTAGAACTCCACTTATCCGGATTAATTGGGACGGCGGGCCATCTGGATAGGCAGAAAATCCGGATAATTGGTTTTTTTTAATAGGCTGCATTGGCTGTTTGAAGGTCTGCTCTTACTACTTAAGTATGTACTTGCGTCTAAACCTTTCGAATAGCCTGATTTGAAGTTCTAGAAGCCGTAACACTGTACAGTAAGTGATCCGATAACCGGTAATTTCAGGGCAAGTTAGTTATGTTGAATTTTCGACAGATTACCCGAAGAGCCAAACCGATCTGGATAACCAGCGTCCGGATGAGTGGAGTTCTACTGTACTTCGAAAGAGACTTATTAAACGCGTCGTGACAGACTTGCTTGTGTGCTGTCAATCCAGTTATTTAACTTTCAGACCTTCGGTGTTGGAAGAGTGCGGAGGGGTCGGGGTCCGTTATATGTGCTGTGAATCCAGTCACGCGTCAGTGTAACGTTATCGCCTGTCTTGTCTTTTCTTTTTCCATAACTTGAGCCGCATCCCGAATGTCATGTTCCTACAAGTAGGGAACCCACTTTAGTAAAATCCCAAAACCAAAACACACAATAACATTAAGATGTCTCGGGTGGAGGGGGGGGG
>Ga0123352_10019584_pt1 | contig 10793 bp, 7 predicted proteins | sample TergutLab28metaG_FD_89700 | JGI IMG/M metagenome (GOLD analysis project Ga0123352, IMG submission 89700) | Labiotermes labralis P1 segment gut microbial communities from Petit-Saut dam, French Guiana - Lab288 P1 | ecosystem: Host-associated > Arthropoda: Insects > Digestive system > Gut ... | reverse complement strand
TGACTCTACTAAAACACATTAATAACCAAAGCTTACTCTTGCCATATGAACAATACCATATCCAAGCCCTCCACCACAATAGAAAACTCATTCCCGAACAGAGCCCAGGCGATGCAAACCCCTTGTTCCAAGCTGTCATAAACCCCTAAACCCTCACGGTCCACAAATAATAGGTCAGTAGTGGTTCAGCCTGCACTCGGATACCACATCACCAACAGACAATCCCGCTACATAACACCAGCACACCTCAAGTCAGGTATGTACAGCTCATGCATGTAATCATCAATACAGATGCATAAAACACCAAAACATACCATACACAAACTTGTTCAAGAACTACAGGACACCACACACTTGCAGAAACACACTCACTCAGAGCCACACACGACACATAATATAGGTATAGCACTTACCACTAGATAAATAAATTAACACAAAACCTCTATCATTACAGCCTACACAACGCAACAAGTAGTCGCAAGTTTCTGAAGATGGACGTATTAACGTCTGAAACATGTTGAACCATAGATAATAAAGCAAGTGTCATCTAGTTGGTCAACCTTTATTCAAATATCAAGATGATGCACGGTCCAATACGCAAAAAATTATATCTTACAGTTGTGTGCTACAATAATTAATTATATTGGACCTCTCCATAATCCTGACTTTCCTGTTTATAATTGCATTATGTCCAGTTTTGTAAATGCCATGTATGAGCAGTGTCAGGACTGTGGACAGTGTCCATATCAGTTCTGCATATTGTGATCGTTACTTCTTTACTGGATTCCAAACTGGCAAGAATCCCACTGGGTAAGCAGTAACTGTACTGTTGTACTGCAGGCTGATGCTAGTGACAACCAACAAAAGAATGTAAAATTTGTTAACAGATTTAAGCTACTCCAAAAAAAAAACCTAGCTTACCTATTAAGTTTTAATCAGTCCAAATTTTCTGATCTTAAACATAAATATGTACTGTATTTACAATCACATATTTCAGTATACATTTGTTTGCAGGGTGTTATAAACATTTGCCCTATTATGAGTGAGGGGTAGTGTTGAACAAATTAAATGGAATGCACACCACCAGTGTTGTGTTTCCACACTGGTTTGCTGAACTTTATGGACAGAATGTAATCACAGGTATCTCAAGGACATGTATTAGGTGTGAATAGTGGCTGGAATGTGAAATGTAGGTATTGGGGAGTCAGAAAGTTTGGCTTGTTACCTCTGATTGAAGACATGGTTTAGGTAACATTATATATATGTAAGGACATGGAGTGGTGCAGTTGTTTGAGGCCTGTGCTAGAAGCTAGCAGGTTGCTGGTTTGATTCCCGATGTTTTCATTGGAACTTTTCTTTGACAGTACTTTCATCCACACCATGGCCTTGGGGCAGACTCTGACGCTAACATATAAGTGTTCCAGCGTCATTCTATTCGAGGTAAAGCCCAATGGTGCATAGGACTGACAATGTTATCATGATCATCTGCTGACTACCTTGATATCTTGGAACCTCAACCTCCTGGTACTTTGAGAACCTGTCCAGTGATTGCTAAGATGTAGGTCCTGACAGTAGTGTTGATGAAGATCATGGTTGTCTGGAGTGTGGATCGTTTGTTCACCGGATCAGAATATGGAGGTAAAGACATGGCTTGTCTTTGAAGACTGGGACATCACTAAAATTAGATTTTACTTGACAGCAGTTCTACATTATACTCCATAAACTCGCATAATGTTTGAGTCCGCTATATTAACTTGTCAGTTATTCTCACTTTCCATAAAGCACCTACTGTCTGCTGCATTCATTAATTGTTTGTATTTCATGAGAAGTGACGAGAAGATTTGAGACATATGGAGTAAGTGAAAGGAGCTGAATAATAGATGTTGTTGGATCGTGCACTCACAAAGACGGTGAAGCAAGGACATTTCAGCAACAGAGAATCTGTGGCTGGTTTGTTGAAGGTTGGTGAATGGCGTGCATTGGGGGAGGGAGGTTTAGTTTGAACCTAGCCAGACTTAGGCTGTTTGCATTCTGGCACATAAGTACCGAGATCGTGTAGATGATTCTGCTGATGCATGGTCATAGTACAAGTATACACATGATTCCCATCCAGGTATTAATGACATTGCATGCAATCAGTTGTACTAGATACAGTTTTGAAATATTACATTAATATGTGGTAATATAGTGAATACAAAAAAACTCTTGCATCTTACTAAAATTATTTCAATAATGCAGGTAACTGTATGTTATCAAAAGGTTAATGTAGGCTGGTTTTTCAGTGAGTAGGCCTACACTGTATGCATCAGGTGAAGTTATCATTTGAATTAGGATAATTAGATTGAAACATGTTGTATAAGATAAATTGTGTTCATCATGCTGTTGGGTGCTGACCCTGTGTGGAAGTTGGCAGTGTTGGCAGTGCTGCAGACTAACATGCTGTTTTGATGAGTGAGTTGGTGCAGGGTAAAAGTGCTGTATCATTATATAGGCAGGTGGCCACTTGGATTAATGGAAAGGTGGAACATTCAGGGCTTAATAGGCCGTGAATGATTTCTTGGTATTTTCAAGGGTCTGTTGGACAGGAATGGTCACATTAGAATCTAACTAAGGGAGGGGGGGGGGAGGTGTTAGGAGAGTAATTTAGGTCATAAATTGGTGTGTCAATCTGTACAAGGTAGTTTATGGACTTGTGGAGAGTTCTAGCATGTATGTTGCAATAGTTAATATCAAAATGTGTGTCTCAATAAACAACATAAGTGTTGTGGTGAATAGTAAATAGTATGAAATGTTGACATAGTACTTGGCTTAATTTGCCCCATATCCATGCAGTATTGAATATTTAAACTTATGTAATAAAACAACAAATGCATATGTAGGACATGTTATTAATTACCGTCTTTATTGATAATTTTTGTCATCACAATCAGGGTACCATTACAAGGGTACTAAGAAGAGAATAAACTGCAAAAGTGTGTAAGTGGAAATACTCAATGTTTGAGAAGTTTATTATGACATTGATTGATTCCCTATATTCCATGTGGCAGATGGTTTGTACTTTTGTAAATCGACACCGATGATGATCGCAAAAGCGATGGATACATTTTGGTAATTGATAGCATGTGAAGAAACAAGTTTTATACATGCAGATTTGTTTATTTTATTACACAAGTAAAATCAGTAGTTGGCCGCAACACAGACCGATCTACAGGTACTTTCTTTGCAGGAGTTAGTACAAATTTCTGGCGCAGGGTCCGCAAAGATCAGGTATAGATGAAAGAAACGGTGAGTTTCTAAACGAGTCATATATGAACCGTGGTGGAACGTTTATTCCGTGGTATACTAGATGATAATCGATATCCTGTGGTAGTGTAGGTATAGGAGAGCGTCGTTTTGTAATGAGATCAAGTCAGTTTCACACAACCAGGGTTTAGAAAATGACCTCTTATTCGGTAAGTCAAAAGGAAATTGTCACAGAAATGTTTTATTTTTTTCTGCAGTACACTGACACAGCTCTCGGCAAGATCACTTCTAAATTGACTTACGAGTTAAAATCACTTTCGACGCCAAGCATTCATGATCAAGGTGCATGCCGGCTGCTGGCTGCCTGTTTCGTTGCGTTTCTAAGTCGGAATGAATATTATAATGGGTTGAAACGGGCACGTGGAGGAAGTGGAACTGAATGACACATAAAAGCTTCTTTTGTATCGTGATTGTGATTTCATGGGTGAAACATAAGCAGGATGAATAAATATTCAGAGATGTATTACGTAGCACTCAGGATTTTTGGTCTATAAAGCGCAGAAAAAAGTATGCCAATTCTGTTTACTGGATAACACATATATCGGATATTCCTACATTATTACACATATTTCATTTACTAATACCATCAAATACCAGATACCATATATGATATACACAGTTTATCTCTTGTATAAGAAGACGCGCTATACCGACTCACCACCTCAACAGACAATTGCTTGAACAAGTTGCGTGCTACAAACTAGCCTGACTAACCCAGAACGGTGGCTTTGCTGAGGTTTTAACTTTAATTTTTTGAAACTATATTTCTTAATTGTTTAATATTATACAGTAGTTTTTGAATTGTAAATGCTTGTTTATATGTATCAATCACATACCCTTATGTGTAAGGCCAAAGTATCTTTCACTATATGTGAATTACAGATATAAAATTTCCTTTCACACTTCTTACATAAAGGGCCTGATGATGGCTAATTTGTTGCTGAAATATGAAGCTTCCCTTTATAATTGCTACAGTAAAGTTGCGCATTGACGGGCTATGTTTCTGTATGTATTCTAGAGGTACAATTTCATGCCATAAAAATGTGACCTAGCAGATGCATTGTTTGAAATTTTAGAAGGGAGGGGTACTTGAAGTATTTTGGAGTGGCATTGAGCAATAAAGGTTGGGGGATGAAGACATAAACAGGAAATCAAGTCTGAGCAATGAACACTGCAGCTTCTGTATGTTTTGCTTTCCTTCGTGCTTTCAGAAAACTCGCTTTTGAAGTATAAACATGTGTACATTTACTTAGTTCTTTTATATTTGTGGTGTGACACTTTATCTGTGACAATGAGAAAGATTGTACACTGTGTTTGGGAACAGTGCTGATCATTCAGTTGAATTTTATGGCTGAAAGTAATAGGAAATTTGAGAAAACTGCATAATGGAGAGCTTCATAAATTGTACCTGCCACCAGATATTATTAGAATTATGGAAGAAAAGAAGGAAGGTGAATGGTTGGGTCGTGTAGGATAAATGTGGCATGAGGCATGTGTGTAGGGTTATCGGAAATCCTTAATCTTAAAGAAAAATCAGCGCCGCTCTTAGGGGCTTATATGTATACCAGGCTACACACCTGATAACAAATCCATTGCTCTCATGGATTACTAAATTTACTCTCAGAATTTGCTACACAGTCACTGTATAACAATATTAACACTTCTACTGTGGTTATGTTAGTGTTCCGATGGTGCAAGTTTAATACAGACAGCTTAGCTTGGTAGTTGTATTTGTTATTGTTGACAAAGTTTTTCTTAGGTAGTTCCATTTCAATATATGTGGTTTTAGTTTACTGTTGGTGTTGTTTGTGGTTTGAATTTTGTTGTGTGTTTTTTTTGCCATTTTAAGAACTGTATGTTAGGTCAGGGGTTCTGTTATTTGTCAGTGTCTCATTTTTTGTCCAACATTTTGGTGTGTCTGCATGGCGTTCAAAGTGCAGTAAACATATGGGCCATAATAGCATTGTTTTTCAGTGAACAATATGTGTGAGTACAGAAGATATGTGGGCTAAAGACATTAGGTGAGAGGGTGTGAGTCGGGCTGTGGTGAAAATAGTAATGAACTGACATGTTTTATAAAGACAAGGAATTGAATGAGTAGCTGAGCAACTGTTGGTTTGTCAGGAAGGACTTTTCTTTGTGACATTGCTTGTTATTCATTGAAATGATTTGAGAGTTATAGTGTTGAAAATGTACAAAGTAGCTTTGATGAAAATGTACAACATTCCTTGTCATGACAGAGGTCACATAAATATTATGTTTGTTTTACAGAGCTGCACAGATTCTCTGTACATTCTGCCAGGTTCATCTAGAGAGATGTTTCCAACATCATCAGATGGTGCATGTAATTTCAACAATACAGAAGTTGAGGAGGATGTAGTTGTCATACAAGAGGGTTTCGTAGCCGTAAATGAAGAGGCGGTTGTTCACATAAAAGAAGAGGAGCTTCCTGACGTTATAAATTTTCCCAATGTGAAGTCTGAACCAGATGAGGTGAGTTATGTGTGCACATGTCTGTTATTAGACACATTTTGCCAGTGTCGAAGAGTGTGAGTTGTTTTTGTGACATCAGTAATTGTGATCATTTGAAACTGCTCCACTGTTTGGAATGTAATTGTTTTGCTGTAAATTTTTTTTTGGGGGGGGGGGTGAGCGCATGCTGGTATTGTCTGTACTAGTTGGGTTGTTCTCCATGTAATTGCACAGAAGATGGAAGTATATTCTTATCTCCATGCAGCTAAAAATCCTTATCCACAGGATGTGTCTTAAAGGCCAGAAAAATTTAAGAGTTAATACAGTAAAATTTCATTTATCTGGCACCCACAGGACTGGAGCAGTGCAGGAATATTATTCCATTTATCAACCAGTACCTCTACTGACCAAATTTATTACAGTTAATTTTTTTTTGTCTTTTTTACCCCATCTTGTATGTTGCATTAATGACACTCTGGTCTGTAACATTTCCTGGCTTCCTAATTATTACAAGTATCTCTGGAATTGTGAATGTTCTGTTCCTTCTTATACCATCTGCTGCTGTTTACTTATTTTGGGTTTGGTGGTGCCCATTAAAATAGCTCAGTGAGCTCAGTGAAGTACGGATTACAAAATGTGAAATCAAACTATAACTGCATCCTGGAAAGTACCACCACCAGAGATGCTGGAATTAGGGGCTATTTTCCTCAACTGCTGGAGTTTCAGGATTTTTGGAATATCAACTTCATGTTAAAAGAATTGTACTGTATTTTTGAAGCTCCCTTAGGTGTATTAAAATTTGAGTTGTGATTTGTTATATGGAACTTAAATTTCCCCACAAAGCAATGGTTCTCTTCGTGCTAGAGAGTGATGCTGCGTGTACCAATTCAAGTGGCCACTCTGCATGAAAAATTGCAGTGTTGGATTTAGTGTGGTGCTATAAAACCATAGTTAATAGAGAACCATATTTGTGAAGGTCCTGACTGCCTGAACGCTGCATTAGCCAGAGGTATGACAAGCCTGTGGGTGATTGTTGCTTATGCATGAAGTGTGGGCTGAGGGAAGAATGGAGCGCTGACATTCCTGTATCTTGTAACTTATCCAGGCTTAAACACAGGGTTCATCAACATTTCTTGTCAATGCCACTGACCAGAAACTCCATTGATATAGCAGATATTTTTCTGCTTCCTTTACTTTTTCTCAGGTCTCAGAGAATTTTATCAGACTGTCATATTATTGACATGTGCTGGCCACCAAGATATGAAGTTATGATGAATTCGACCCATGGGATATCATCCACAAATTAGGTTTCATTACTCCAAACTTCATACCTAACTGTCTCATGATTATTTCAGCCTTAGCAGTATTTCAGGCATGGATTTGGGTGGGAGTTGGTATAGGAAAATTCTTATTTTACTGTGTTAAAAACATTCTCGCAACGAAATGTGATGTTGTGGGTGCAAGCTTGCATCTGGCTGACTGCCTGTTACATTACGTTCCGGTAACGGATTGAATAATATAAGCGGTTGAAACAGTCATGTAGAAGAACTGGAACTGAGCGACACATAAAAGCTGCTTTTGTATTGTGATTGTGATTTGAAGGATGAAACACAAGCATAGTAATAATAATAATAATTGAGTCCATCATTCCTTCTAGGAACATAGGTTGTCTATGAGTCCTTTCCACTTCTGTCTATAAGCTGCTAAGAACCTTAGTTCATTCCAGCTTCTACCTGCTTCCTTAATTATTGATCTTCTCCAGCTGTTTTTCGGTCTTCCTCTCTTCCTATTTCCCTGAGGGTTCCAAAGTAAGGCCGCTTTTGGTATCTCTCCATCCTCTTTTCTTAATGTGTGACCAATCCATATAAATTATAGGGAATATAAAAGGTGTGTTCAATGCCATGAGACACTTAACAAAAAATGTATGGCCAAACTTAGTCCTGAAAGACAAGCATGATGAATAAATATTCATAGCTGTATTGGGTAGCAGTCAGGAGTTTGGTCTATAAAGCACAGCAAACTGTATGCCAAGATATCATATACTCTGTCATTTTTACAGATATTACATTTACTAATTCCATCAAATACCTGATACCATAGATGAAATAACACAATTTATCACTTATCTTATAAGACGTGCCATATTGGCTCACGATCTCAACGGACAATTGCCCGAACAAGTTGCATACTAAAACTAGCCTAACTAACCTAGAACAATTGCTTTTGCTGAAGGTTTTGACTTTCATTTTTTGAACTTGTGTGACTTAGGTGTTTAATATTATACAGTAGTTTTTGTATTGTAAATGCTTGTTTATGTGTAACAATCACATACCTTTATATGTAAGGCAAATATATCTTACACTAATTATTTTTAAATGTATGTAAACTGCAGGTATAAAATTTCGTTTTATACTTCTCACATAAAGAGCCTGATGATGGGTACTTTGTAGGTGAAACATGTAGCTGCCATTTATAATTGCTACAGTGAAGCTGTGCATTGACAGGCCACGTTTCTTTCCTTATTATGTATTCTAGAGGTACAGTGGGTATTTTACACCATAAAAACATGACCTAGCAGATGCATTTTTGAAGTTTTTGAATGGTGGGGAACTAGAATTATTTTGGAGTAGCATTAAGCAATAAAGACTTGGGGATGAAGACATTAAGAGGAAATGAATTTGGAGCACTGCACACTGCAGCTTCATTATGTTTTACTTTCCTTCCTGCTCTCAGAAAACTAGCTATTGAAGTATCAACATGAGTACATTTTCATAATATTGCTGTAGTTGTGGTTGTGTTTGTGACATTTGGTCTGTGACACTGAGAAAGACTGTTGACTGTGTTTGGGAATTGTGCTGAGCAGTCAGTAGAATTTTATGGCTGAAAGTGATAGGAAATTGGATAAAACTGCATAATATGTAGTTTCATAAATGGTACTATACCTGCCACCAGATACTATTAGAGTTAAGGAAGAAAGGAAGGTGAATGGCTTGGTCATGTAGACTGAATGTGACATGGAGCATGCATACAGAGTTATCAGATATCCTTAATCATAATGCTTTGCTTTTAGATGGATGGGCTAAAGAAATTGGGTGAGATGGTGTGAGTCGGGTTGTTGTGAAAATAGTAATGAACCCACGTGTTCTGTAAAGACAAGGAATTGAATGAGAAGCTGAGCAACTGTTGGCTTCTCAGGAAGGACTTTTCTCTGTCACATTGGTTGTTATTCATTGTAATGATTTTGACAGTTATAGTGTTGAAAATGTTCAAAGTAGCTGCATTATTATCAGCTTTGATGAAAATGTATAACTTTCCTTGTCATGACAGGGGTCACATTAATGTTATGTTGGTTTTACAGAGCTGCATAGATTCCCTGCAAGTTCTGCCAGGTTCGTCTATTGAGACGTTTCCAGTATCATCTGATGGTGCATGTAATTTCAGCAATACAGAAGTTGAGGAGGATATAGTTGTCATAGAAGGGGGTTTCATACCTTTAAATGAAGAGGCGGCTGTTCGCCCAAAAGAAGAGGAGATTCTTGAAATTATTAATTTTCCCATTAGAAAGTTTGAACCAGATGAGGTGAGTTACATGTGCATGTGTGTTTTACCAGACACATTTTTCCAGTGTCCAGAAATGATATTTGTTTTGGTGACGTCAGTATTTCTGGCCAATTGAAACAACTCCACTGATGGTAATCACATTGTTTTGCTGTCAGTGTTTTATATTTGCAAGTGGTGGTGGGGTCTGTACTAGATGGGTTGGTCTGCAAGTAATAGCAGAGAAACTGAAAATGTATTCTTATCTCCGTGTAGCTAAACTCCTTATCCACAGGATGATTCCTGAAGGGCAGACAAATTGAAGTGCTTATATGGTAGGATTTCTTTAATCTGGCACCCACAGAACTGAGGAATACCAGATCATTAAGCATTCAATTTATCAAACAGTAACTCTACTAACCGAAGTTCTTACAATGTAATTTTTTTCCTTTTGTTTATTTTTACCATAGATGTTCAACTGTCCCATCTTGCAAGCTGCCATTATGACATTCTGGCCTGTAGCACTTTCACGTTTCCTAATTATTTCAAGTGTGTCTGGAATTGTGAATGTTATGTACCTTGTTTTGACAGCAGGAGCTTGTTTATTTATTTTTTTGTTGTTTGGGAGCCATTAAAATAGCATAGTGGAGTCCAGATTACACAATGTGATATAACGGTATTAATGTGCATACTGAGAGGTACCAAATCCAGAGCTTCTGCAGTTAGGTGCTGTTTTCCTCAACTGAAGAATTATCAGGATTTTTGGAGTATCAGCTCCATGTTAAAATACTTGTACTGTATTTGTGAAGCTCCATTAACTGTATTAAAATTTGAACTGTGGTTCGTTATAGTGGACTTATATTTCCCCACAGAGCAGTGGTTCTCCTTGCCCTATAGAGTGCTGCTGCATGTACCAATTCAAGTGCCCACTCTGAATGAAAAAGTGTAGTGTTGGATTTAGTGTGGTACTACAAACCATTGTTGACAGAGAACCATATTTGTGATGGTACTGACTGCCTGAATGGTGCATTAAGCAGTGCTATGACAAGCCACCTGCTGAAGGGTTGCGTCTGGAAGAAGTGTGAGCTGAAGGAGCAATGAATCAGTGACATTCCTGTATCTTGTACCTTATCCAAATACACTGATATGCAGCATGGAAACATAAGTTTCAGAAGCATTCTTGGTACAACCCACTGACCAGACTGTCCATTCACACAGCAGATAACTCTCTGCATCCTTTACTGTATCTCAATTCTGTGAGCACTGTGTCAGGGTGTTATATTATTAACATACATTGCTGCCATCAAGGTAGGATGTTGTGAATTAGATTTATGGCATATCATCCACGTACTGAGTTTCATTACTGCAAAATTCTTACCTATCTCTCTTATGATTACAGAAGCTTTAGCAATATTTCAGGCATCGATTTGAGTGTGAGTACGTATAGGAAAGTGTCTTATCTCCAGCCAAATTAGATACAT
>Ga0123352_10019583_pt1 | contig 10794 bp, 8 predicted proteins | sample TergutLab28metaG_FD_89700 | JGI IMG/M metagenome (GOLD analysis project Ga0123352, IMG submission 89700) | Labiotermes labralis P1 segment gut microbial communities from Petit-Saut dam, French Guiana - Lab288 P1 | ecosystem: Host-associated > Arthropoda: Insects > Digestive system > Gut ... | reverse complement strand
GACGTGGAGGTGAGGGCGGTGGGTGGAGTGGGGAGGGGGGGTGGGGGGGGGGGGGAAGGAAAGAAAAGGGTTCCAAAAACAAGGTTTTTCAATGCACGGTCGAAACGGGATAAAAGAGACTGTCTGAAACCCAAGTATATCAGTGATCTAATCCACAAAGTGAAGGAAAACACAATTAATTCACGTAGGTAAGTTGCATGCTCCATACCAGCCGTCAGTCTGTCAGTTAAGTTTTGTATCCATACAAGTAAAAATGGAAGAAGACAATAATTCACGAATGCCCGATACACTAAGTTTCATAACGCAGGATTTGACGATTTCTGAGTGGTCAATACGAAAATCGATTATTTCGTGCAAAATTATTAAAAAAAGCCAAACATGTCTTCCAACTTTACTACAAAAAACAAAACGCATCTCTTAGCAACGGACTCGTATTTACAATCGGTCAATCTCTTTTTTGTGGTACAGCTCGGTGGCGCAGTTGTTTGAGGCACTGCGCTACTAGCCGGAAGATCGCGGATTCGACTCCCGATGGTCTCACTGGAGTTTTTCACTCACATAATCCTTCCGGCCGCACTATTCTCCTGGGGTCCACTCAGCCTCTAACAGAAACGATTATATGGGATATCTGTTGAGGGTCAATGCGGCCGGTGCCTAGGGCTGACAAGCAGACCAACATAACGTGCCGACCATCTACAAATTCTGAGAGTTTCAACCCTAGGGGCCTGTCTGGGCCTGTATAGGGATAACTTTGCCTCTACATATGGACAGAAATGTTTACGATTCTTCACGTGAAGTGCCCATCCGCTTTTCCCGATTTTGACCAAAACTGAAAAGTCGTGAGTACTTGTCGTGAAATTCCCCAGTATGAAATTTCTTGACGAACCGTTCGGTGTCCCTCTGGTTGTTACAAATGTACGGATGGACAGCCACATCGTGGGGATGCAAACGCTCCCAAAAGAGCGGACGTGTGTGTTCATGTCCCGGCCGTGATCCACGCGGCGTTGGCCGTGACGAAAGAACCCAAGGCTTTGCTCGTAGCAGTACCGGTCGAGCAATTTAGAACGGCTGCCATATATGGGGAAGGAAGACATGTCATTGCATGGCCCAAGGAAAAACCGCGACAACAGGCACACCGTTAGCGTAAGAGCATCGGACGTTTATGGAAGCCACTATTGTCATGTTGGCCTCCATCGTTTCAACGGTGACATCTGTCATTCCGGTGCAGTGGTGACGGAATACGCACAGCAGCATAGAACGTGAGACGCTCTTGATGGTTTCACGAAGTTTACTTCCTCGTATCTGTGAGCTAGAACGTGTTGTTGACTGCTTTTGAAATGTGATGGCACACGCGCAGAAACCAGATTTCGTCTTTCGGCGAAACGGACGAGTCCATTTAAATCGGCGGGAGCGTCAGTTCAGTCGACTATTTGCAGCCGAGGTGTGCGTATCAGCGGTAGTAATGCTGGATACACCATGTTCCGAGGTAGCGTGAAGGGTACTGGCTACCCACTCCATTCGCCATTTTCCCCCTCACTTCCCCTCCCGCGCGTCACCGTGTGCCATCACATTTCAACTGGACGCTAACAGAAAGGAATACAAATAACAACAGCAATAAAACTAAAAATCACAAGAAATACCATAGTCATGTTTCGCCTAAACACAGCTGTAACAAGAAAGCCAATGTACTATAACGTAACATTGAGGCGCGTTCCCGTAACCACTGTTGCAGTGGAATAGCAGTAAGTATTAGATACTCTGAATGTGTGTTTGCAGCCTTGGTTATCCAGCAGGTAACAGGCAATGAGCTGTATTATGTTGTCATCTGTGGCCTGTCCGGCTCTGCCATTTTTTCCACATGTTCTCATAAACGGCAAGAATTTCGGCAAGCAGTCACTGAACACAAAATGTGTGTTTTGGTTTTTTTTACAACATTTGCCTCGAACACGTTTCTTTATAATCAGAACTGAGCGAGGTATGGTCAAACACATGTATTGGTCTTCAAGTAGAGTACCCGTTATTCTTGTCCGATATGAGTACAACTTGGACCGCGGTAGCACAGTGGTTAAGGTGCTGTGCTACAAATCGGAAGGTCGCTGGTTCGATCCCAGCTGGTGTCATTGGATTTTTTATTGACATAAAATCCTTCCGATTGCACTATGGCTCTGGGGTCGAATCAATCTCTAACAGAAATGAGTACCAGGAGTATTTCTTGAGGGTAAAGGCGGCCGGTGCGTAAGGCTGACAACCATGTCACGAAATCTGGGAACCCTAACTTCCTGGAAACCTCTCGGCACCTCGGGCCTGTAATGGGACCCATTTACTTTTTCTTTTTAACAAAACTTGAATTTTCTCAATTTAATGAAGATCTGTCCAGTGCGTACGGACGGACAGACTTGACAAAGCTAATAGTCGCTTTTCGCAAAACTTGGCTAAGCCTCCTAAAAAAGAGCTGCTTAACCGTTAACAATAAAGCTGTGTTTGTTTGGACGGACCTGATTATTTTTACGAGAAATATGACCAACAATTGCAAAAACCATAAATGTCAATTTATCGTATTATAAACTGTGTAGTCTCCTACATGTTTCGGCCACCTACCGCGGCCATCTTCAGGGGGGTATTAAAATTGATAACATTATTACTTGCTGACACAGAACACACAAGAGGGATGAATCACTTTAAGAAATACAAAATTGTTGGTGTTAGTGTAAATATGTGGCCTCCTGCTCACGCACTGACTGTTAAATATTACTTGCTGAACTTCCGTCTACAGACTTCTGTGGACACCTAACTCAGATTTCATGAACAGCGGCGCGGTGCGCAGTAGCTGAGAAACAGTCAGCTTCTCCAAGACGACTCTCAATGGAATTAGCGTATTTAGTTAGATCATACACACGATTGGTTACAATATCAGCAAGGAGATAATTCAGACATTTTTCCCCTTCCGGATGGCCCGTACCTAGTGCCCACACACCATAGTGTTCAGTAGGTACTGTACCGGCAGTGGTGCCCACACAACATAGTGTTCAGTAGGTATTGTACCGGCTCTGGTGCCCACACACCATAGTGTTCAGTAGCTACTGTACCGGCTGTGGTACCCACACAACATAGTGTTCAGTAGATACTGTACCGGCTCTGGTGCCCACGCACCAAAGTGTTCAGTAGGTACTGTACCGGCTGTGGTACCCACACAACATAGTGTTCAGTAGCTACTGTACCGGCTCTGGTGCCCACACACCATAGTGTTCAGTAGGTACTGTACCGGCTCTGGTGCCCACACAACATAGTATTCAGTAGGTACTGTACCGGCTCTGGTGCCCACACAACATAGTGTTCAGTATGTACTGTACCGGCTCTGGTGCCCACACACCATAGTGTTCAGTAGGTACTGTACCGGATCTGTTGCCCACACACCATAGTGTTCAGTAGGTATTGTACCGGCTCTGGTGCCCATAAACCATAGTGTTCAGTATGTACTGTACCGGCTCTGGTGCCCACACACTATAGTGTTCAGTATGTACTGTACCGGCTGTGGTGCCCACACAACATAGTGTTCAGTAGGTACTGTACCGGCTCTGGTGCCCACGCACGTACCTTTCACCTTTTTTCAAACTTCTCTTAAACTCAATGCGGACCGAAAACACATAGCGAAACTATATATATGTAAAAGGTAAAGGTAAAGAGATCCCGTTACAGGCCCGGTGTGGCCCAGAGGGTGGGTAGAGGTATAGCTCTACTCTTCCATGACCGCGGCACTAGAAGAGGATGAGTGGTCAGCAGCACGCCCCGGCCGCACTTTACCCCCGGGAAAGATCCGGTACCCATTTTACAGGAGGCTGGGTGGGCCCCAGGGACGGTCTGGACGCGCGGAAAATCTCGTCCCCACCGGGATTCGATCCCGGACCATCCAGCACGTAGTCAGTCGCTATACCGACTGAGCTACCCGGCCCACACGTGTGTGTGTGTGTATATATATCTGAAAGCATGACCGAGGAATAATTATTTACAACAATCATAGCTATTATTGAATTAACCAGTTCACCTTTACACACAAAAAAATGGTATCATACTTCCAGTATCAAAAAACTTCACCAGTTATTACGAAGTCCTTAGGCTGAAGGTTGTTTAGCCAAGTCATATGTCTGCCCAATTTCGAAGATTTTCCTTTACCGTGTCACGTATTGGATTAACAAGAACAACTTTTATGTCGTACAGACGGACAGACTTACAGGTGTGCTGCCAGAACTGTTCCCATGGCTCGGTCGGTCTCCTTTCAGAGAACTGTTTAGTTTATTGTAGATAAAAAAGCATAAGTTTTGTCAGATGGGCCGCAGCTGCGACTACTCTGGTTGTAGTTGGGTGAGGTTCTCAGCGTGGGAAATGGGACCCTGTGCCCGGCCAACAGCTGATGGGGTGCTGGAACGCAACATGTGGCTCGCGACTGTCATCTAAATGTTGACGCGAATGATCGCTTAATTATTGTGTTTTGTTTAGTTTCTTGGTTTAGTTAAGGACACTAATTTATTAACTTCATGGTTATGCGATTTCCCGTGTCATAAAAGATGAAGACAAACATATTTTTGCCTGTTATTACGTACAGATGTAATACACCTAGCCCTTTATTTAAGTAACACACCAACAAATGCACATGGGCCGGGTAGCTTAGTCGGTATAGCGACTGATTACGGGCTGGACGGTCCGGGATCGAATGCCGGTGGGGACGAGATTTTCCGACCGTCCAGACCGGCCCTGGGGCCCACCCAGCCTCCTGTACAATGGGTACCGGGTCTTTCCCGGGAGTAAAGTGCGGCCGGGGCGTGCTGCTGACCACTCACACCCTTCTAGTGGCGCGGTCATGGAAGAGTAGAGTTATACCTCTACCCACCCTCTGGGCCACACCGGGCCTGTAACGGGATCAATTTACCTTACCAACAAATGCATATATATAGTCTTTAATAATCTAAAATTTACATTAAAACATTACATTAAAGCCTGTCTGTAAGTAAAAATAAGTTAAAAATTTTAAAACTTATTTTCAATTACAGACAGACTGCCACAGGACCAAACACCGTACTACTCACACATAACACACGACATGCTGCCACAGCACCAAATCAATATAACGAAGTAAATCACTGAGTGTTTGAAACTGTAACTTTAGCAAGGAACAAAGTAAGCTCCCTGAGGATGATCGTATGATTGAAACATGTAGGACCGTTTTAATGTAAATGTTAGATTATTAAAGACTATATATGTGCATTTGTTGGTGTGTTATTGAAATAATGTACAAAATGAACGGTGCAACGATAAAGACACCCAGCACTTGTTTTACGCCCCAGTTGTGAAGCCAAAAAAGCGAAGGTAATTAAAAAAGGCGTCAATAAATTACGACACTCCTATAAGAAATAATGGACTTAAATTGATGCAAAGAAACGCTAATCTCATATTTCGTTCTTCACAGTCGAGGCAGCTGTAAGAGCTTTTATAGTTATAATGAAGTGATTAATTAGTTAGTCGCTGCCAAACCAAACTAAATACATGGGCCGGGATAGCTCAGTCGGTATAGCGACTGGCTACGGGCTGGACCGTCCGGGGATCGAATCCCGATGGGGGCGAGATTTTTCCCATCCGTCCAGACCGGATCTGGGGCCCACCCAGCCTCCTATACAATGGGTACTGGGTCTCTTTCCCGAGGGTAAAGCAACCGAGGCGTGCTGCTGACCACCCACCCCACCTAGCACCGAGGTTAAGGAAAGAGTAGAGCTATACCTCCACTCCCCCTTTAGGCCTTCGTGGCCCGTTACAGGGTGAAATTTACCTTTTATAATAGGCAAGTAATATATGTAAGGATGGTACCGCGGTGGCACAGTGGTTAATGTGCAGTGTTACAAATCGGAAAGTCGCTGGTTCAATCCCAGCTGGTGTCATTGGAATTTTTCATTGATATACAATCCTTCCCATCGCCAGGGCGTACGCAGGGATTTTGTTCTGGGGGTGAGGGGGGGTTCAACAAATTCAGTTGAGGACACAGAACAGAGAGAAAGGGGATCTGGGGGCGGTAGCCCCCTAGTCAGGGGTTCTTGAGGCAGCTGTAATTTGTACAAGAAATTTCATTTCGTATAGTCAAATTTTCTTAATTTTTTGTACTTTAAGACTATTTATGATGACAACCAAATTATTTGTCATTGCTAATGTAAAACAACAGCGAACCTAGGTAGCTTAAGAATTTTACTGCCTTTTTTCCGAACATCTTGGTGTGTTGGCGTCCTAAATTCACCAATTTTTAACAGTTTTTACACCATCGGGTTGAGTTTGGTACGATTTTAGAGGGCCTTTGGAATTTCGGGGGGGGGGGGTTTGAAACCCTAAACGTCCCCTCGGTACGCCGCTACCCACCGCACTATGGCTCTGGGGTCGACTCAGCCTCTAACAGAAATGAGTACCAGGAGCATTTCCTGAGGTGAAGACGGCCGGTACGTAAGGCTGACAGCCTTGCCACCATTCTGTGCCGTTGTCATGAAATCTAGGAACCTTAACTTCCTGAAACCCTCTGGGCCACTCCAGGCCTGTAGCGGGACTGATTTACCTTTTAATACATGTAAGGTGCGGCCATAAAATGTGACGATTTTAAAATCGGTGTTTCCACGAACTGGGCCTGAATGTAAGAAACACAAACAATCACAGAGTAACGGCATTATGGTGCCGTTTATTATTGTCTTTTCACTCCTTTAAAAATCACGCTTCTTAAGTGGTCAACTTGCCATGCTCTACATTCCTGCAATCGTCATCGGATATCCACCAAACCGCACAAGGGCACACAACTTGCCCGCGATGTTGCGGTACGTTGTTGGCATTCGCGTTCTGAGTACCATCACGATAAGCGACGAAGAAGCACGTCAGGGGCGAATTATGGCCACTGAAAACGCCGGCCGCAAAGTCAAGGTTAACTGCCGTTCACAGTTCCAGGCATGCACTGCACGATAGGAAAAATACGTAGGAGAAGTAATTTTTAGGCGCGTTCACAAAATTGCGAACATCGACCGTCAGATTCGTCATACCTGTCCGTCTATCCGTCCGTCATAATGGAACAACTCGGCTCTCACGGGACAGATTTTCATGAAATTTGATATTTGAGGATTTTCCGAAAATCTGTCGAGAAAATTCAAGTTTTATTAAAATCGGACAAGAATAACGGGTATTTTATATGAAGACCGTCGTATATTTTTAATTATAGCTGGCTCATTTGTTCTCAGAATTAGAAACGTTTCGGACAAATGTTGCAGAGAAAACCAAAACACACATTTTGTGTCCGGTAACATGTCGGAAATCGTGCCGTTTATGAAATAATGTGGGAAAAATATTGTAGAGCGGAGCAGGGCGCAGATGACGATGTGGCGCATGCGCATTGCCTGCTGGATACCTATGGCTACAAATACACACACTCTTAAATACGTAACACCCCTTTCTTTTCCACCACAACAATGATTGCACGAACGCGCCTCAGTGTTACTCTATACGTACAGTGCCTCTCTTGTTAAAAACGAAAAGCATATATTAATAAGCATTTTACTGCTGGCACCCGTAATTCCTCTGTTTATTATATTTAACCCGATTCTTCAAAACAGCTCTCTGAGAACAGTCACAATCGAGGGCTGCACTCTGTACAACTCGATCCATACTAGGGTGCTTATTTAACCCCGTAAGAGGTTTCTGTTTTCTCTCGGAGCGGGATGACGCAATGAGTATGGCGCAGTGGTGAAATCGTAATTGACAGGGGGAAACCGAAGTAAAGGTAAAGATAAGGGTCACCGTAGAAGAGGCCGCGAAGGCCCAGAGGGGGAGTAGAGGTATATCTCTACCCTTTCTTAAACCTCGGCGCTAGACCGCATTACCCCCGGGAAAGAACCGGTACCCATCGTACAGGAGGCTTGGTGGGCCCCAGGGCCGGTCTGGACGGGTGCGGAAACTCTCGCCTCCACCGGGATTCGATCCCCGGACCGTCCAGCCCGTAGCGAGTCAAGAGAACCCGAAGTACTCAGAGAAAAACCTGTCCGATTGTCACTTTCTGTAACACAAATCGCACATGCACCGTCCTGGTGCTGAACCTCCCTCCTCTCGATGGCAGTTCGCTTACTAACCTTCCGAGCTACGACGTGGCCGTACATAATTACCCGTATTTTTTTCAAAATCATCGCTTCCATCACAAGAAGACAGCAAACTGTTAAGACTGCTCCAGCAATATTCGCTACACGTGTTCCATCTGACACGTTTGACTTCGGACAGTGTCTGGTGATGACGCGACGCATTATTATAACAAATATGGTATATACAGCTGCATAAATTAAATGCATTCATGACTTGATTTCCATTCCGAGCCCTGCCAGCAGATGTCACTGCTTGCCTTTTCCGCTCTTCTCACTCCAATTGTCTTTACGTTCATCTGTCACCAAATGTCTCTTTACGTTCTTCAACTGTCATATAATGTTGGCATTGTTGCTGACCGAGCAGCTGACGGCTTGTTATCGTCATTCATATTGCGGCTTCCTATTAGAATCAGACAGCTGACTCAGAAGAGAGTACAATAGGAAGGGGTTACCAACATGTGGCAGGGGGTTTCTGTAATTGATAGATTAGAAGTGATAAACAGTGCAGTAATGAAGTCATAAATATACATTGGTGAACAGGAGAGCTCGGTGACTTTGTAGGGATAATACTGATTAATTGCCAGTCCCAGTGGTCGCGCGGTCGAAGGCGTAGTTATGTGGTCGCTCGATTGCTAGAATTGTGTGTTCGAATTCCGCCGGGGGCATGGATGTCTGTCTGTTGTGAGGGTTGTGTGTTGTCAGGTAGAGGTCTCTGCGACGGGCTGATCACTCGTCCAGAGGAGTCATACGGACTGTTGTGCGTCGTTGCGTGTGATCTAAAAACCTCAAGAATGAGGAGGCCATGGCCCGCGTTGGCCCGCAGCGTCACAGGGGAATTTTGATTGATTTACAAAATATATTATGACATTTTGTGAGTTAGGCTTCTGCTATAGTGTTCAAAACGACGAATTAAGGGAAAACATAATTACCATTTGATGTTACAGACATAATGACAATAAAACAAATAAATAAGGTCGTAATGGTCATAAAAATGAATGTACAAGCTTTACAATGGCGCAAGAATTCTAGTAAGAGATACAGCAGTGTAGCATTACGTTGAATATAGAGAGACCAACTTGATGTCACTTGCTTTATTATTCCATAATTTACCGCTCAACATGTTTCGAATGTTAATACGTCCATCTTCAGGAGCTTGCGACTTATTTGTTGAGTTATTTCATGGGTTGTAATACTCTGTTTCGATGTGTGTTGATGTTACGGTGTGGTTTGGTTGGGGTGGTGTGGTATCCGGATGCAGGCTGAAGCACCAGAGCAATACAACCCATGAAATAACTCAACAAATAAGTCGCAAGCTCCTGAGGATGGATGTATTAACATCCGAAACATGTTGAGCATTAAATAATGACATAATAAAGCAAGTGACATCAAGTTGGTCTCTCTTTATTCAACTATCAAATGATGTACGGTCCAATAAACATAAGTACCATTACGTATTTATTGACCAATTGCGGTACAAAAGTTTTCTGGCCGGTGGATTGGGCGTGGAGGACCAACAGCATTGCCTCTGCGAAGTCCCGATCTTACTTTGTGTGATTTATTTTTGTAGCGATGGACCAAAGAGGAAGTGTGACGATTTAAAAAACGGTGACCTGGGAAAAAAATTACGTACTTCCGTCGCTGTTATTATTGGCTTATCAAGGAAATGTGGCGGGTCATCCACCCTGGTTGGAGAAGTGTGTGCGAAATTCTGGGGCCCACGCGTTGTAGCAATAATGTACTCCATTTAAATGGCAGAGCCAACTCACACTTAACATATCTCAGTATTTAACCAACTTGATGCACAAAATTTGTTTCACAATGTGCTCGAAACATGTAGAGGCATGAAATAAAACTTATTGTGAAACAAATTTTGTGCATCAAGTTGGTTAAATACTGAGTTATATACCGAGATGCACGGTCAGCAAAACGTCACACTTAACAGTTACAGTGTAAAATACAGATAGCGTGGTTAAACAAACCATAAACGAAAGAACTTAAGAGGAGTGTGCGACTCTTTTCGTAGACGCCAATGCTCAGTTACCGTCAGGACATGACGGGCGAACAGGTCCTGTGGCTTAAGAATAAGCACGACCTTTCGTGGCAACACAGCGGTGCTTGACTGATTCTAAGAGTCTGAAAACATAATGGCTGCTGCGTGAATTTCGCCTCTCTCTGGACGTTTAGGAAGTCGAAGGAATATATATATATATATATATATATATATATATATATATATATAACGTGGTATTTATGGTTTTTGGAAGCGAGCAGCCTGCCGTCATCACATTTCAAAGCCGATGCCCTCACAATAAACTGGAGACGTGGTTCTTATGTTTATTGGACCGAGCATCATTTTGATAGTTGAATAAAGAGAGACCAATTTGATGTCACTTGCTTTATTATTTCATTATTTAATGCTCAACATGTTTCGGATGTTAATACATCCATCCTCAGGATCTAGCGACTTATTTGTCAAGTTATTTCATGGGTTGTACTGCTCTGGTTCGATGTGTGTTGGTGTTACGGTGAGGTTTGGCTGGGGTGGTGTGGTATCCGTATGCAGGCTTCAGCCTGCATCCGGATACCACACCACCCCAGCCAAACCACAACGTAACACCAACACACATCGAACCAGAACAATACAACCCAT